>Ga0157378_10000518_pt1 | contig 36663 bp, 40 predicted proteins | sample M65metaG_FD_115309 | JGI IMG/M metagenome (GOLD analysis project Ga0157378, IMG submission 115309) | Miscanthus rhizosphere microbial communities from Kellogg Biological Station, Michigan, USA - M6-5 metaG | ecosystem: Host-associated > Plants > Roots > Rhizosphere > Soil | place: USA: Michigan... | reverse complement strand
TCGGAGGTCAAGAGCACCGACGTTTCGATTCTCTTCGCCGACATCAGCGGCTTCACCACCGTCTCCGAAACGAAGAAGCCGGAGGAAGTGGCGGAGTTTCTCTCGCACTTTTTCTCGTGCGCGGTGGAGTCGATCTTCGCTTACGGCGGTACGCTCGACAAATTCATCGGCGACGCGGTGATGGCCTTTTTCGGCGCGCCGCTGCCGCAGAGCGACCACGCCGATCGCGCCGTGCTGACCGGCCTGATGCTGCAGCGGATGGTGAACGACTGGAACGTGGAGCGGGCCAAGATCGATCTCCCGCCGGTGATGGTCCGCGTCGGCATCAACAGCGGCCTGGCCGTCGTCGGCAACGTGGGAACGGAGAAGCGCGTCGATTACACGGTGCTCGGCTCGTCGGTAAACATCGCCTCGCGCCTCGAGAGCGGCGTGGCCAAACCGGGCCAGGTGGTCATCTCGCAGAACACGATGGACCGCATCATGGGCAGCTTCGAAACGGAGTCGCTCGGCGAGTTCGCGCTGAAGGGCCTGCAGCAGAAGATGCCGGTGTACGCGGTGAACGGGACGGTCGCGGTGGGATCGGCGCCGGCGCTGCAGGGAACGTCGACGACGCGCTGACCGATGGTGTATTGGCAGCAGTTCGAAGCGTCCGAGTGGGATATCGAGTACGACGCTGCCAAGCTTGCTTCGCACGGCATTTCCGACTGGGAGGCCGAAGAGGTAATCTGGAACGGCTTTGTGGCACGACCAAACAAGAAGGAGCACGGCCCGGACCGCTATCAACTCTCAGGGCGAACGGACAGCGGCAGGCCGATGCTTCTGATCGTCCAGATTCTGGGTGACCGGCAGATGCGTGTTCTCAACGGATGGCCGCTATGACAAATCGTGAGCCGAGTCTCACCGACGAGCAGATGAATGAACTTGTTTTTTCCGATGTAAATGATCCCTCTGCCTGGGGAGATCCGATCGTCGTTCCACCATCGAAAGGCCCGCGACGGATCAGACACGCGAAGCATTTGGAGATCGCTTCGAAGTTCTACGTGTTGTCGGTGCTACACCGCCTCGGCGCTGATGCGACGATGACATTCTCCCAATCCGACAATGTCGACATAACCGTCGTCCTGGAGTCAGGCAATGCCCTCACGGTTGATGTCAAAACCATCTCCGGGGCGTTGGAGTGGAAGGTCACCGATTTTCGAGCGAGGAGTGGACATTTTCTCGCCTTCGTTTGGTATCCAGCCACTGCAAGCGCGAACACTGCTCCGCACGTTTACATCGTGCCGTCGAAGCAGCTGCGAACCTTCCTTGCAAATCATCGTCAGGACAGCGTATCCCTGGATCAACTGGACGAAGAGGTTCACGCTCGCGAGGCGTGGGAGCAGCTCGCCGTTTCGCCGGCGGCCTAGCCGTTAACCTGATCCATAATCGCCGCCCTCATGCCCTTTCTCGAAGCGCATTCGCTTTCGAAAACCTATCGCAACGCCGAGGTGCCGGTACCGGTGCTGAAGGACATGCAGCTTGCAGTCGAGCGCGGGGAGATGCTGGCCATCGTCGGACCGTCGGGCATCGGCAAGTCGACGCTGTTGCACTTGCTTGGCGGACTCGATCGTCCGGATACCGGCACCATTCGCGTGGCAGATGCCGAGGTTTCGGCGATGAGCAACGACGAACTGGCGAGGTTTCGTAATCGCAACGTCGGGTTCGTCTTTCAGTTTCATCATCTCCTGCCGGAGTTCACAGCGACGGAGAACGTGGCCATGCCCGGATGGATCGGACGGCTCGACAAGGACGAATCGCTGAATCGCGCCGCGGCGCTGCTGGCAGAGCTGGGATTGGAAGGGCGCGCCCGGCACTTTCCGAATCAACTCTCCGGCGGCGAACAGCAGCGCGTGGCCATCGCGCGTGCGTTGCTGGTCGACCCGCTGCTCTTCCTGGCCGACGAACCGACCGGCAATCTCGATCAGGAGACCTCGGAGCGAGTGTTCGATCTGATGCGGCAGTGCCACGTGAAGCGCGGGCTGACGTCGGTGATCGTGACTCACAACCGCGAGCTGGCGGCAAGGTGTGATCGGGTATTTGAGATGGCGTGATTACGGCTTCGTGGCGTGCTTGATCGTGCTGTCAGGCGGGGCCTGCACGGTTGCGGGTTGCTTACCGGTTCCTGATTCTCCGACGTGAGGCAACTTCACAACGTTGGGACCTCTGCCGTGCTTCGGGACTTCAAAAATCTTCGCAGTTGCTGCCTGGCTATCTTCCACGATGACGATCGTCCTTTCCCGCTGTGGCGGTTCCTTTGATGTGGATTGGTAGTTTACGCCCGCGAACAGCAGCAACAGCACGATCCCAACGACAAAACACCAGAATGAGTATCGGTTGAAATCTACGACGCGTGTTCGAAACGGGTTGGTAAGTAGCGTTGTTCCGCGGTCGTACAGTTCGTCATTGATGTCGAGTAAGCGGTCAAATGATTTCTGGAGGAGCAGGAATCCACGAACATTCAGGAGAAGTCCGAGCACCAGGATTCCGCACGAGAGGTAGAGCAGCGGTTTGAACAATCCCGCGGAGCCGACCTTCTCGACGAAGGTGACCGAAAGGGCAATCGCCCCAGCGCAAAAGTGTCAAAAGGGTCTTGTCAAACGCTTGTCCCGCAGAGCGTTCGCCGTCGATCAGGAGCTTGCGTTCGTCGAGGTACTGTTGGTACGTGCGACGATCTGGCCCGACTGCCTCAACCTTGGCTTCGTGCATCGAAACATTAGGTTAGTGCGCTCGCACGAAGTCGTCGAAACCGCTACGGGCTGTAGATTGAGACGCCCTACGGAAAATACCCCTTCGGTATCCGCAACTGCTGCCCCGCGCTCGACGTGATCATCAACGCGTGCCACTCATCCGCCGCCGACGGATCGGAGTTGAAGACCAGCTGGTACTGGTTGCGCAGCTCCTGGGCCAGCTTCGCGTAGACGTCCGGCAGCTCGCGCTCGGCTTTGATGATGAAGTACGTCGCGCCGGTGTCGCGGGCTACGTTGGCCAGGCGCTTTGCCTCGAAGTAGCCGACGCCGAAGCGCATCCAGCGGGTCAGGGCCTTGTTCTTGATGATTGGGTAGATCGGAACGCCGGCGTAGCGGGCGTAGTGGACCAGGTGATCGAGCTTGAAATGGCTTCCCTGGTCGACGCCGTCGGTGAGCACCACCAGCGCATGGCGGCCGGGCTGCTTCTGCAACTCGTACAGCATCTCGATGGCGGTGTCGTAGAGATGCGTCTCGCCGGACGGCTTGACGCGGTCGACCGAGGCCGCGGCGGCGTTGAAATCGTTGGTGAAGGGGGTGAGCCAGAACTCCTTCTGATTGAAACCGACCACGGCGATGCGGTCCTGCGGGCGGAGAAGCCGCTGTGCGAATTGCTTCGCTGCCGCTTTGACCACCGGCAGCTCCTCCAGCATCGACTCGGAGTAATCGATGAGAAGGATCACGTAGAGCGGCTGGTCGGAGGCGGGTGTCAGCGCTTCGATCGGCCGCGGCGCGCCGTTGTCGAGCAACGTCAGCTCGGCCGCGACGGGAGCGCGGTTGCCGCCGACGACGGAAAGCGGAACCTGCTGCACCGAAACGTCGACCTTCTCGCTGGGATTGGTGCCGAAGAAGAGGACGTCGTTCGCCTCGCTGCCGTCACTCGCATGTACGACCACGCGCGCGTAGACGGCGTTCGGAAACTTCGCCGCGTCGAACGCCGCGGTGTACGGCGGCGCGGCAACGTTGCCGACCTTCTCTTCGCCGATGAAAAACTCGGCCGATGCGATGCCGAGCTGCTGCGGCTTGACCACGTTCGCTTCGAGAACGTTGCGATTCGAATGCAGGTGAACGCGGAACGGCGGGCGAGGATCGTTGACCACCATCTCGTCTTCGCCGGCGACGTTTCCCTGCGCGTCGTAGCCGACGGCGCGGATGCGCAGGCGGCGGATGAATTCGCCGATCTTGACCGGCATCACGAGAAACCGGCCGGCGCCCTCGGTGTACTTCACGCCGTTGATGAAGAGCGCCACGCGGACGACCGGCTCGGTCGTCTGCACCGGCACGGCCAGATCGCCGTAGACCAGCGACGTCGGCTTCTGGGTGATCACCACGCTCTGTGCGAGCGCGGCTTGGGATGCGAGGAGGAGAAGAAGCGGAAGAAATCGTCTCACGGTGCGATCAACGTAAGATCGCTCTCCGTGTTTCCGCCCGTCACCTGATCCATCGTGCACTGTTTCGGCTTTTTGTCCGGTCGCCAGCGGAGAAACTTCGAGCCGTGGCGGAAACGGCCCTGCGAGAAGTAGTCGTACTCGACCTCGCAAACCAGCTCCGGCCGCACCGGCTCCCACTCCCCGCTCTTATCCGTCGCCCATCGAGACGGGCCGCCGGGAACGCGCACTTCGAACGGGTTCTCGCCTGCCAGCGCTTCGAGCCGTTTGGTCAGCGCGGGGCGGTCGTCTTTCCGGATCGACGAGGAGTGGCCGATGTGGACGAGGCGTCCTTCGTCGTCGTACAGCCCCAGCAGAAGCGAACCGACCTCGTGCGTGCCTTCGAGGTAACGAAAGCCGCCGACGACACAATCTGCGGTCTTGAGGTGCTTGACCTTGACCATCCCGTCGCGGTCGCCGGAGTGATAGGGCTCGCCGAGGCGCTTGGCCATCACGCCATCGAGCCCGGCGCTGCCGAACTTGTCGAACCAGTCGTCGGCAAGCTTGCGATCGGTAGTCGCCGGTGACAGCCGGATCAGCGATCCCTCGGGGACGCTGACGAAGAAACGTTCCAGCCGGTCCCGCCGCGTTTCGATCGGCTTGTCCGCGATCGAGCTTCCGTTGACCACCAGCAGATCGAAGGCGAAATAATGCGCCGGCGTCTCGGCGGCCAGCTTGCGGATGCGCGACTCCGCCGGATGAATGCGCTGCAACAGGTGGTCGAACGACAGCCGCCCACCGACCGGAACGACGATCTCGCCGTCAAGCACGAACTCTTTCTGCCGCAGCTCCAGCATCGCTTCGACGACTTCGGGGAAGTAGCGTCCGAGCGGCTGGCCGGATTTCGACTGCACGGCCACATCGCCGCCGCTGCGAAAGACGATGGCCCGGAACCCGTCCCACTTCGGCTCGAACTGCCAGCCGTCGCCGCTCGGAATCTTGTCGACGCGCTTCGCCTCCATCGGCGGGTAGGGCGGGGTAATCGGAAGATCGAGCTTCGGGAAGCCGGCGGTGGCGATCCTGGGGGCTGATGCTTTTCGAGTGCTCATGCTTTTTTCTTGCGGGTCTTCTTCGGTGGCGGCGCTGCGAACACCTTTGTCAGATCGAATCGCTTCTTCCCCACCGCCACCGCTTTCCACAGATCGCCAACCTCGGCCACGCGCTCGCGGACGTTGTCGATGCGGAAGTCCTGGATGTCGATCCCTTCCTCGATCTCCTCCCACGTCACCGGCGTCGAGACACCGGCGAAGGGCGTGGGGCGGACGGAGTAGATCGACGCCAGCGTGCGGCCCCAGGCGTTCTGGTTGTAATCGACGAGCACGCGCGCGTAGGGCCGCTTCACCTTGCGGTACTCGGCGGTGATGACGTTCGGGTGGCGCGACTCCAGCTCGACGGCGATGGCCTTGGCGAACGTCCACACCTCTTTCTGCAGCGGACCGCGGACGATCGGGATGTAGAGATGCATGCCCTTCGAACCGGTGGTCTTGGCGAAGACGGGCATGCCGAGGTGATCGAGAATCTCGTGAACGTGGAGGGCGACTTCGCGAATCATCGCGAAATTAGAGCCCGGGCCGGGATCGAGATCGAAGTGCAGGACGTCGGGACGGTTGTAGTCGTCGCAGCGCGCGTACCACTGATTGAGATCGATGCAGCCGAGGTTGATCAGCCAGAGGAGAGATGGCAGGTCCTGCACGATCGGGAAGTTGACTAGGCCAGCGCCGTGCGGGATCTGGCAGATCTCGATCCACTCCGGCCGCGGCTCCGGCGCGCGCTTCATGTAAAAAAAGTCGCCCTCGGCGCCGTTCGGGTAGCGCTTCATCACCATCGCGCGGCCGGCCAGGTGCGGCAGCAGGTACGGCGAAATGTCGGCGTAGTACTGCAGCAGGTCGCGCTTGGTGATCTTCAGATTCTTCCAGAACAGCTTCGGAAGATTGGTCAGCCGGACCTCGCGCGCGCCGAAGTTCAGCACGATGTCTGTCTTGTCGGTAGGGATGACCAGGCGTTTGGCGGCAGCCACGCCGCGAATTGTGCAGCGGTCAGGCCAGAGTTACCAACCCTCGGGGATTTTGCCGTCGCCGGTGGTGCGATGCCGCGGCGCGTCGAGCGTGCAGTATTCGAGCTCGCGGTTGGCGCGCACGGCGCGCAGCATCAGCCCGCCGCGCGACATGTCGCCCAGTCCGGCAAAGGCAGTCGGAAAGCGAAGCCGGTGCTGAAAAACGGGCCAGAGGATGTCGACGTACTTGCCGCTGGCGACGCTGCCGAGGAGAACGATCTGCGCGTCGGGAGCGAGCGTTTCGGCGATTGAGCGCGCATCGCGCTCCAGCGGCTGGCGGTAGTTGCGTTTGGCGATGTCGACCGGCGTTCGTGACATCACCTTCATCCGTTCAGGCGTCAGTCGCCAATCCGGCGGGACGAGTCCGAAGCCGGGCGCGATGATGAAGACGCCCGACTCTGCCGCGAAGTGCATCGCATAACCGATCTTGCCGCGGAAGTAGAGTGAGCTCATGAACGCGAACGCCATCGCGATCGGGACGCCCTCCGGCGACTGATACATCCGCGCCGCCTCGAAGCTGGCGTTCGGCGACGTGAACTGCTTCGCCCGGATGCCGGAAGTATTGGCCGGGGAAAGGAGAAAGATCGTCGGAGGCACGGGCGGGGAACGTTTGGGCGAACTGGCCCCTTCCAACCGCGTTTACAATGTCGCCCCATGTTGATCAAAGGAATGACGGAGCAGGAGATTCGGGTCCTGCAGGAGTTTCGGCGGATGGCGGTGGAGACGCTGGGGATCGATGCCATCAAGGCCATCAAGCACCCGGCTGGCGGAGGCGAGGGACCGGCATTTTCGCTCGTCGACAAGGGCTTTCTGACGGCGGACGCGGCCAGGCAGAACTTCACGCTCACCGGCAAGGCGAAGGATTTCCTCTCGTACGACCCGAAGCCGGAGTTCGAGGAAGCGGGGGCCGCGGGCGCGGTTTCCGCCGAGGATGCTGAATAGGTTGCACAGAAATTGGTGCAATCTATAACTCACGTAAATTCAGTCGTTTAGCTCGCGCGATCTCATCGCGAAATGATGCCCGTGCGCGTAAACGCAGTTGACTCAGGAACTTAGCTGTCGTATCTTGTGTCGCCGAGGATTGGAAATGAAAGATGGCGACAAAGCTAAAGCCAAAGCAGCCCAAACCAAAGCCTCAGGGAAAAAAGCCAGCGCCAAAGCCCCAGCCCAAAAAGGCGGCAAAGGCGTCAAAGCCGGCTCCCAAAAAGAAAGCAGCTCCTCCTCCAAAACCCAAGGCGCAAAAAAAAGCCCCAGCGCCAAAGACAGCGTCAAAACCGCTCCCAAAGCCAGCGCCAAAGGCGGCGCCAAAGCCGCCCGTGGCGTCGACGCCTCCGTCATCACCTTCACCAATCCAGCCATCGAAAGCGCCTTCAAGCGCGCCGTCAAGAAGTATCCCAACGCCTTCCGCCGGCTCACAGACTGACAGCGGGATGCGTTACCTCAGCGTGGCCGACCTGGTCGAACTGCATCGCGCGGTCAGCATCGAGTTCGGCGGCAATCAAGCGCACCCGGGCGTAGTCGATTCGCAGTTCGGCCTGCTGAATGCCGTGCAGCGTCCGCAGGTGACGATGCTCGGTCGCGAGGCGTACTCCACCTTCCCCGACAAGGTCGCGGCGTTTCTCTTCGCTCTGCTCATCAACAGCCCGTTCCGCGGCGGCAATCGCCGCGTGGCGCTGGCGTCGCTCTTCGCGTTCTGCGAGCTCAATAGCCGCACTGTCGACTCGCGCATCCTCGATGAGAAGGCCGCTGAGGGTCTCTTCAAACGCGCGGCGGGTCATCGCGAGCTCGGCATTCCGCCGGAGAACGTCTTCCGCGAGATCCGCGAAATGATGACGCGCGCCATCGTGCCGCTTTCGTAATGTCGGCACGGCTATTGATCTCCTGCGCCTGCAGGAGGACTCAATGGCAACGAGAAAAAGCAGCAAATCATCGAAGAAGGCGGCGCCGCCCGACGCAATCGCCCTTCTGAAGAAAGACCACGAGAAGGTTCGCGGTCTCCTCGGCGATCTCGAGAAATCGGCGATGCGCGGCGGTCCGAAAGCGCAGAAGCTGGTCGCGTAGATCGACAAGGAGCTCGAGATCCACACCACGATCGAGGAAGAGATTTTCTATCCCGCCTTCCGCGACGCCGTCAGCACGAAGGAAGACCGGAAGATGTACTACGAGGCGAAGGAAGAGCACCACGTGGTCAAGCTCGTTCTTCCGGAAGTTCACGAGAACGGTGGAAACCTCGAGGAGTTCGCCGCCAAGGCGAAGGTGCTCAAGGAGCTGGTCGAGCATCACGCCGACGAGGAAGAAGACGAGATGTTCCCCGAGGCTCGCAAAGTTCTCAGCCGCGCCGAGCTGCGCGATCTGGGCGTCCGGATGGCGGAGCGCAAGAAGGAGCTGGGGGCGTAGGAGTTGGTTGCTAAGTTGCTGGGTTGCTGGGTTGCTGGGTTTGCTGGGTTTGCTGGGTTTGCTAGGTGCTGACGTCAGCAACCTAGTAACTCAGCAACCCAGCAACCCTACTTCTTCTCCCTCTCCGCCTTCTCATGCATCACCGCGTTGATCCTTCCCAGCAGGATGCGGGCAACGCGGAGATCGTGACCGGCGTCGATGAGCAGGATGGTGATGTCGCCGCCGGCCCATAGCAGGCAGGCAACGACGAAGAGGCGCATCCCCTCGATGAGCAGCGTCATGAACGACGCGATGCCGTCTTTGATCAATCCCGCGGCCACTTCGCCGAGAAGAATGATCAGCAGCAGAATCGCCAGGACCTTGAACAATCTGGCGATATAGCGCAGCGCGATATACGGCTCGAGATCCTCGGTGCGCACTTCGCTGTCCCGCGCCCGCTTGTCATCCGCGCGCATCGGCGGCGCTCCGCAGGCCGGACAGACCCGCGACGGATCGATGCGCGTTCCCCCGCATTCGGGACAGGTTGCTGGAGTTTTTGCTACGGCTTCAACCACGGTACCTCCTGAGTAGTGGCCAGTTGTCAGTGATCAGGAGAAGTTTGCCTGGCCACTGACCACTGGCTACTGACCACTGGCTACTGACCACTCGCCTCACCCATTGCCCGTTCCGCGCCACCTTGCGCGAAAGCCGCGCACGTCGATGTGCGTGAAGGGGCCATGGCCGCAACATGCGGAATAAACGCCAACTCCGCCGACCAGCGACGGATTCTTTCTCTCGACGCGCTCGACCGCCTGCTCGATCACCTCGGAGTCCTTGGCATCGACACGGTGATCGCCGTTGAGGTCGTCCATCGCACCGTTGCCGTCGTTGTCGACGAAGATGTCCGAGGCATCGCCGTACATGTGCCGGCTCAGGTTGGCGCGGCCCTCGGTGTTGCCGCCGCCGTGGTTGTACTCCGGCGTGCGGAAGCCGCTCATGACCTGCACGTGGCGGACGGGATGTCCCATCGCCTCCAGCTCCTGAATGGTCAGCTCCAGCTTGTCGAGCAGCTTCGGATTCAGCAGCAGGTACTTCGGCCAGACGTTCGGCTGGTCCTTGGTCAGAAAGTTGCGCAGCTTGAAGTGCGCGGAGATCGGCGTATCGACATTCTCCTGCGTCACTTCGATGAAGCCGGCCGGGTTCGCGTACGCCGGCGTCTTCGGCTTCCCGCCGTTTTCGAATGGCCAGTTGCCGAGGTAGTAGGTCCCAATGTGGCCGCCCTGCTTTTCGGAGAACGGGACCAGCGTGATGACGTTGAAGTCGTCCAGCTTGCGCATGGCCTGATCGATCTGGATGGCCAGCTTGTAGACGCCGGGCTGTTTGGGTGCGGTGAAATCGGAGGAGATCTTCTCAGCAGTGCCGCCGGTCAGCACCGACTTCGCGCCGTTCGGTGCGCCGGACGCGATCGACGATCCCGGCGTGACCGTGGTGAAGAATACCTTCCCGCTGTTCCCGCGCAACGGGTTGAGAAAGCCGAGCATGGCGTCGTTGATGTAGGCGGTGGCCGGCACATCCGGCTGGATGATCTGCGCGACGATCTGCTGCGACGGCATCGGCGGCGGCGGTGGCGGCGTCTTCACGCCTGCGGCCTTTGCCTCGCGCACCACCTCGCGCTGCTGTTCGAGGAGGTCGTGAATCGCGCCGATCCACGCGGTCATGAACAGCAGCACGACCACCACCGCGATCCAGGTGAAGATGTGTTCCTGCCGCTCATTGAGGCCGCCAAAGATGCGGTGACGTTTGCGTTTACGCGGGAAGAGGCTCTCTGCCACGGGAGCGAGAGGGTTCACGAGGCGTGCCGTACGGCAATAGGGGGTGGGGGAGTAGGGAGTGGGAGTCTAACCTTTCTTCTTCTCCCACTCCCCACTCCCCACTCCCCTCCCTCGTATACTCCCGCCCCGTGACCGACCACCAGCAAACCGGCCTCACCGCGGGCGTCCTCCGCTCGCTGCTCTGGCTGGCGGCGTTCTGTTTTGCGGCCGGGATCTTTCTCACGGCCACGCTGCTGCTGCGCGGTGTGCCGGCGACGCCGCATGTGGCGGTCGGCCGCGTCACGGTCGAAAACGCCTCGAAGCTGCGCGACTACCTCACGGCGTTGCTCTTCTTCCTGGTCGCCCCAGCGGCGACGATTCCGCTTTACCGCCTCGGCGCGCGCCAGAACGAGCGGCTCCGCGCGGCGGTGACCGGCGAGGGGATGCGCGACCTCGTCTCCATCCTCTTCATCGCCCCCTTCTTTCTCGCGCCGTTTCTTTACCTGACCACCTTCAAACCCGCCTGGCCGGTGCTGATCCCGATCGCGCTCTCGCAGTTGCTGCCGCGCGCCGTCATCACCTGGCAGCGCCGGCGTTGGGTGCGGCAGCTCTTCGATCGGGAGATGGCGCCGCATCACGCCCTGATCGCCGTCGAGGCGCTGGCGTGGATCCTCTTCCGCTACATCGCCGTCGGCAAACGGATCGCCCACATTCCGACGCTCTTTCTCGAGATCGCCTTCATTGCCTTTTTCATCGCTCTCTTCTGGCTGGCCTTTCTGCTGGTGGCCCGCATCGCCGCGTTTACGTTCGATCTGACCACCGAGGCCGCGCTGCAGAGGATCGGGATCGCCGCCTTGCCGCTGGTGATCCTGCCAGCGCTGGCGATTCTCTTCATCCCCGGCAACGTGGCCATCGCCATCGTCCTGATCATGGTGCTGATCGCGTTGCCGCTGGCGCTGAGGAAGCGCGATCCGATCGACGGCCGTGACGTGCGCAACCTCGTCGCCTATGCCGCCCTCCCCTTCCTGCTGTTCTGCATCAGCTACGCATCGACGGCGTCGCTGACGCAGTGGATCGATCTCTTCCACCGCGGCGAGTCGCTCGGCCCGGCGTCGGATCTGCTGCGCGGCAAGGTCCCCTTTCGCGACATCTTCATGCTGCACGGCCTCCTCGAAGACGGCCAGCTCGACACCTGGCTGATGGAGTTTTTCGGCCGGAACGTGAACGTGGTCATTCTCCGCCCGGTAATCCTCGGCTCCGTTGCCGTGGCCATGCTCTGGTACCTCGGCATGGTGATTTTCGACTCCATCCCGCTAGCGCTCTTCTCGATTCTGCTCGGCTCCGTGACCACTGTCGACAACGAACGGGCGCTGCTCGAGATCGTGGCCATCGCCTTTCTCATCGTCGCGCTGCGGCGAAACTCGCGCTGGCTGGCAATCGCCGGCGGCGTCGCGGCGGGAATCATGATGTTCTACAGCCTCGACATCGGGCTCTACACGATCGGTGGCGGCGTGCTGGCGATTCTGGCGGTGACGTTCAGCCGCAAATCGATTCCGCTGCTGGCCGCCTTCGTGATCGGCATCGGCCTCGGCGCGGCGCCGTTCCTCGTCTTCCTCGGCATGCACGGCGCGATCGGTGCTTTTTTCCAAACCTCATTCATCGCAATCCCGCGCATCATCGACGCCGTCTGGTCACTGCCATTCCCCGATCTGACGGGCACCTTCCGCACGAATCTCAACCTGCACACGCTGGCCGATTTCGTCCTCTTCGATCGCTTCCGGTTCATGCTCAACATCCTGGTCATCGGCATCGCCCTGATCGTGCTGGTGCAGCGCCGGATCACCCGCCGCGCCGATTCGCTCGACCTGGCGCTGAGCGTGCTCACGGCGTTCGCCATCCTCACCCAGCGCAGCGCCCTCGGGCGCGCCGACTTTCAGCACCAGTACTTTTCGGCGTTTCTGATCGGACCGATGATCCTGATCCTGCTCGTCCTCTTCGGACGGGCCACCATGCGCATCTGGCGCGAGCACGACCGCGCCGCGCAAGCGTTCATCGTGCTCGCCGCGGCGACGATCGTGCCGCTGCTGGCGATCGTGCTCTGGGTTCCCGACATCGCCAACATGCGGCTCGACGATATGACTCACTACCTCGGCCGCGTCAGCCGCATCGGCTGGATCGATCCGGCCGCCGAGGAGATCCGCGCACGTATCGAGGCGGTGCAGGGCGTGGTCAATGAGCTCAGCAAAAAGGGCGAGCCGATCTTCGACTTTTCCAATCAGCCGGCCTTCTACTTCTTCTGCGACCGGCCGAACCCCACGCGCTTCTACCAGGTGCCGATCCTCTCGCCGCGCGAATACCAGATCGAAACGATTCAGGCGCTGCAGCGGGCCAAACCGCCGCTGATCATCCGCCACTCGCCGCAGGATTTCGACATCTTCGACGGCATCGACAACGCCATCCGCGCGCAGGCCGTTGCCGCGTACATCGACGACTACTACACATACGCGCGCTCGACGCGTGGCGTGGAAATCTGGCGCCGCCGTACCGACGCGCCGCCGCTCGACCTCAACGGCTACCTGCGCCGCATCCGCATCCCCTCGAACGAAGAATTGGGGATGATCGGCGACCGTGCGCGCCTGGTCTTCCCCTCGGCCGGCAGTCTCCCCGGCGCGAACCAGACCTACTGGCGCAGCGATCTCACGCTACACAATCCGTCCAGGGAGCGCATGCCGCTCGGGCTGCGCTACGTCTCCGGCGACGTTCGTATCGACCGCGCCGTCACCATTCTCGGCGGCCAGACTCTGCGATGGGAAGACGTCGTCCGGTCGCTCTTCCGCGCCCCCGAGGGCAGCGGCGTGCTGTGGATCGAATACCGCGGACAGCACGCGCCGGTGGCCCGGCTCAAGACCTACGACGCCGCGCACAACGCGCAGGGCTCGGTCGACGCACCGCTGTCGACGCGCGATTCCGCGACTGCCGGCGGCGACAACGCCGACCTCACCATCGTCGGCATTCCCGGCGGAACACAGCGCCGCGTCAACATCGGCATCGTCAACGTCGGAAAGATCCCGGCCATCTTCAGCATCACCATCCGCACCCGCACAGGCCAGCGAATCGGAAAAACGTTCCAGGAAGCGCTGGCCGAGGATGCGTCGCGGATGATTCCGGACATCGACAAAACCCTCGGCGTCCCGATCGACGAAACGACCGTGGTCCACATCACCATGATCGACGGAACCGGAGTCGCCTACGCCAGCATCGTCGACGCGAATGGGGATTCGCAGTTCCTGCCGGCGATTGCGCGATGACTACCCGCCCCACTCGTGCAGCAGCACCTTCGCATCCTCCTGCGCGCGCGCACTCTCGACCTCGTAATTCGGATCGTTCGGCGAATTGATCACCTCGCGCAGGATGCGCATCGCTTCCGGGCCGTTCTTGCTGTCGTTCGACACCAGCGCGTCGGCCAGAAAAACGCGCGTGATCTTGTTCGTCGGATCGATCCTGTACGACTCGCGGAGAAAGCGCACCGCTTCCTTGCTCGAGGCCCAACCCGTGATGAACGGCACGTGCGGCGTCTGATCGTGAAGCCTGCCGAGGACGCGCTGCGGACCACCCCCATCCATCTTCGGATCGATGAGCATGGCGATGGTGGCCTCGCGCCGAATGCGATCGGCCGCACCCTGGCGGACCGCCGCCATCTTGCCGTAGGCCAGCGCCCACTCGCCCCAGTTCACCGAATCCCAGAAATAGACTTCGCCAGCGCCGGAAATCGTTCGCGCCGCGTCGGCGACCTTGTTTTCCAGCGCATCCGATTTCACACCCTTCGCCGTCAGCAGACGGTTGATGACCGCGATCGCGGTCTCGCCCTCGTTCTTCCCGATCGCGTAGATGCGCTTCTTCTCATCAGTCGTCGACGCGACGTACGCCCCTTTGAACCGGACCGCGCGCAGCAGCTTCCAGTGCGCCTCGAGATTGTTCGGCTCCTGCATCACCGCCTTCTGATACCCGGCGATGGCCGCATCGATCTGCGCCGCCTTCGCGCGCCCTCCCTGGTGCCCCTCGGCGCGCGCATTCCAATGCTGATCGCCCTCGCTCACCTGCGCGGAAACGGTCACAGCGACGGCGATGAGGGCGAACGCGACGATCAGTGTTTTGCGCATGGGCTCGATTCTATGGCACATCCCTTGAACCTCATCCGTATCGATGCGCATCACGATCCTTGCCGCCTCTCTGTTGCTGCTGCTGGCCGCCTGCCGCGGCGAAAAACCGCCGCGCGATTACCAGAACGCTCCGCCAGCGATGACGCACCCGGCGACGTCGTCCGCCCAGACGCCGACGGCAAACGGAATGCGCGGCGCGGCGCCGCAGCCGAGCAAAGGCGCCGAAGGGATCAACGTCACCCGCCAGCCGGATTCGCCGAACCCCCCGACGGAGAAGCTGAAGAACCAGGCGCCGGTAACGACGACCGCGGCGACGGCGACGCATACGTAACCTACAATCGCGCCCTCTTGCGACTGATCTTCTTCGGCACTCCCGCCTTCGCCGTCCCAACCCTGGAAGCGCTGGCGCGCGAGCACGACATCGCCCTCGTCGTTGCCCAGCCCGACAAACCGGCCGGCCGCGGGATGAAGATGCAGGCACCGGCAGTGGCGGTGAAAGCGCGCGAGCTCGGACTGCCGCTGGCCCAGCCGCCGAAGATTCGCAATGCGGAGTTTCTCGAATCGATCGCCGCGCTGCACGCCGACGCCGGCATCGTGGTCGCCTACGGAAAGATTCTGCCGGCCAACCTGCTGGCCATTCCGCCCCACGGTTTCCTCAACGTCCACGCCTCAATCCTCCCGAAGTATCGCGGCGCCGCGCCAATCCAGCGCGCCATCGAACATGGCGAGACCGTCACTGGCGTGACCATCATGCGCGTCGACGAGGAGCTCGATCACGGTGCGATGCTGGCGGTGGAGACGACCGAGATCGGTCCCGACGAACGCACCCCCTCTCTTGCCGCCCGTCTCTCGTCCCTCGGCGCGTCTGCGCTGATGCGCGTGCTGGCGACATCACCCGCGGAGACGCCGCAGGATCACGCCGCCGCAACCTACGCACCGAAGATCGAGAAGAGCGAGGGCGCGATTTATTGGAGCGAGTCGACGGCAGCGATTTACAACAAGTTCCGCGCCTTCGATCCCTGGCCGGGCGTTGCTGCCGGCGAGTTGAAGCTGATCGACATCGCCCCGGCTGCCGGTCATGGCGAACCGGGGACGATTCTCTCCGCGGATGACGGCGTGATCGTAGCGACGGGAGACGGCGCGCTGCAGTTGATCACTGTGCAACGGCCGGGAAAGGGGCCGGTGCGCGCAAAGTCCATCCTGAGCGGAGCGAAGGATCTTCGGTGAAAAAGGGCACTCGTCGCTACCAGCCGCGGAGCGGCGTTATCTACGTAGCCCACAGCGTGAGCTGTGGGAATCGTTCGCGCCAATCTCAAGCCGCGGAGCGGCGACATTTTGAATTGCGGTCAACGCCGGCGTACGAGATGCCACCGCTCCGCGGCTGGATACGGGACTCATCCAAACCCACAGCTCACGCTGTGGGCTACGTAGATAACGCCGCTCCGCGGCTACATTCACCGCGCGCTGATCGCGCTCTTCTCACCGTTTCCTTTTTGGGCAGATGCATTGGTTTTTGTGAATAACGAACGCCAACGCGCTCTCGATCTCCTCCTCCGCATCGAGCGCGAGTCGGCCTATGCATCGCTCCTGCTCACCAACGACTCCGGCTTCGTGCGCACGCTCGTCCTCGGCGTGCTCCGCTGGCGCTCGCGGCTCGACTTCGTGATCGATGCCTTCGCCAAAGGCACCATCGAGCCGGAAGTTCGCGACACCCTCCGTCTCGGCGCGCTGCAGCTGCTCTTTCTGCACGTCGCACCACACGCCGCCGTCGGCGAGACGGTGCAACTGGCGCCGTTGCGTGCCCGAGGATTCGTCAACGCCATCCTGCGGCGTATCTCGAAGGGGGCTCCAGAGCCGGACGATCTCGCCACACGCACCGCGCATCCGCAATGGCTGATCGATCGCTGGACGCGTTCATACGGCGCCGAGCGTGCGGCAAAAATCGCCGAGGCAAATCAGGAGCTGTCGTTTCCCGACGTGATGACGGATTCACGTCCCGCGGATGCGACCGCCTCGGAGCTCGTACCCGGCATGTGGAAACTGACCGGATCGAGCGCCGACGTCGGCGGCATCGTGCTCGATGAAGGAAGCGGCGTCATCGCCGACATCGCAGCCAAGGCCGGAGACGATGTTCTCGACCTCGCCGCTGCCCCTGGAGGCAAGTCGCTGGTGATGCGCACTCGCGGCGCGCGGGTAGTCAGCAACGACATCTCCATCACCCGATTGCGCCCGCTCATCGGCCGGTCGGACACACTCATCGTCAGCGACGGACGTCAACCACCGTTCGCGCGCCGCTTCCGCGTCGTGCTGCTCGACGCGCCATGCAGCGCCACCGGCACGATCCGCAAGAATCCCGAGCTGAAGTGGCGGCTGGCGGAATCCGATCTGGCTTCATTCGCGTCGTTGCAGCGCGAGCTACTCTCCTCCGCGCTCGACCTGGCATCGGAGACAGTCATCTACTCGACCTGCTCGCTGGAACCAGAGGAGAACGACGCCGTCGTCGACGACGTCCTCCGCACACGCAACGACTTCGTCCGCGGTGACGTGGCGAAGTTGGTGCACGCGAATGTGGCGAAGTGGGTGGAGAACGGCGTGCTTCGTCTGACGCCGGAGTCGGGGGCGGACGGGTTTACGGCGCAGGTGCTTCTCGCATCGTAGAGCAGGCATCCTGCCTGCTCCCGACGGGCGTCCTCGCCCGGCGGTGGTTTCCGTGGCAAACCCGCGCGCTTTCTCAAAAACCACCGCCGGGCGAGGACGCCCGTCGGTAGCAGACAGGGATGTCTGCTCTACGCCGTCACGATAAACTCCCCCTCCCATTGGCTCGCGACCTACTCATCGGCAACGGCTCACTCGTCATCGGCTTTGATGCGGCCTACCGGCTTGCCGACGTCTACTTTCCGCACGTCGGCCTGGAGAATCATGCCGGCGAGCGATTCCGGTTCGGCGTCTCCGCGGATGGAGAGTTTTCGTGGGTCTGGAGCGAGCAGTGGCAGCGCACGCTCACCTATCTGCGCGAGACCAACGTCACCGACGTCAGCTGCGTCAACGAGTCCCTCGGCATCCGACTGCGCTGTTACGACGCCATCGATTCGGAGGCCAACGTCTACGTGCGCAAGATCGTGGTGCGCAACCTGCGCAGCGAGCCGCGGAAGGTGAAGCTCTTCTTTCACCACGGCTTCGAGCTGTACGGCAGTCCGAACGCCGATACGGCCATGTTCGATCCCGACTCGGCCAGCATCATTCACTACAAGGCCAGGCGTTACTTTCTCGTCAACGGCGCCACCGACGCCGGCACGGGCATCAGCGAATATTCGTGCGGGCGCGCCGGCGGTGGCGACAACGAAGGGACGTGGCGCGACGCCGAGGATGGCGCGCTGTCGATGAACGCCATCCAGCAGGGCGCGGTCGATTCGACGATCGCGTTGCCGCTCGATCTCGAGCCGCTCGGCAGCCAGACCGCCTTCTACTGGATCTGCGCCGGCAAACGATACGGCGAGGTGCGCAAACTCGATCAGTACGTGCGCGACGAAACGCCGGCGCGGATCATCGCCCGCACCGCGTCGCTCTGGTACACGTGGGTCAACAAATCGAACGAGGACCTGAGCGATCTCCCCGAGGAGATTCTCGATCTGTATCGGAGATCGCTGCTGGTCGTGCAGACGCATTGCGATCGCGAAGGGGGCATCGTCGCCGCTGCCGACTCGGACATCGAAGTCGGTCACAACGACCATTACGCCTACGTCTGGCCGCGCGACGGATCGTTCGTCGCCGACGCCATGGACCGGGCAGGATTTCATCAGATCGCGCGGCGATTTCTGCAGTTCGCGCACAACACGATCAGTAACGATGGTTACTTTTTGCACAAGTACGCGCCCGACGGTTCGGTGGCCTCGTCGTGGAATCCGTGGGTGCGCGACGGGAAAAAGCAGTTGCCGATTCAGGAGGACGGAACGGCGCTGGTGGTCTGGCTCCTGGCGCGTCACTGGGACCGCACGCGCGATCTCGAGTTCATCCGCAGCGTCTACAAGCGGTTGGTGGTGCAGCCGGCCGATTTCATGGCCCGCTTCCGCGATCCGGAGACGCATCTGCCGCTGCCGTCGTTCGATATGTGGGAGGAGCGTCAGGGCGTCTTCACCTTCACCTCCGCGGCGGTCTGCGCGGCGATGGAGGCGGCGGCGTAGCTGGCAAATCTCTTCAACGAACAGGAGCGCCGCGCGCAGTATCTGCAGGTTGCGGCGGAGATCCGCGACGCCATGGTGCGGCATCTCTGGCTGGAGGATGAGAGTCGTTTCGCGCGCGGGCTGACGTTGAACGGCAACTCGCTCGAGCTCGATCGCACGGTCGACGCTTCGACCTTCGCGACGTTCTTCCTCGGTGCATTCGCGCCCGACACGGCCATGGTGGAAGGGACGATGCGCGCCATCCGCGAATCGTTGTGGGTGCAGACCGAGATCGGCGGCGTCGCGCGCTACGCAAACGATCGCTACCAGAGCAAGGTGGCCGACGACGATCCGGTGCCGGGAAATCCGTGGCTGATCTGCACGCTCTGGCTGGCTGAGCACGCGGTGGCGCGCGCGACGTCGATCGCCGAATTGCAGTCGGCGCTCGATCTGCTGCGCTGGGTGCGGGCAAAGGCGCGGCCGTCGCTGGTGCTGCCGGAGCAGGTACATCCAAATACCGGCGCGCCGCTGTCGGTTTCGCCGTTCTCCTGGAGCCACGCGCAGGTCGTTTCGGTGGTCCGCGGATACCTCGACCGGCTTCGTTTTTTGCGGCGGAACGGAGCAGAAAATCTGCCGCGCGCGCAAGAAAAAAATGTCGCCAATTGATCGCGTTGACAAACCATCTTCGTTCTCATAGATTGCGAAAAACCTAGAAAACATCAGGGTTTTACGCATCATCGAAGAGGAGATCATCTATGGCAGGCAAGGGTGACGTCATCAGTGAAATCGCCGAACAGGCGGGCATTTCCAAGAAGGAAGCAGCGGCCGCGTTCGACGCGTTCGTAGGCTACATTTCGAGCACGTGTCAGAGCGGCGAGCGTTGCGCCATTCCGGGGCTCGGCAGCTTCTCGGTGTCGCAGCGGAAAGCGCGCGAAGGCCGCAATCCCCGCACGAACGAAAAGATCACGATTCCGGCGTCGAAGAACGTCCGCTTCAAGGCAGGCAAGGATCTGCGCGAAGCGGTGAACACGAAGCGCGGCAAGAAGCGCTAGTCGTTTTTTCGCGCCTCGTGCGAAACGCCCCGCGATGCGGGGCGTTTTTCATTTTGCGATGACGTCGTGCAGCGACGCGCACACCCGCAACGCCATCTTCGCGATCTCCTCCGATGGCTCGATCAGATCGGGAACCATGATCACGTCCATCCCCGCCGCCCGCGCGGCGCGGACGCCGGCTTCGGAATCTTCGAGCACGAGACAGTCGGAAGGAGTTACGCCGAGTCGTTGCGCGGCAAGAAGGAAGAGGTCGGGTGATGGTTTCGAGTGTTCGACTTCATCGCCGAATGCGAGCGCTGCGAAGCGCGTCGCCAGACCGCCGAGGCAGGGAAGAGCGATCGATCGAGGCGACGACGTTGCCAGCGCCTTTGGGATGGCAGCAGCGTCAAGATCATCGAGCAGCTCAATCGCGCCCGGCTTGCGCGCAATCGGTGCACGCGCTAGACGATCGTCCCAATCGCGGCGCCAACGGACGCGAAACTCATCGAGCGGCAGCGCATCGCCGAATCGTTCATGAAGGATTCGCTCCGATTCCTCATTCCCTCGGCCGACGAATCGCGCGTAGAGCTCGTCGTCGATCGGACAACCCAGCTCCGCGGCCGCGGTCTGCCAGGTCACGCGGTAGAGCGGCTCGCTGTCGAGCAGCAGGCCGTCCATGTCGAAGATGACGGCGCGCGGATTCAAACCCACGCTCGCGGGACGAAGAGGCGTTCGTACAGGTTGATGGCGTAGCGATCGGTCATGCCGGCGATGAAGTCGATGGCCAGGCGCTCGATCGGCTCGTTGCTTGCCGTGTTCAGAAACTCATCCGGATTCGCCACGACATGCTCGAACAGCGCGGTCAGCGTTCGTTGCGCCTTTACGAACTCGCCGCGCACGGTCGGCGTCAGGTACATGTTCTGGAACATGTACGTTCGCAGCTCTTCCAGCGCCCCAATCACCTCGGCGGACATGGAGATCTGTTCGTAGTCGCAGGCCAACGTCGAGTCGATGACGTCGCGCACCATCCGATCAATCCGGTCGCTGCCTTTGTTGCCCAGCGCTTTGCGAATCTCTTTCGGGATGTCGTGTTCGGTCAGCACACCGGCGCGGATGCCGTCGTCAATGTCGTGGTTGACGTACGCGATGATGTCGGAGATACGGACGATGTCGCCTTCCAGCGTGAGCGCGCGCGATTTCGGACGGCGTCGCAGTAGCTCGCCCTTCTCCCCTTTCGAATGTTTGAGGATGCCGTCGCGTACTTCGATGGTGAGGTTCAACCCGCGCCCGTCGTTCTCCAGCACTTCGACAACGCGAACCGATTGGCGGTAGTGATCGAAGCCGCCCTTGACCAGCTTGTTCAGCGCCGCTTCGCCTGCGTGGCCGAATGCGGAGTGGCCGAGGTCGTGGCCGAGCCCGATCGCCTCGGTGAGCACTTCGTTCAACCGCAACGACTTGGCAATCGTCCGCGCGATCTGCGTCACCTCCAGCACGTGCGTCAGCCGCGTCCGATAGTGATCGCCCTCGGGAGCGAGAAAGACCTGGGTCTTGTGCTTCAGCCGCCGGAAGGCTTTGCAATGAATGATGCGATCGCGATCGCGCTGGTACGAGGGGCGAAGATCATCCTCCGCCTCCTCGCGATCGCGGCCGCGCGTTTTCGCGCTCAACGCCGCGCGCGAGACCAGCGTGTCGCGCTCGATGTTCTCGAGCATCTCGCGGATCGTAGTCATGGCGCGCACTTTAACAGTGAGGCATCCGATCGCCGATCATCGGTGACGTCCGCCAAAAGGAACACGGTGTTCTCCGGAGGGGCCGTTCTCTCGCGAACCGCAAGTGCTCCCCGATTTGCGTCCGTTCGCAAAATAACCAAAAGCGCGCTATCGCAGCCGAACGCCTTTGCGTCCTAGCACCGAGGTCCGTCGATGGTGGCAGCGGGGTTGCGGAGCGATTGGTGCCGCACGACTTTCATAGGCATTGATTGGAGATCGCACAATGAATCGCTGGTTCCCCATGTCCGCCTTCGCACTCGTTCTACTGGCTGCCTGTTCCACATCGAGACCTGTCGGCGTTGTTGATCCCGTGACCGATCCCACCATCATCGGAGCGATTGACGAAAGCGCCCGCGAAGGAAGCATCGCCGCCGAAGAAGGTGCGCGAACAGGGCACCGCATCGGCCAGGTGGCCGGAGTTGTCGCCGCCGTCCTTGGCGGACCGAGACACGACACGCTGGAAGACGCAGTCGGCCGCTATCTTCTGACGCGCGACCTCGCCGAAGCGACCGGCGCGATCATCGGTGGGTCGCGCGGCGCCAAGGCGGGAGCCAAACGCGGCATGGAGCTCGACCTGCAGTTTGCGGAACTGCACAAGATCGAGGGGGTGAAGGTTTTCCGGCCGACACCCGACCAGATCGACGTCCTGTTCGACGAGTCTCCGAATCCTGCGATGCTCAGCCAAATCGCCGCGGTGTTCGCTGGACGCGAAGAGCGGGCCATCGACATTCAAGGTCCCGACGATTCTTCCTTTGCCGTCCGCGATTCCCTGATCGGCCTCGGTGTGTCCAACGCCGCGATCCAGGCACGCCGCGACGACCACCTCCGCGGGATCATCATCCGTATCCGTTATCGCGACTGACTCAGAACGGTTTCTCCAGCGACTCCGACTGCGGCGTGAACAGCTTCGCGCCGTCGTCGGTGATGTGCATGTCGTCTTCGAGCCGGACGCCGAATTCGCCGCGGATGTAGACGCCGGGCTCGTTGCTGAAACACATGCCCGGCTGCGCGCGGAGCGACTTGGCCCAGCCGAACATGTTGTTCTTCACCAGGTAGGGCCACTCGTGTCCGTCCATGCCAATGCCGTGTCCGAGGCGGTGGGAGAAGTATTTGAAGCCGGGGCCGTAGCCGGCGCTGACGATGACGTCGCGCGCCGCGGCGTCGATCGATTCGAGTGGAGCGCCGGGCTTGGCCGCCTTCAACGCCGCGTTCTGCGCGCGGCGGACGATGTCGAAGACCTTGTTCATCTTCTCCGTCGCTTTGCCGAGGACGAACGTGCGGGTGATGTCGGATTGATAGCCTTCGACCGTGCAGCCGTCGTCGATCATGATGATCGTGCCTTCGCTGATCACTTGAGGAGTCGACGAGCCGTGCGGGAGCGCGGTGTACGGCCCGGTCTGCACGCTGGCGTCGCCCGGAAACCCGACGCGGCGGTAGGCGAGCGAGATCAGATCGGAGACCTGGCGCTGGGTCATGCCGGGCTGGATGGCCTGGTAGACGGCGTTGTAAACCTTCAGCGTGGCGGTGTTGGCCAGCTGCATCAGCGCCAGCTCGTGCGCGTCTTTGATCATGCGGCAGCCGGCGGTGATGGCGGTGCCGAGGATGACTTTGGCTTGCGGTGCCGCGGATGCGATGCCGTCGCTCCAGACGAGTTTCGTGGTGTCTTCGATGCCGATCGAGGCGGTGCCGAGTCCGCGATCCTTGAGTCCGTGCGCGACGAGCGCGTACGGACTTTCGTCCTCGTTCCAGGTGCGAACGTCCGCGTGATCGGGACCGAACGGCCCGAGGGCGATCTGCTCGCGGGCGCGATCCTCTTCGAAGGCAGGACAGACGAAGAACGGCTCGCCCTTGACGGGGATGACACAGGCGAAGAGCCGTTCGCCGCCGCCCCATCGCATGCCGGCAAAGTAGGCCAGTGACGTTCCGCCCGTGAGGACGAGCGCGCCGATCTTGTGCTCGGCCATGAGCCGCTTCGCCTTCTCGATCCGCGCGCGCCGTTCGTCGTTGGTGATCGGCTTTGCCTGATCGCGCATGGAAGTCAGCGCTTCGATCGACGGGGGCAGCGAGGTGTCTCGCTCTTTCTGTGCGAAGAGCGATGGCGTTCTCCAGAGTGCGGTGAGGGCGGCGGAGGCACCGATGAATTTGCGGCGGTTCATTTGGGCGGGATTGTATCTGCGTAGAGCAGACATCCTGTCTGCTCCCGACGGGCGTCCTCGCCCGGCGGTGATTTCTGAGGTTGAGGGCCGCCTAACGTTCGTTCTTACCGCCGGGCGAGGACGCCCGTCGGGAGCAGGCAGGGATGCCTGCTCTACAAGGCCAGCTCCATGAAGCGAGTTCCTTCGACCGGATTGAACCGATACGGCTCGATCTCGACGAAGCCGAGCGATCGATACAACGGGATGGCGGCAGTCATCGTTGGCAGCGTATCGAGGCGCATCCGTTGGTAGCCGCGCTGGCGCGCTTCATCGATGATCCGCTCCGCAAGTTTTCGTCCGAGGTCGTGGCCGCGGAAGGCGGGGCGGACGTAGAGGCGCTTCATCTCGCAGATCGCATCATCGATGCGGCGGAGGGCGACGCAGCCGGCGGCGCGCGTCTCATCGCGAGCGAGGAGGATCAATTCGTAGAACGCGTCCAACGTCGCGAGCTCGTGATCCAAATCCTGAAACGAAAGATCGACGCCGAGGGAGTTGGCGTACTCGGTGATCAGCTCGCGGACGATCGACAGATCCTCCGCGGGTTCGATGGTGATCACACCAGCAGCTCGCCGCGGAACACCGTCACGGCGAGGCCGGCCAGTTTCACGCGATCGCCGTCGAGGCGGACGCGGATGGCGCCGCCGCGCGGCGAGGCCTGGTACGCGTTCATCTCCGTCTTGCCGAGGCGTTGCGACCAGTAAGGAGTGAGGCAGCAGTGCGAGGAACCGGTCACCGGATCTTCGTCGATGCCGGAGCCGGGGGCGAAGAAGCGGGAGATGAAATCGTAGTCACCGGTTCCGCGGCTGGTAACGATGATGCCGCGCACCGGGAGCTGGCGCAGGACGGCGTGATCGGGCTTGAGCGCGCGAACCTCGGCTTCCGACGGCAGCTCGACGAGGTAATCGAACTGATTGCGGCCGACGTACGTCGCGCTGGTGGTGCCGAGGGCGTCCAGGAGGCCGGCCGGAGCAGCGATCGGCTCTTCTCGCTTAGCGGGAAAATCGAGCTCGATGAAATCGCCGTCGCGTGTCGCCGTCAGCACGCCGCTTTTCGTATGAAAACGCAGGACCGGATCGCTGCTGACGTTCTCGCTCCGGATTGCGTGTGCCGAGGCCAGCGTGGCGTGGCCGCAGAGATCGACTTCGACTGCGGGAGTGAACCAGCGCAGTCCCCAGCCATCGTCCTGCTTCGAGAGGAAGGCCGTCTCCGCCAGGTTCATCTCCGCGGCGACGTTGGCCATCCAGCGATCATCCCGCGCGCCGTCCATGAAGCAGACGGCGGCGGGATTGCCTTTGAATGGTTCGCTGGTGAAGGCGTCGATCTGGAGGAGGCGCATGGGTGGTTGCTGAGTTGCTGGGTTACTAAGTTGCTGAGCAACCCCAGCAACCTTGCAACCCAGCAACCTACATCATCAGAATCCCTGAACCTTCGCCGCCTTCGCGTACATCCAGCGGACGAAGAGGAAGCCGACGATGATCACACCGGCCAGGATGCCGTCGCGGCACCAGCGGTCGGCGCCGTAGACGGTCGGGTAGTGATTGCTGAGCATCAGGAAGATCAGCGGGACGGACATGTAGGTGTTCTGGCGCGAGCGCAGGCCGGCCTGGCGCACGGTCTCGGCGTCGGCGGGGTTGCCGTCTTTGATGCCGCGGATGATCTTCTGCTGCGCCGGCCAGATCACCATCCAGACGTTGAGGGCCATCATCGTGCCGAAGATGCCGCCGGAATGGATGAAAAGCGCGCGGCCGCTAAAGTGGCCGGCGGTCGCCATCAGGCAGTAGACGCCGCCGAAGAGGACCAGATTGATGATGCTGGCCACGGTGACGTTGGCGACCTTCTTCAGGATGAGGTTGTAGATCACGAAGCCGACGAGCAGCGCAATCAGAACGATGGCCAGCCAGAGCCACGGATTGCCGACGTGGTCCCGTTCGAAGAGGACGGTCTTCGTCTGGTAATAGATCATGCCGAGGAGCAGGAAGCCGGTGATCCAGGTCCACGCCGCGCCCCAGCGGAACCAGAAGAGCGCGCGGGGCATGAGCTCCGGCACGACGAGCTTCTTGGTCGGTCCGTCCATCTTGGCGGCGAACGGCCCGTTGACGAAGTTGAAGAACCAGAGGTGTCCGATCCACATCACGCCGGCCACGACGTGTCCCCATCGAAAAATGAGCTGCAGCCAGTTGTTCACTTCCGGATTCATATGCTCTCCTCATTCTCTACGGTTTGGGGTAGCCTGCGCCGGATTATATGCCCCATGAATTGGATGGCCGCGTTGCCATCGTGACCGGCGCGTCGTCGGGCATCGGACGCGCAACCGCGGAGATGCTGGCGTCGCGCGGCGCGCTGGTGACGATCTTCGCCCGCACCGCGATTCCGGAGAAGAACATCGCCGCGGTCGTGGGCGACGTCAGCGATCCCGAGGCCATCGAACGGCTGTTCGCGGAGACGGAATCACGGTTTGGTGATTGCGACATCCTGGTCAACTGCGCCGGCATGATCGATCCGAAGCCGCTGGTGGATGTCACACCGGATGATTGGGATCGCATGTTTGCCGTCAACGTGCGCGGCACCTATCTGGCCACGCGGCGCGCGCTGCCGGCGATGATCGCCAAACGCGGCGGCTCCATCGTCAACGTCGCTTCGATCTCCGGCGTCATCGGGCCGGAGAAGTTTCCCGGCTGGGTTTCCTACTGCGCCAGCAAGGCGGCGGTGATCTCGATGGCAGAGGCGCTGGCGGTGGAGGTCAAGCAGTACGGGATTCGCGTGAACAGCGTTAGCCCGGGATCGGTCAATACGGCGATGTGGGCGGCGGCCAGCGGCGGCGCGCCCGCATCGATGACAGCTGGCGAGGTCGCCGAGGTGATCTGCTTCCTGGCCTCGGACCGGGCGCGCGCTGTGAACGGGCAGGATGTGCATGTCTATTCTTCGTGAGTCTCGCCCGACCTACGCCGAGATCGACCTCGGGCGGTTCGACAACAACCTCGAGGTGATTTCGCGACTGCTGCCCGCCGGCGCGCGGCTCGTTCCGGTGCTGAAAGCCGACGGCGGCGGTCACGGCGCCGTGGAGCTGGCCAGACGATGCACGCCCGATCGCGTCGCCATGATCGCGCTGGCGTTGCTCGAAGAAGCGCTCGAACTGCGCCGCGCCGGAATCACTCTGCCGTTGCTGGTCCTCGGCCCACTGCAACTCGATCAGATCCCGATCGCTCTCGATAACGCCATCGCCCTCGGCGTCGTCGGTCCCGAGGAGCTCGAATCTGTCTGCGCCGTCGCCCGCGAGCGCGACGTCAACATCCATCTCAAGCTCGACAGCGGCATGGGACGGATGGGCGTGGTCGAAAGCGAGCTGCCGCGAGTGATCGAGATGATCCGCGCCACGCCGCGGCTCAAACTCGACGGCATCTACACGCATCTCGCGAACGCCGACGATGAGGCCGATCCGTTCACCGAGATGCAGATCGCCAATTACGACCGCATGCTGGCCACGCTTCGCGATCACGGGATCGATGCGCCGCGACATCACTTCGCCAACTCCGCGGCCACGCTGCGCGGCCTGGTGCGGCTGGGCGATTTCGCCCGCGTCGGCCTCGCGCTTTACGGACCGAGCCGGATCGAAACCTCGGCCGGCGTGATCGAGCCTTTGATGCGCTGGCGGACGGAGATCATGCGGCTCAAGGAGCTGCCAGCCGGCCACGCCATCGGCTACGGAACGACGTTTCACACCAAGCGCCCCAGCCGCATCGCCACGCTGCCGGTCGGCTACGCGGACGGCTACAGCCGGCTCCAGTCGAACAACGGCGAGGTTCTCGTTCGCGGCCGGCGCGCGCCGGTGGTCGGCCGCGTGTCGATGGATCTGGTCACGATCGATGTCACCGACGTCCCCAACGCCGCCCCCGGCGACGAGGTCGTTCTCCTCGGCGATGGCATCACCGCCGAGGAGTTGGGGGCGAGATCGCAGACCATCTCGTACGAAGTCTTCTGCCGGGTCAGCGCTCGCGTGCCGCGCGTCTATCGCGACGGTGGCACGATTCGAGTACGCTCACGATTCGCCGAATGAACCTGCTGGAACGGATCGGCCGCGTTTTCATCCGCCTCTTCGAAGAGACCGGCCTCTGGTTCCGGATGCTGTGGCGCACCATCCTCTGGACCTTCCGCCCGCCGTTCGAAGGGCGCGAATGGCTGCGCCAGATGGTGCGCGTCGGCGTCGACTCCATCCCCGTGGTTTTCCTGACGACGATGTTCACCGGGATGGTGATGGCGCTGCAGACCTACAACGGTTTTCATCGCGTGCACGCGGAGAACTTCGTCGGCAGCGTGGTGGCGCTGGCGATGCTGCGCGAATTGTCACCGGTGCTGGTGGCGCTGATGGTGACGGGACGCGTCGGCTCGTCGATGGCCGCCGAGATCGGAACGATGCGCGTCACCGAGCAGCTCGATGCGCTGCAAGCGCTGGCCACCGATCCAGTTCAGTATCTCTTCGTCCCGCGCGTGATCGCCGGCACGGTGATGCTCCCGCTCCTCACGATCCTCGGCGACGCCCTCGGCGTCGGCGGCGGCTACCTGGTCGGCGTGAAGATGATGGGGACGAATCCGGTGGTCTATTCGCAAAACACGTTTCAGTTCCTGCACATAAACGACGTCTGGAGCGGATTGATCAAGGCCGCCGTTTTCGGCCTGATCCTCACGCTCACCGGCTGCGTGCGCGGCTACTACACCAGCGGCGGCGCGGAAGGAGTAGGACGAGCAACGACCGCGGCGGTGGTGAGCGCGTCGCTGATCGTGCTGTTGACCGATTTCTTTTTGACGAAGCTGCTGTTTTGAGTTGCTTGGTTACTGGGTTGCTTGGTTACTGGGTTGCTTGGTTACTGGGTTGCTTGGTTACTGGGTTGCTTGGTTACTGGGTTGCTGAGTTGCTGGGCAAGGTGAAACCAAGCAACTCAGCAACCGAGCAACTCAGCAACCAAATATGAACAACGACACCCCCATGATCTCCCTCCGCCACGTCGACAAAACGCTCGGCGGGAAGAAAGTGCTCGACGACATGTCGATCGACGTCGCCCGCGGTGAGGCGCTGGTGATCGTGGGCGGATCGGGTGTCGGCAAGAGCGTGACGCTCAAGCACATCATCGGATTGATGAAGCCGGACCGCGGCGAGGTCGTCATCGACGGGCAGGACATCGGGCAGATGAACGAGGTCGATCTGAATCGCTTCCGCCGCAAGTTCGGGATGTCGTTTCAGGAAGGGGCGCTCTTCGATTCGATGTCGGTCTTCGAGAACATCGCCTTCCCGCTGCGGCGACACACGAAATTCAGCGAGCAGCAGATCGCCGCCCGCGTTGACGAATGTCTGGACATGGTCCATCTCGAAGGCGTGGCCTCGAAGCGGCCCTCGGAGCTCTCCGGCGGAATGCGCCGCCGCGTCGGATTTGCCCGGGCCATCTCGCTGAAACCGGAGATCCTGCTGTTCGATGAGCCGACCACGGGCCTCGATCCGGTCATCAGCGACGTCATCGCCGGATTGATCGTGGAGATGGACCAGACGCTCAACAGCACCACCGTCACGATCACGCACGACATGAAAGTGGCCTTCAAGATCGCCGACCGCGTGGCCATGCTCTACAAAGGCCGCATCGTCGAAGAGGGAACACCCGAGGAGTTCCAGCAATCGAAAAACCCCATCGTCTGCCAGTTCATCGAGGGGCGGGCGGAGGGGCCGTTGACGGAGTAGTCGGTGATTCCCCGTACGGCACGCAATACGGGTCATCCGCATCGCAGCTGGCGAATTCGAACTGAATCGTCGTGTGCTCGATCCCGTACTCGCGGCCCAGCAGCTCGTTGACCTGCGCCAGGAGATTGCCGGTCGATCGGACCGGGATGTCGCCCACCATCAAATGACACGACAGCGCCGGGCGGGAAGCGCCGAGCGCCCAGATGTGGAGGTGATGAACACCGTCGACGCCGTCGAGCGCCGCGATCGCGCGCGTCACCTCGTCCGGATCGATGCCGGACGGCGTTCCTTCGAGCAGCAGGTTGATGGCTTCGCGGAGGATCTTCCAGCTGCTCCAGAGGATCAGCACTCCGATCGCGATCGACACCGCCGGATCCCAGAACAGCGCGCCGGTGCCGCGGATCAGCAGCGCCGCGGCGATGATCCCCGCCGAGGCCAGCGCATCGCCGAGCATGTGCAGGGCGGCGCCGCGGATATTGAGATCGTGCTTGCCATGGCCGCTGAGCCAGAACGTGATCGAGCCATTGAGAACGAGCGCCGCTGCGGCCGTGATGAGCATGGCCATGCTGTTCACCGCCGCCGGCGCGCGCAGGCGCTGCGCCGCCTCGACGAAGAGGAAAATCGTGAACGCCGCCAGCGCCCCGGAGTTGATGAAGGCAGCCAGCACCCCGGCGCGATGCCATCCATACGATTTCGCGCTCGTAGCCGGCCGCCGCTCAAGCCGGACCGCGAAGAGCGCCAGCAGCAGAGCCAACGTGTCGGTGAGGTTGTGCAGTGCATCGCCGACCAGCGCCAGCGAGTTGGCGCGAATGCCCACCACGATCTCGACCGCCACGAAGAGAGCGGTAGCGATCGACGCGATGACCAGCTTGCGCGATACGGTGCCGTGATGATGGTGGTCGTGGGACATCTAGCGGATTAGTAGATTAGTGGGTTAGTAGATTAGGTGATTCGTTGGTTTTTCTAATCCACTAATCTACTAATCCACTAATCGACTAACTCACCCTCTCGTCGATTTCTCGACTTTCTTCGACTTCTGCGCCACCGCCTCGGCCATCGACACGCGTTGCTCGCGCAGCCGCGCCGCCAGCGATGCATCGGACAGGGCGATGATCTGCGCCGCCAGAATCCCGGCGTTGCGCGCGCCCCCGACGGCAACCGTCGCCACCGGAATCCCGGGCGGCATCTGCACGACGGCGTACAAGGCATCGATCCCCTGCAACGCCCCACCGGCCAGCGGAACGCCGATGACCGGTTTCGTGGTGAACGAGGCCACGACTCCCGGCAGATGCGCCGCCATCCCCGCGCCGGCGATGAACACCGCCGCGCCGTCGCGCTCCGCATCGGTGATGACCTGCTTCGTCCGCTCCGGACTGCGGTGCGCGGACGCCACTTTCATCTCGTACTGCACCCCAGCTTCATCGAGCGCCGCACAAGCCTGCCCCATGACCTCGGCATCCGAATCGGAACCCATGACAATGCATACCCACATAGGACGAATAGTAGTCGAAGGGACGAAGAGGTGACTGAACCGCCATGTCCCGAATCAGATTTGTCAAAGGAGCCGCGGAGCGGCGTTATCTAGGTAGCCCACGGCGTGAGCCGTGGGGAACCAGCGCGCCCAAATGAAGCCGCGGAGCGGCGATATCTAAATGTCGCTAACGCCACAAATTTGAAATGTCGCCGCTCCGCGGCTGGAGATTTCGCGACTCTGATTCCCACAGCTCACGCTGTGGGCTACGTAGATATCGCCGCTCCGCGGCTCAACAAACCGGAGGCTTCGCCTCGTCCCCGACGGCCGGAGGAACGACCGTCCGCGACGGGCTGTTCAGCGGCAGGCAGCTGCGCACCAGCGCGCTCAGCGCGCCGATATCGAACGGCTTCGGCAGAAACGCGCAGATCCCCTTGTCCACCGCCGTGGCAACCTCGGGGGCGCGATTGGCGCTGATGATGATCACCGGGATCTTCTTCAGGTCCGGCTCCAGCTCGCGCGCCTGGAGAACGTCCCAGCCCGAGAGAACCGGCATCATCAGGTCGAGCACCACCACGTTCGGGTGCTCGCGACGCATCAGGTCGAGCGCTTCCTTCCCGTTTGGCGCTTCGTGAAAAACGTAGCCGTCGCGTTTGAGCGCGGCCACGATCATGCGACGAATGCTGGGATCGTCATCGACGACCAGCACGCAATAGGGACGACCTGCCGCATCTTCACCGGTTTGGACCACGGAACCCTCGCATGCACAACAGGTGCCTTTTCGGAATATCGCACTCTCGGCGCCTGCTTCTGGCAGGGCCGTGAAAGTCGCCGTAGCCATGTCGGGCGGGGTCGATTCCTCGACCGCCGCGTACATCCTCAAGTCCGCCGGACACGAGGTGGTCGGCCTGTCGATGCAGATGTACGACAACCTCACCAACGCCGATACGACCTACGGCGGATGCTGCACCATCGACGATCTTGCCGATGCCCGCCGCGTGGCCTGGAAGCTGGAGATTCCTCATTTCACGCTGAACCTCGAGAAGAACTTTCACGAGAAGGTGATCACCCCGTTCGTGCAATCGTACCTGAGCGGACTCACCCCCAGCCCCTGCGTTCTCTGCAACACGCACGTGAAATTCGACCTCTTTCACGAGAAGGCCCGCGCCATCGGCGCGGAGAAGATCGCCACCGGCCACTACGCCCGCATCACCCGCGATGCCGACGGCCGCTTCGAGCTGCGCAAGGCGCTGCACCTGGCGAAGGATCAGTCGTACTTCCTCTTCGAGCTGACCCAGGAGCAGCTTTCCGGCGCCCTCTTCCCCCTCGGCGAGATGACCAAGCCCGAGGTGCGGAACGTGGCGGAGGAGGCGGGCTTGAACGTGGCGCGGAAGAAGGAGTCGTACGAAATCTGCTTCGTGCCGCAGACGGACAGCTACGCCGCCATCGTCGAGCGCGAGGCCGGGATTACGCCATCCGAGGGCGCGGGAGAGATCGTCGATGTAAAGGGGAACGTGGTCGGGACGCACGACGGCTACTACCACTTCACGATCGGCCAGCGCCGCGGCCTCGACATCGGCGGCACCGCCGAGCGGATGTACGTCGTCGACGTCAATCCGTTCACGAAGCGGGTGGTGGTCGGCGAAGCCTCCGACCTCGAGCGCGACGAGCTGATCGCCGAGCGCGTCCACTGGATCGGCGACCCGCCATCAGGCCCGATCGAGATCCAGGCCCGCGTCCGCTCCCGTTCCGCCGACATCGCCGCGACGGTCACGCCACTTCCCGACGGCCGGGCACGCGTTCAGTTCGCGCAGAAACTGCGCGCAGTGGCACCGGGACAGGCGGTGGTGTTTTACGACGCGGATCTGTGCCTGGGTGGTGGGTGGATCACCAAGGAGGTTCAATGACGCGACTCACATCCTTCGCCCCCCAGTTTCTTGTCGATGACCTTGAGCGCTCAATGGCCTATTACCGCAAGATCGGCTTCGCCTTCGGCGAGCCGTGGGAGGGTTTCTACGCCATAGGCCACCTCGACGGACTGGAGCTTCACCTGAAGGAAGCGCCAAAGAGCGAGGCGGACCGCCAGCGCCGCCGCGATCAGGAGCATCTCGACGCCGCGGCAGGCGTCGACGGCATCGAAGCGTTCTACGAGCAATGCGTAGCGAACGGCGTGACGATCCATAAGCCACTAGCTCCCACCGCCTGGGGCACGAAGGATTTCTACATCGAGGATCCCGACGGCAACATCGTCAGCTTCGGCGGGCGAGCCGCAACAGGCTAACCAGCAGTCGCCGCGGAGCGGCGTAATCTAAGTAGCCCAATGCGTGAGCATTGGGAACAGCGGATCCCAACAGGTAGCCGCGGAGCGGCGGCATCTAATGTATCGAGATCCAGTCGCGAAACGCGCGAGTAGATGTCGCCGCTCCGCGGCTGTCATGCCCTACCGACTGACCCAATGCTCACGCATTGGGCTACGTAAATGTCGCCGCTCCGCGGCGGAGAACCCACCTTGCTTTGACGTTCAGAACAGCGTCTGCCCCGCCACCCTCGCCTCGAGCGCGAGCAGTTGTCGCTTGACGTCGAGCCCTCCGCCGAAGCCGGTCAGGGAGCCGTTTGCGCCGATGACGCGGTGGCAGGGGATGATGATCGGGATCGGGTTGGCGCCGTTGGCTGCGCCGACGGCGCGGATCGCGGCGGGGCGTCCGATGCGTTGGGCGATCGTGGAGTAGGTCGTGGTCTGGCCGTATGGGATTCGTTGCAGGGCGTTCCAGATCGACAGCTGAAAGTCCGTTCCGCGCGGCGCCAGCGGGAGATCGAACGACTGACGCTCGCCGGCGAAGTAGGCGCACAACTGATCGGCGGCCTCGCGCAATCCGTCGTCATCGCGAATCCAATCCGGTTTCGGTTGCGCGCCGGCGAAGTACGTTTCGATGATGGCGTTGCCATCGCCGGCGATGAGGATCGAACCGATGGGGGTGTCGACGTAGGTGTAAATCAGCCGAGGCTCTTCCACAGCAGCATCGTCGCATACGCGCGGTACGGCCGCCACGCCTCGGCGCGCGCAAGCAATTCGCGATCGCTGATCATGCCGGCGGCTTTGCGGACGCCGAGGTCGGTGTGGGGAAAGGCGTCCGGCTCGCGGAGAGCGCGCATGGCGATGTAGTGCGCCGTCCAGGGGCCGATGCCGGGGAGGGCGGTGAGATGCGCGATCGACTCGTCCAGCGTCGCGCCGCGCGTGAACGTCATCTCGCCGCGCGCCACGGCGCGAGCGAGGCCGCGGATGGCATCCCAGCGCGCTTGCGGCATCCCCGGATTCGTTCGCGCGCGCATGAGCGACATCGGCGTCACGCCGTGACGCGAGGCGATGCGGGCCATGATCGTCGTCGCACCGGCCACGCTGATCTGCTGTCCCACCATCGCCCGGATGGACATCTCGAACGGATCCCAGGTGCCGGGCGCGCGGATGCCGGGATGCTTGCGGATCAGCGGCCCGAGGGTCTTGTCGCGCGCGAAGAGTTTCTGGATGGCGATGATGTCCGCGTCGACGTCAAACATCTTGCGCACGCGTTCCTCCTCCGCGTTGACGATCAAGGCGTGATTGGCCGGGTCGTGCGTCACGCGCACGCCGTCACGCTCGTAGAAATCGTGGACGATCTCCACGCCGGCGATGGCGCGGGGGCGGAGGAAGTTGAGGATTCCGTCCCAGTCGTAGGGTGGGGTGTAGGAGAGGCGAAGCATGAAATCTGACGCGTGCAACGTACCGCGACGGAGCGCTCGCCTACTCCACCGTCACGCTCTTCGCCAGATTCCTTGGCTGATCGACATCGCATCCCCGCCGCAACGCGATGTAGTACGCCAGCAGCTGCGTCGGGATCACGGAGAGGATCGGCTGCAGCGGTTCGATGGTCCAGGGGATCTCGATCACATCGTCCGCCAGTTTGCGAATCGCCTCATCGCCCTCGTCGCAGATCACGATCAGCTTGCCGTCGCGCGCTTTCACTTCCTGCAGGTTGGAGACGACCTTGTCGTACACCGGCGTGTGCGTGGCGATGGCCACCACTGGCAGGTTCTCGTCGATCAGCGCGATCGGGCCGTGTTTCATCTCCCCCGCCGGATAGCCCTCGGCGTGGATGTACGAAATCTCCTTCAGCTTGAGCGCCCCTTCCAGCGCGATCGGGTAGTGAACGCCGCGGCCGAGGAAGAGAAAGTCCTGCGACTTGGAGTACTTGTGCGCCAACGCCTCGATGTGCTTCTCCTGCTTCGCCAGGATGTCTTCGATCTTGTGCGGGATCACCCGCATCTCGTGCATGGCGTAGCGGCGGTCGTCGATGTCGTCGCCGCGGAGCTGGCGGATGTAGAGCGCCAGGAGATAGAACGCCGTCAGCTGCGTGGTGAAGGCCTTCGTCGAGGCCACGCCGATCTCCGGCCCGGCGTTGGTGTAAATCACGCCGTCCGACATGCGCGTGGCCGCGGCGCCGATGACGTTGCAAATGGTGAACAGCTTGGCCCCACGGCGCTTCGCTTCCTGCATGCCGGCGATCGTGTCGGCGGTCTCGCCCGACTGCGTCACGCCGATGACCAGCGTGCTCTCGTCGATGATCGGATTGCGGTAGCGATACTCCGAGCCGTAGTCAACCTCGATGGGGATGCGCGCCGCCTCCTCGAGCAGGAACTTGCCGATCAGCCCCGCGTGCCACGAGGTGCCGCAGGCGATGATGTGGACCTTCTTGATCTTCGACCAATCGTCCGAGGTCAGCTGCAGATCGTTGAAGAAAATCTCGCCCGACTCCTCGAACATCCGGCCGGTGAAGGTATCGCGCACCGCGCGCGACTGCTCGTGGATCTCCTTGAGCATGTAGTGGCGATAGCCTTCCTTCTCCGCCATCACGGCATCCCAGAGGATCCGTTTCGGCTCGCGCTCGATCTGCTGATCGTTCGCATCGAAGAGGGTGACTTTATGCTGATCGGCCACGGCGTATTCGCCATCTTCGAGATAGATGACGTTGCGCGTGTACGTCAGCAGCGGCGCGACGTCGGAGGCGATGAAGTTTTCGTTCTCGCCGAGGCCGACCACGAGCGGCGGGCCCTGCTTGGCGGCCACGATCGTGCCCGGCTCGTTCCCGTCGATGATGACCAGCGCATAGTGGCCTTCGATCTCCTTGAGGGTCTTGCGCACGGCGTCGACGAACTTCGTCCCATCCTTCATCGTTTCTTCGATGAGATGGGCCACGACCTCGGTATCCGTTTCGGTCTTGAACTCGTGCCCGGCCTTCTGCAGCCGCTGCTTGAGCGGGAGAAAATTCTCGATGATGCCGTTGTGGATGACCACGACTTTGCCGCTGCAGTCGCGATGGGGATGGGCGTTGTTCTCGTTCGGCTTGCCGTGCGTGGCCCAGCGGGTGTGGCCCATGCCGAAGGTGCCGTGGAGTGGCCGCTCCTCCAGCTTGCTCTCGAGGTTCGACAGCTTCCCCTCGGCGCGAACGACCTGGACGCCGTCGCTGTCGATGACGGCGATTCCGGCGCTGTCGTAGCCGCGATACTCGAGTTTTTTCAGCCCGCCGATGAGAACCGGCACCACGTCACGCGTGCCGGCATATCCGATGATTCCGCACATGAGGCTTCCTGTCCGTTAGAATTCCGCGCCGGTGAGAAAAATCGCGGTCCTGCTTCTGTTCGCTCTCGCAGCTTGCGGCAAACGCGGC
>Ga0157378_10000515_pt1 | contig 36830 bp, 39 predicted proteins | sample M65metaG_FD_115309 | JGI IMG/M metagenome (GOLD analysis project Ga0157378, IMG submission 115309) | Miscanthus rhizosphere microbial communities from Kellogg Biological Station, Michigan, USA - M6-5 metaG | ecosystem: Host-associated > Plants > Roots > Rhizosphere > Soil | place: USA: Michigan... | reverse complement strand
GATCGAGTACAACTACGAGCAGAATGGCGATCTCGTCATTCCGGCCGGCACCAAGGCATACGGAACACTAGCGCAGGCTACGCCCCAAGGTTGGGTCACCATCAAGTTTGACGCTCTCGAATAGGTGCAGTGATGCTCGAAGTCGAGATCCTGGTAAAAGCCCATCAGCTTTTTCCACTTGATCACGGCAAGCGCCGCGTTCAGCGCGTTCAGGTCCGCGATCTGGATATTGACGTCGTACTCGTTCCGGTCGGTGTCGTTCGAGAACGAAATCCGCTTCCGCACATGATCGCGCTGCACCGGCGTGCTGGTCGTCGCCCGAAGAATGCCGCCCAGTGAACCCTCGCTCAAGTAGACTCCCATGCCCACGTCGATGAAGGCGATGCCGAACTCTTCCAGCTTTTCCACGATCAGTTTCTTGGCCGGGCCTTCGAGGCACATAAAAACGAAGTTCATTTCCCGCAGTTCGTCCACGTTCTCCGGGCCGACATAGGTCTCATGGACGAAGATGCCGTTGCGCATCTTGTCGTAGATACCCTTGAAATATGCAGCCTTCTTCGGTTTCGCGACCAGCTCATCGAGCGAGGGCGCACCTGGCGACCTAAAAGCATTGTGTTGGAGGAATTCGTCGCCGTCGAACAGGTGTATTTCGCCCACCGGCGTTTTGGCGACGAAGTCCAGGACGTAAGAGCCCGTTCCACCGAGGCCGACGATGGCCACCTGCTTTACGGCCGCCAGTTTGGCCGTCACCGAACCGATTTCGGCCCGCGTGGAGGCCGTGTCGATATACTTGAACACCGTTTCTTCCTCCCCCTCAGCGGCGGGTACCGGCCGGAATGTCTTGGCCGTCACGCCGGGCTCGATCACCTGAGCGTAGCCCGAGAGGATCGTCACGTATTGCGTCACTTTGTCGTAGTAGTTCTCATAGGCGCCGCTCGGCATCGGCTTCGCCGAAAACCGATGATCGACCGCCACGCCAGGACCGAGCTCGCGCCGCGCGCTCTCATTCCTGATCTGCTCAATTTCCGTTCCATCCGCGCGACACGGATACTCTCCCATGAAATGGGCAACGTGATCGTCAGGCTTCATAGTCACGTCGCCCGCCAGCTTCAGCGTCATGACAAGGGTTCCGCGCTTGACGATCCGGCCGGCGGCCACGTAGGGCACATCCTTCACCAGCAAGTGGTCCGACCGGATTTCAAGATCGTAGCCTTCGTTTCGCAGCCGCGTGAGATCAGCGCTACGACTTATTGGTTTCTGAGACATCGAAGATCATCCCATCCTTGATGCGGACGGTTTCCCCCTCGGTCAACGTACCCTCCGGGTTCTTCCGCGGCCCCTTCCTGTAGGTGACCGAAAATTGCACATTCGGACCGACCGGGACCGGGTTGAACGCTAGTGCGACGACCTGGTCGAAGGACAATGTTTTCGTCGATACCTCTTTCTTCCGGCCGTTCACGATGATCGTGTAAACCTTCGGCGGCCCGCTGTGAAAGTGTTCGTCTTCCTTCAGGTGGACCGTCTCCGGGCCGTTTTCAATCGGTTCATCTTCCTGATCGCCCGTCACTTCGCGGTACAGTTCGAAGGCTGCCGCGACGCGGCCGAGAGCATAAAGCGCCGTGCCCGTGGTCGGGTTCGGCGAATGATGCTGCTCCTGATCGATATGAATGCGCACTTCGTGGATTTCTGCAGTTTCCAATTGGGAGCCCTCCTTCGGTGGCTCTGAAGACAGCATACCACAAAACTAGCTAAAAACTAGCTAACAACAATACCAAAAGTATGTATTATATGTTGCATGTTTGGCTATTCACTGTATAATGGACTCAGGTAGAACCGGATGAACTCGAAGAAGACAATGACACTTAACCTTACGGACCAGGAGATGCGTGTGCTCGAAGACCTCTCCAATCAAAAGGAGCTGAGCAAGACGGCAATTCTGCGGCAAGCTCTGCGGCTGTATCAGCTTGTCGACGTGAAACTCGCCGAGGGCGGAAAGTTGTTCTTCGAGGATCAGAAAAAGGAGAAGGCGGAGCTTATGGTGCTGTGAGGGCCCAGATTCAGATCGTTGATTGGGTAACCAGGGAGCCAGTCGAAGCGGAACTGTTCGACGAAGTGACGGTTGAGCATTTTCTGGAGACTCAGAAAGAATGGCGACCGGTGGTCGTGGAGGCAGCCAAGAAAATGGTTCACTCTGGGTCACCACGGGAGGTCGTCCCCCGGCACTTCCACTGGGATTGGACTGACAAGGAGCCGGATTTGCGAATCCTGGCGTTCTCGTTCTTCGGAATGAGGGCCCGAGGCAAGCTTCAAGGCCTAATGAAGTTGGAGAGTGTTGGAAGATCCGGAAGAATCGCGTCGCAGAAGGGGAAGCCGCTGACCTACGTGGATTACCTGGAGACGGCACCGTGGAATATCAAGCCGTTGATGCAGGCGTTAGGAAGGAGTCCAGAGTTTGCGGCCGTCGGCACGAGGCTTATTGAAGCAGCCGTACGCAAGAGCCTTGATGAAGGGTTTAAAGGACGATTGGCGCTTCACTCGCTTTCAACTTCGGAGCGGTTCTACCTCGATGTGTGCGGAATGACGGCGGTTGGCCGTGATCCTGCGAAGCAGAACTTGCTTTGGTGTGAATTCACGCCGGAGCAGGCGGAGAGATTTCTCAATGAGGGTGCCGCATGAACATGAACAAGAATCGAGATTGGCTGATACGAAAAGCAGAACAGGAAGATGGCTGCTTCGTATCTGTGGGAGGGCTCGTGGATGCCCTGGAGCAAGCGGAGCAGACGTCGACCAACGTAATTCCGTTCAAGCACGCTTTCGCCCGTTTTCTCCAACTTGCCCGTCGGGATCGAAAGCTCTCGCTGGAGCAGTTCGCGAAGAAGGTTGATGTTGATCTCGCGGAATTGTTGAAACTCGAAACCGATGATCAATATACGCCAGCAATCCGCACCGTGCACCAGATTGCGGAATTCCTGAAGATTCCGGAGAAGAAACTGATGGCTCTCGCCGGGTTGCTCCGGGTAAAAGACGCACAGTTTCAAAATGCCGCCTTGAAATTCGCGGCACGTTCAGAGCCGGTGGAAAAGCTGTCTCAAGAGGAACACTCGGCTCTGGAGGAGTATGTGAAGTTCTTGTGCGAACGATAAGGAATCGCTTCCTTGAAGCGAGAACAGCGCGCGATATCGACGCCCAGGTTACGAAGATCCTTCGTGGCTTGGGCAATCCAACCGGCCCGATTGAGCTAGCTGACGTTCGTGCCCTATTGCAACTCGATCGACAATACTATTCTTCAACCAACGATGGCCTGCTTCGAGAGCTGATCAGCAAAGCAAAAGTCGCGGGGAAACAGGTGATCGCCCGACCAACTCTGATTCTCGATATCGTGCGCAAGTTCGATCTCAAAGCGTTTTGGGTCCCTGATCGGAAGCGCATCATGATCGATGAGGCGCAACCGAAGCTGAAATGGCGCTGGAACGAAACGCATGAGATTATCCATAGCGTTGTTCCGTGGCACGAGGGGGCCATGATGGGCGACACCGAGTACAGCCTGACTCCTGACTGTCACGAGCAGGTCGAGGCCGAGGCCAATTATGGTGCCGGACGGTTGCTGTTCTTGCAGGGCCTTTTCGAGGAGTTCGTCCGCAGCTCAAAACCGTCATTTGATTTAGTTCAAGACTCAAAGAAGCACTTTGGCAATACGCTAACCACGAGCTTCTGGCGCCTCGTCGAGACTCTCGATATTCCGGCCCTGGGTGTGGTTGGCCAGCATCCGCATCACGACAGGCATGAGATCGATGCTCACGAGCCGTTTCGTTATTTCATTCGATCGCGAAAGTTCCTGGAACAGTTCTTTTCCATTACGGACACCAACGTGTTTGCGATGGTGAAGAGCTATTGCTCCTGGAAGAAGCGCGGTCCCCTCGGACAGAAGGAATTGATCCTCACGGACGAAAACGGCGACGAGCACGTTTTTCTTTTCGAAACTTTCTCAAACTCCTACGACATTTTTACGTTGATTACGTATGTTCGACGGCATGAAGTCGCTGTGTCCGTTCAAACTCGCGTGTCGAGGCCGTCACTCTGAGATTAGACCAGCGCACACATTGTGCACACCAATGCCGGCTGATCTCGCTGTAAGCGCAAGAAAACACGATGGTGGCGGCAGCGTTCGCGCTGATTGAAGCGAATCAGTGGCCAATCGCGTTTACATTGCCAGGCGGGCATTAGAACGCCCGACCCTCTGCGCCCAAGGCATCGGAACGTCACTAATCGAAAATCTCATAAGCTTCATGTGTCCAATGGGTTGGCGCCACATCGTCTACAGGCAAGATCGGGCAATGTAGTCAATTTCGCAGCTGTTGACTCCCTCAAGGGCTCAACAGCCTTCAAAAGCAACCGCCTTGCGCACCCGAGCTTCCCGCGCTGGTTTAGATCTACCCGGCGAAAACTGCCTTCCCAAGATCAATTCCCGAATCGAGTTCATCCTTATATACACTACTCCATCTGCCTTGCAGCAAAGGCGGCGGCCATCCCGATCACGAAATGGCAGGCCACCCAGTTCTTGTTCCTCATGCCGACTTCCTATCTCATACTGGCCACAAGGCAGTTTTCAGTTTCCTGACTATACGGCGACGGAGGGCCAGGGGCTCAAGAGTGAGGGTCCATTTATGTAGCGCTCCCACTAGACGGTAAGACCTGCCGTCTTGAAGTCAGCGCCAGAGTAACTGTGCTCCTTCCGGCATGTTGGGCATTCAAGCTTTTCCTCGCGACGATTTCGAATCGCGGATTCGCGGTTATAGATTTCAAGCGTGATTCTGCGACCGCACGCCTTACATTCGATGTACCAGTGCTTTAGGTTCATTCGGCCTTCTCGGCGTCTCGCCGCGCCATTTCATCCATAACTAAGTCATTGTTCGCCAGCATCACGACTCGAACTTCATCATACTGTTCTGGCGTTAGCCTGGGTAGTAGGGCGGCAAAGGCCGCGTTCAGGCCGGTAATGCACTCAGGGAAACTGATCTTGCGCAAAAGGAAGCGCCTGATAACCTCCTGGGTTTCCCGCTTGTATACTTCCACGTCTGTTGGGAGTATACGCCTTATCTGAGCCGGGTGTGCAAAAGTGAGCAGCCTTTCCCTGCTTTCTGAGGCACGATAGAAAGGCATGAAAATGAGGGATCTTACTGTCAAAGAGAAAGTGGCTATCCGGTGTCCCACTTGCGGGGCCGCCCCTGGGAAGGCTTGCGAATTGAGCGCCGGGGGAAAACGGAACACTTCGCATCGGGAACGGAGACTAGCCGCAGCCGAAGCCGTAAAGATCACGGGAACCAAATAGATGTACGATGACGGCGGTGATTCCCAGGACTTCCTGTCGAAAATGGACGCCGGCGACTTCGATCAAAACCTCTCCACGGAGATCAAGAAGCTATCCAAACAACAATTGGAGGAAGTTGTCGAGCTACTGATCAAGCGCGATTCGGACTCGACCCGGAAATCCTCGGACGAGTAGCCCCGTAGACTCGCTAGTTTTGAGTCACACTGTCCGCGTGCACAGACGCAATACTTGGAAGGTCACGCGTCGGACTGCTGCTCTAAAACCTCTTGGGCGCGCTCATTGAGATCAATCGCAAACATCGCGACTGTGCGGCCTTCCCAGAGCACGTCAATCATGCCACTTGGGTCGCCGCGAGAGTATTTCTACATTTCACGGCTTTGTTGTTCTCCTTATGATTTGTTGCCTAAGGTATCTGTTTCGTTGCAGGACGAAGAGCGATGCGCGGACGCGGAGCATCGCTCAACCCACTTCATTTCTTTGACTTCTCCTTGGCTGACTTGGCCGCGGGCATAGTCATTACGTTGTGGAGTGTCATGTCGCCGTCGTAGACGGTCGCCATGATGTTATCGCCGACCTTAACCATCTTCAGCACGTCAGGCTTGTCGACCGGATAGGTCATTTTCATGGCATCCATCCAGCCCGCCACCTTTTCCCCGTCAACGGTCAATCCCTTGTCAGTGATCGCCTCAACCTTGCCGTGGAACGTGTACGATTTTGCTTTTGCCTTCGCTTTGTCCTGGGCGAAGCTGTTTACCGCAAACAGACTCGCGAGTGCCAATACTGCTGTAAGAATGCCTTTTCGAATGTTCATCAGTTTTCATCTTTCTTAGGATTCATATTTCAGACTCTCTAACGTTCCTTACTGCCATTCATGCCACTAGTGATTCATTTGCCACTCCTTTCAAGGTTGTAGACTTTACTCCAAGCAAGCTCGTAGGCTCCCTCCGGAAGCGCGTCCTTCAACTCGACCACGTAAGTCTCGCGATTCGTCGTCACACGGAAGCGGAAGGAGTCTGGCCGGCCAATCGTTTCGATATCGCGATAGAGCCAGGTTCGGGCGTCGGCGGGCGTATCGCTTATATATTGAATCGAGTCCTCGCCGATGCGAAGAGTACCATTGGTTCCTCCGAAAGTCCGCCTGTGGTAGGCGGGCACTTCAAACTGCGTGCCTTGCCAGTAGTGGCCGACAACCGGACGATGTACCTTAGTCGCGAGAAATTGCGCCAGAGCGTCAAGCGGGGCATCTGATGAAGCTCGGAATGTGTATGCGCGCCGCTCGACCGGTCTCCATTTCTCAACCTCGTAGGTCTCAAAACGCAACGCATGCGGATCAGCCACGCTCACTTCGCGTAGATCTTGCATCTTGATCGCGACGTTTGTTTTGCCGTCTTTGGATTGAAACGTCACCCCCTGGGCGTCAACGTGGAGATCCCCCGGCTGGTCGCGAAGCGTTCGGACGCGTTCAACAGTTAGATCAAACATTTCTTGCGGGGCTCCGAACCCTATCAACGTGGCCGCCAGAGCAGAAAGCAAAACCTTTAACAGCGTCATATGGCCTCCTTCGCAAGCTTGTGGACCTCAAAGCCCTTCCAAATCTGGTAGACGGCAGGGTAGACGATGAGTTCGAGTAGGAACGAAGTAAAGATTCCGCCGATCATCGGTGCAGCGATGCGCCGCATGACATCCGAACCCGCGCCGTGGGACCACATGATAGGGACGAGGCCCAGGAACATCACGGCAACCGTCATCACCTTGGGGCGTAATCGTTTGACTGCGCCATCTTCGATGGCAACTCGGAGGTCATCCATGTTTCGCATCAGGCCAGATCGCTTTCGCTGTTCGTATGCAAGCTCCAGATAAAGCAACATGAATACACCCGTTTCCGCGTCCACGCCGAGCAACGCGATCAGACCCACCCAGACGGCGACGCTCATGTTGTATCCAAGGAAATATAGGAACCAAATCGCTCCTACCGCCGAGAATGGCACGGCGAGCAGGATGATCATGGTCTTAGTGAAAGATCCAGTATTGAAATACATGAGCAGAAGTACGATGAGCAGCGTTATAGGAACGACGATTTGCAGGCGCTCCGTAGCACGCTGAAGGTATTCGTATTGGCCGCTCCAGACAAGCTGATATCCCGGCGGCAGTTGGACAGTTTGTGCCACAGTACGCTGGGCCGCTCGAACGTAAGTGCCCAGGTCAACACCAGTCGTATCCACGTATACGAAGCCAGCAAGGAATCCTTCTTCGTTCTTGATCATCGGCGCTCCACTGCGCACTGTGACAGTCGCCAACTGAGAAATAGGAACCTGAGCTCCGTCCGGAGTCGGAATCATGACCCGTCTCAGTTTCGATAAATCGTCGCGAAGGCCACGGGCATATCGAACGCTGACCGGATACCGCTCACGGCCCTCGACCGTTGTCGTGACCTCCTCTCCGCCCACGGCGGATTCGAGGATCTGATTCACTTGAGCAACGCTGAGATTGTAGCGAGCGGCTTCCTCACGGTTCACTTGGTAATCGATGTAGTAACCGCCGGTGACGCGTTCGAAGAAGGCAGTGCGCGTTCCTTGGACGCCCTGCAGAGCGTGCTCCACCTGTAGGCCGATCTCCTGGATCGTTTCTAGCTTTGGCCCCATCACCTTTACGCCGACGGGCGTCCGAATCCCGGTCGTGATCATGTCGATGCGAGTCCGGATCGGAAAGAGCCACGCATTCGCAAACGATGGAATCTGCACGGCACGATCAAGCTGCTCAATCAAGGCTTCCCAGGTAATCGGTTGCTCTTCCGGCCAGTAGCGAGCAAGCCGAGGTTTGAGCCACTGCGGAGCCCAGCGCGAATACCAGCGTGCCCTATGCTCGGTTCGCCACTCACCTTCCGGCTTAAGCACGACAGTCGTTTCCACCATACTCATAGGAGCCGGGTCGGTTGCCGTGTCTGACTTGCCGATCTTTCCATACACGCTCTGCACCTCCGGAAACTGCCGGATGAGTTTGTCCTGGATCTGTAGATACTTTCCGGCTTCCGTGACGCCGATTCCGGGTAATGTGATCGGCATGTAGAGAATCGAGCCTTCGTTCAACGGCGGCATGAACTCAGAACCAAGACGCTGGTAGACCGGAATTGTGATTACAACGACTGCGATGGCGAGAATGATCACCAACCAGCGCAGTTTCAAAGCCACACGCACCACAGGGTGGTACAGCTTCATTAACGGACGGCTGATCGGGTGCTTCTCCTCGCTATGAATCCTTCCCACAAGCACAGCGTTAGTGATGCGAGCGAGCCATCTTGGCCGGAACTCGAAGTCGCGTATCCGAAGGAACAGAAGCATGATCGCCGGAACCAGAGTGATAGCCAACACCGCTGCGATCATCATGGAGAAGTTCTTCGTGAAAGCGAGGGGCCTGAACAGCCTTCCTTCCTGGTACTGGAGGGCAAAGATCGGCATGAACGAGACTGCGATCACCAGAAGCGAGAAGAAGCTCGGGCCTCCGACCTCCTTCACCGCGTCTATGATCACTTGCTTCGCAGGACCAGGACGGCCTTCGGCCTGCCAATGCTCCAGTTTCTTGTGGGTTTGTTCAACCACAACGATCGCTGCATCCACCATCGCTCCGATCGCGATGGCGATCCCACCGAGGGACATGATATTCGCTGTCAAGCCCATCGCTTGCATCGGAATGAATGCGAGGATGACCGCGATTGGGATCGTCAGAATTGGGATGATCGCGCTCGGTGGGTGCCACAGAAATATAAGAATCACGATGCTGACGATCAGCAACTCTTCGAGGAGCGTGTGCCGCAACGTGTCAATGGACCGGTCGATAAGATCGGAGCGGTCGTATGTCGTCACAACTTCGACTCCGGGCGGCAAGCTGGACTTGACTTCTTTCAGCTTTGCTTTTGCCCGCTCGATCACATCGCGTACGTTTTGGCCATACCGAACAATGACCGTTCCACCGGTCACCTCTCCTTCGCCATTTAACTCCGCAATGCCACGGCGCATGTCTGGCCCGAGTTCGACGCGCGCCACGTCGCGTACGCGAATCGGCGTTCCGTTGTTACCGACCCCTACAGCGACGTTCTGGATATCGGCCAAAGATTGGACGTAGCCCCGTCCTCGCACTAGGTATTCCTTGCCTGTCATTTCCAAACTGCGTGCGCCCACTTCGCTGTTGCCGTTGCGCACAGCGTCCATCACCTGCATGAGCGGAACTTTGTAGGCGAGCAGGCGGTTGGGATCGACATTGACCTGGTACTGCTTGACGAACCCTCCAATCGTGGCAACCTCAGCTACGCCCGGAACACTTTGCAGCCAGTAGCGCAGATACCAATCGTTAAAGGAGCGCAGTTGCTGCAGATTGTTCTGGCCGGTCTTGTCTACGAGTGCGTATTGGAAAGCCCAACCCACGCCCGTTGCATCGGGTCCAAGTTTCGGCGAGACGCCTTCGGGAAGTTTCCCGCTGATCTTGCTCATGTATTCGAGCACGCGCGTCCGGCCCCAATAGATGTCGGTGCCTTCATCGAACACAACGTACACATACGAGAAGCCGTAATCTGAGCTACCCCGCACAATGCTGACGTGGGGTGCAGCCAGCATCGCCGAGATGATCGGATACGTGATCTGGTCTTCAATAAGATCGGGACTGCGACCCGGCCACTCTGTGTAGATGATGACCTGCGGATCGGAGAGATCCGGAATCGCATCGAGCGGGATGTTGCGCATCGACCAAATTCCGTAAAGCGTAAGGCAGATCGTCAGAATGATGATCAGTCCGCGGTTACGCGCCGAAAAGTCGATGATGTGGTTGATCATCTAATTTGCCTCAGCGCGACGTGATACTGGTCTCGACTACGCCCACGACGTTTCCGTTTTTCCGTACAGTAACGGTAGTCTGCCAAGTCCATGCCATCAGGACTTCGATTTGGCCGCCGTACACGCCGTTGCCAACTTCAGCTAACGTTCCCTTGGAGCTCATGGGAGCCATGGCGCCCATGAGCGGCATGAAAAGCCCGACATCAACCTGCGCACCAGTGATCGGATTGCCAAATGCGTCCTTTACAAGCAGTCGGATCGAATTTGTTCCGGTCTTCGCGGTCTTGGGCTCAAGGATCTCAACCGAAATCTTTTGGCCACTTCCTTGCGAGCCCGTACCTGTCGGCGATTGCGAGGCCGTTCCCATACCCGCAAATGCTCCTTTCAGACGACTTTCCGAATCGACGATGAAATTGGCTCCAGTGACAACCTTCTCGCCCGGCTTCAAGCCTTCTTGAATGCCTACTTTGTCCCCCGCCTCGGCGCTCGCCTTCACTTTGCGTGGCTCGACGTAACCGTTGCCCTTATCGACGAAAACGTATTGCTCGGTACCGGTATCCATGAGCGCGTCCTGAGGAATCAGCACCTGCCTGCCAAGGGAGGCGGTCATGGTGATATTCGTGAACATCTCCGGTTTCAGTGAAAGATCCGGATTTGCGAATGCCATGCGTACTTGCACGGTGCGACTTTTCGGATCGAGAAACGGATAGATAAATTCGACGCGCCCAGTGAACTTTAGTCCACCACCTGAGTACGGAAGCTCGACCTGAGCGGACTGTCCCACTCGGACCAGGGGGAGGTCGGTTTCATACACCTCACCCAAAATCCAAACGTGCGAGAGATCCACAATCGTAAACAAGTCTTTGGTAGGATCGACGAACGTTCCGTGATGATAGGCCGCTCGCTCCATCACGATTCCTGTCACAGGGGAATAAACGGCTATAGCCCGTTTGACCTTGCCTTCTGTTTCGAGCGTCTGGATCTCTTGATCTGAAACATCCCACAAGCGGAGCCGTTCCCTAGCGGCGGCTATCAGGTTCTCTGAACCCATCGACGCGGACGCGACCGAGCTATTTTTCAATAGATCCCGAGACTTCAGCGCGAGAAGGAAATCTTGCTGGGTGGCGAGCAGATCCGGGCTATAGATCGTGAACAACGGATCACCAGCCCGAACGGGCTTGCCAACGGAGTCTGCAAAGACTTCTTCGATGTACCCGGAGACCTTGCTATGGATGTGTGTGAGATGAGTCTCGTCATAGGTCACCTTGCCCACGATTCGAATCTCTTTCATTAGAGCCCCCATTTCCGCAGGGACAGAGCGCATACCGATCAGTTGCTGCTTCTCAGGAGGTACAAAGATCACGGTAGCCTGCGCCGTCGAGTTCGGAACCGGGGTGGTAGCCGTAGCCGGAGATGAATCAGTTTTGGCCATTTCAGGCATCGGAGTCTGGGCCATGACCGTTCTACCGACTGGCTGTCGCCGGATGAAGCCGAAGTAGATGAATGCTCCGACAGCAGCCGCCAATAAGACTACGAGTGAAATCGTGCGAGCTCGATTCATTTGCTTACCTCTCCAAAAGGGATCAGTTCCTTGCCAACGATTGGCTCAAGCCGGACGATGGCTTCCTCGTGCCGGGCCACTTCGTCGTAGTACTGGCGCTCCAGGCTGATCAAAGTCGTGAGATTGGTCACTAGGCTCAAGAAATCCATGCTCCCTACCTCATACGCCGATGCAGACGAGTCCACCGTCAATGACGCCTGGGGAATCAGTGTCGACTTGTACAGATTCAAAATACGCTCGCTACTCTGAATGGCGAGGTATTGGTCTTTTACCTGATAAATGGCTTGCTGCTGGGTGGCACGGTAATTCTGCTTCGCCTCATTGAGACGCGCGCCAGACTCTTCGAGCGCATAGCGTTGCTTGCGCGCGAAGTAAATCGGTATCTTCACTTCGACGCTCGCCATGTAGTAATCGGGGAAGTTTCCCCCTGTGTGTTGCCACTGGAGATTCACGCCGAAGTCTGGACGGAAGTCCTTCAGGCTGCGATCAACGCCGACCGCTCTGGCGTAGGTCATCTTTTGTTCGGCTTTTACGCGGGGCGATTCGTTGGTGGCTTTGAGCAATTCATCGAGCGACATAGATAGCGAGCTCGGTTGGATTTCGCCCGGAGCGCTCAGATTGACGTTGGGAATGGCGAGCAGGGACGCAATTGCCGCTTCGGCGCGCTGGCGCTTTTCGTCCAACATGGCCAGTTGCTGTTCCAGATTCGAGACTTCGAACTGCGCCTTGAGCACATCCGGTTGAAGACCTTTTCCAACCGAATAGCGATTGCGTGCGATCTCCTCGAACCGGCTTAGGAGGTCGCCATTCTTGCGCGTGATCTCAATCGCCTTTTGGACGGCGAGCCATTCGTAATAGGCCACCTTCAGCCGGGCCGTCAAATCGAGAACGAGCGCGCGATAGCTCTGCTGCTCGGCCTCTGCTTCACGTTTTGCTTCCTCCGAAGCGAGTCCCAGCTTGCCAGGAAAAGGAAACTCCTGTGAGATGCCGAAGCCGTGGTACGCGAATTCACTCGCGTTCGGCCACGAGAACGGATGGCCCACACCTACGTTCGTATAGCTCGCCTTCGGCTCGGGCAGGGTTCCGGCCTGAGACGGCCGCTTCGTGGCGGCTTCGAAGCGAAACCGAGCCGCCCGAATCTCCGGGTTGTTTTCCATCAGGCCACTGAGCAAATCCTGTGGCCCCATAGCCTTTTCTTCCGCATGAAGGCTCATCAACAAGACGAACAGCATGCAGAAGCCACTCCTGCGTGCATTCGCAGGCATAATGACCTCCAATCCTTATTTCAGAAAAAAGAAAGGTGCGACCAACGCGCCGAGAAGCGGACGCGCCAGACGGAGATCAGATCAAAAGAGGCAGGTTGAGGTGGGAAGATGGTGGCGAACCAGGAGGTGACAAAACGACCAAAGGAGAATCGCCGGTGAACAACTCGATGCTCAGAACAGGTCCAGTTGAGCTTACGAGATCAATCACGGGTACGGCATCACCAGCCGCCTTGGACGCTAGAAACTGGTTCCCCTCGGGGACCGAGGCTTGGCAGCATTCATCTGCGTTTGGACCAGGATTGCACTTGCCTTTGTGGCAGCAATCCGCGGCCTTCTGAGTCCACGCCCCGCCAGCAAAGCAGTCGAAGGGCTTGGCCAGCAGCAGTATCGCCAGGACCGCGATAGCTATGTGTATGCCTCGGCGCATCTGGATTCAGATTAACAGATCCTTGGACGGTGGCAACTGCAATAGGTGCTGCCCCTTGGCTTCCTACTTGACCCGTAGTCAACTACGGGGTCTAGACTGAATTGGATAGGAAGGCTGGTGGCATGACGACATTACGAATCAGTGAGCTGGCCAACGAGGGCAACGTCCATCTGGAAACCATTCGCTATTACGAACGGGAAGGATTGATGCGACCGCCGCAGCGTACCCCATCCGGACACCGCGCGTACGCACCGGACGATGTGATCCGTCTTCGAGTTCAGGGCACGTCGCCATTCGCTAGGTGCAGCAAGTGTCCGCATTCAGGGAATGCGCGGACGCTACGCTGCTTTCCTTGGCGATGGGCTTCCAACCAACTCTACCAAGTGCCTTAGGCGTGCGACGCGGGACAAAGAATCGATAATGCCGTTCCCCGCTTCAGCTTCGGCCGTCAGGCTGATCGGTTCTCGAGGCTCTGGGGTCAGCAAAAGTCCAGTCACCGCGGCCGAGTAGAGAAGGGCTTCGTTATTGATTCGCCGTGCGATACTTAAAGTGATTTGCACTGATGGACAGAGTCCAGTTGTTATCCAATTAAGGAATGGCAGGAATACAGACAGTCATTCCACTAGGCACGATGCAACATGCCTTCGATCGCGTCGCCAACTTCTTTGATGAACTGCTCCAGTTCGGCCGGTTTGTGAATATAGCGTTCGGCGCCCAGTAAAGAGGCTCGGCTTCGGTCCGCTGCCGCCTCCGATGAGGTAAAGATGCCAACGGGCACGCCCACCAGGGCAGGACGGCTACGCACGGAACGAAGAACCTCAAAGCCATCACGCTTGGGCAAATTCAGATCCACGAGGATCAAATCCGGCGTAGGTCTTTCCGGTTCGGCCAGCAATCGCATCGCAAGTTCCCCATCCTCGAAGTGCGTAAGCTCGTAGGTAAGGTTGAGGCGCTTGAGGGCTTTTTCTAGCAAATACACGTCACCTGGCTCATCCTCTACTAATACAATTCGGAAGACCCTTGGACTTTGGTACGTGTCAGGACTCGACGCGTTGGTTGTGTTCATGCTAGAACTCCTACTCCTTCATCCTCCTGAGCAGATCGCTAACCATCGTACCCATCTGAAGAAACTCCTCAAGATTCAGTGGCTTGTTAAGGCACCGCGCAACATCGAAAGACTCGATTTTCAGCTTATCGCTTGGAGACCAGAGCGAGCTAAAGACAATCACTGGTAGCTTCGAGAATTCCTTAACGTTTCGGAGTGCGCGAAGAACCTCCGGTCCGTCGTTCTTAGGCAGATTCATATCCAATATCGCCAAGTCCGGGAGCGCCTCCCACTCTCCTCCCCTCTGAACGTAATTTATTGCATCTCTGCCGTCGTCGATTACCGTCAACTCGAAGTTCAGGGCTGCAGCTTCGAACGCCTTGCGCAACAGGTAGACGTCTGCGTCGTTGTCCTCTACGAGGAGAATCTGAAAGGGTTCATCCTTCATGTAGCTGTTCCTGGCGTGATCGGCACGGTGAAGTAAAATGTAGCCCCATGATCGACCATGGACTCCACCCATATTCGGCCTCCGGAACGTTCCACTACGCGCTGGCAAATCGCCAGGCCGATTCCCGTTCCCGGGATACTCTTGCCGTGCAGCCGCTTGAAAACTCCAAACACGCGCTCGTGATACTCGGGATCAATTCCGATTCCGTTGTCAGAAACGGATAACTGCCAGTCAGCACCATTCTTCGAGGCAGAGATGTGGATCTTTGGCCTTCTCCCGACGGCCCGGTATTTGATCGCGTTGCTCAGGAGATTTTGAAACAGCTGGAGAAAATGGGCACCCTGTCCATGGACAACCGGCAATGGATCGGTGTCGATTGCGGCTTCGCTTTCGTCAATCGCAGTCTTAAGGTTCTCTATTGCCTTCTGAAAAATGAGATTGAGATCAATCAACTCATCGGGGGCTTGATCCCTCGCGTCTACCTGTGTGTAAGCGAGGAGATCGGCCAATAGTTCGCGCATGCGTTTGGTGCCGCGCGAAATGAAATTGATGCACACCTCAGCTTCCCCGTCGAGTTGTCCCCGGTATCCGTTGACAAGGAGCTGGGAATAGCTAGTGATCATTCGCAGGGGCTCTTGCAAGTCATGACTGGCGGCAAAGGCGAATTGCTTTAAGTCTTCATTGGCCCTGAGCAGCGCTTCCTCCGCTTTCTTCCGGTCCGAAATATCGATGCAGGAGCCGATGTAGCCGGTGAATGATCCGTCTGGTCCATAGAGCGGCGTCCCATGATCGAGCACCCAACGAAACGCTGCGTCGTGCCGTCTAAGCCTATATTCCATGCGAAAGGGCTTTCGCTGATCGAAGCAGGTCTCATACACATTGAGGCAGCGATCAAAATCCTCCGGATGCACGCCCTCAGCCCAGCCGTTTCCGATTTCCTGCTCCATTGAACGGCCCGTAAATTCGAGCCATGGCTTGTTAAACCAGGTGCAGAGTTTGTCGGTTCCAGCCATCCAGACAAGCACAGGGGCGTGGTCGGCCATCAGGCGAAATCGCTCAACGCTTTCCTGGATCGCTGCCTCAGCTTGTTTTCGTTCCGACACATCGCGAAAAACCAGCACTACGCCGGTAATTTCGCCGTCGGCATCGCGGATCGGAGCGGCGCTGTCGTCGATGGGAAGATGACGGCCGTCTTTTGCCGTTAGCCGGGTGTGGTTGGCTAAACCGACAATTCGACCCTCCCGAAGGGCCTTGCTTACTGGACTCTCCACGGTCGCGCCGGTTTCCTCGCTGTTGATGACGAAAACCTCGTCCAGGCGCTTGCCCGAGGCTTCTTCCACTGTCCATCCGGTCAGAGTCGCGGCAACATGATTCAGAAAAGTAATTCTCCCCTGAGCGTCGGTGGCGATAACCGCATCTCCAATACTGGAAAGAACGGTCCGCAACCAATCCCGCGCCTCGCGCGCCTTTTGTTCACTCTGGCGCAGGCTTTCCTCCGCATTCTTGCGCTCCGTAATATCCCGTGCGATTTTGGAGGCCCCGACAATCCGGCCTAAATTGTCCTTGACCGGCGATACAGTGAGAGATACGTGGATGAGTGCGCCGCTTTTCGATCTCCTGACCGTCTCGTAATGCTCAATTGTCTCCCCACTCTTGATTCGCTGAAGGATCGTCGGCAGCTCATTGGCTTCCTCCAGACACAGCACGGAAATCGGCCGCCCGACCATCTCACTGGCGGTGTAGCCGAATATTCGCTCGGCGCCTGCGTTCCAACTCGTTACCGTGCCGTCGATAGTTTTGCTGATTATCCCGTCATTTGAAGACTCGATGATTGAGGCAAGCAGGCGGCCGGCTTCCTCCGCCTTCCTTCGGTCGGTGACGTCCCGGAACACCAATACTGTTCCCTGAAGGGCACCGTCCGCGTCACGTATCGGGGCAGCGCTGTCGTCTATCGGAATTTCGCGACCGTCCGGTGCCATGAGGACAGTGTGATTGGCAAGGCCCACGACGGCTCCTTCGCGCAAGACTTTGGCCACGGGGCTTTCCACCGCTGCCCGCGTGTACTCGTTAACGATTCGAAAAATATCGTCAAGGTGTTTGCCAAGGACCTCGACCTCTGTGAGCCGAAGGATGCCCAACGCGATTCGATTGGCGAAAACGATGTGGCCCCTTGCATCCGTCGAGAGGACCGCGTCTCCGATACTGCTCAACGTCGTTTGAAGCCGCTGGCGGAGCTCGCGCTCAGCGCTCTCCGCGTCCTTGCGATATTCCGCTTCGTCTTTAGCGTGACGAAGCGCTTCGCGTTGAGAATAGGCAAGGAGCGCCATGCCGAGCCCGACAAGGCCGAAAATCAATATGGCGATCGCGTCGCCACCGCCGGCGATCGAAAGACTGCCCACCGGCGCGATAAAGAAGTAGTCTCCACCGAATGCGGACAAAACGACGCATAGCAGGGCGGAGCGAAAACCACCGTACCAGGCCACAAACAAAACGGCTGGAAAGTAGGTGATGTAGGGAACCGCAGTGGGTCCGACGAGCGGCGTTAGCCAGGCGCGCAGCAAAGTCGCGGCGAGTGTCGCCAGAACAGCGACACTGTACGTCACTAGGGCGGGCCGGTTCTTCGGTTGAAATCCCCAATTCCTGGCCGGCGGATTGGATTCTGGCGGCTTAGACATTGGCATAAGAGAGCTTCTATTCGGACTGTCGCTGGCAACGTCAGCCGATTCTATATTCTAGCTTCCACGTTGGGATGATGGGCTTTCGCAGCGAGGATGAAGAATGGCACCGCCGCAAGTTGCGACGCCAGAGAGAACGCAATGAGGCCCGTGCGCGAATACTCATAGAGCAGACCAGCCGCGACGCTGCCCACCAGCCAGCCACCGCCATACCCAAGATAAAAGACTCCGAACGCCAGATTCCGCTTGCCTTCCGGAAGGACACTGGCAATCATGGCTTTCAACAACGTATCCTGCGTGGCATAGCCGATGCCCCACAAGATCATCCCGGCAAGCGCAATCCAAAAACCGCCCAAGAATATCAACGGCGAAAAAAGAGCGCTCAGGCATACTGCAACTACAACGATCCAAATGCCGACGCGATCATAGAGCCTGCCCAGCGCCAGGCTGGCGACGACACCCACACCAGTGGAGAATGCGAGAAATAACGGTATCCAGTGCTGCGTGACAACGCCGGTGCTGGACAGATGATAAGAGATGAACTCGAAGCTCATCAAGCCGGCCGCGAAAAGAGTCCCGGCGGCCATATAGAGCCAGTAGCCGGTTGTGAATCCTTTCGCTCGCGCCGTTTTCGTTCCGCCTTCCTCAAGACGCGAAGGGAGCGGAAACGCGATTCGCGCGGCCGTGAGCGAAGAGAGCGCAAGTAGCGACGAAATCAATAGCAGCGCGTAAGCAAGGCGATAGTTACTAGTTTTGAAAAGCACCAGCGCCATGAGAAGTGGGCCAATGGTGGCGCCCGTCTCGTCGAGTGCCGTGTTCACGCCGTATACCCATCCTTTTCCAAGCTTGCCTGTCGAATAGGAAAGCATTGCTTCGACAGTAGGCTTGCGGATGGCCCGGCCAATGCGCTCCGCGAGAATCAGCATGGCGGCAAACTGCCAGGAATGCGCTAGAGCCATGGCGGGCACAACAAGAAGGTTGATGGCGTAGCCGATGAATGTGATGGGCCAATGCTTTCCGGTCCGGTCAGCGATGTAACCGGAAACAGAGCGAAGCGAATAGCCGAGGAATTCGCCCAGTCCAGCGATGATGCTGATCGCCGCAGCTTTCGCACCGAGCGATCCGAGAAAAGGGCCGTTAATGCTGGCGCCGCCTTCGTAGGTTGTGTCGGCAAATAGGTTGACGATGCCCATCGTCAGCACAAACCTGAAGGCGACCTCGGAAGTTCTTCCCGAGAGGGCATGTACCCGATCTTTCACAGATGACGCGTTGGCCATGCTTAGCTCGTGCCAGCAATGCCGGACTGTGCGGCCTCAGCGGGGTTAGGAACGCGGAGTAAATTGAGCCAGGTCATAGATGCCGATCTGCTTCTCCAAGCCGGCAACCTTGTCCCGATACAACTCGAAACCGTCTTGCTCCGAATTGTTTGTGCTCGTTCGTTTCGAACTCCTCGCCGAGCGCGTCGAACTCATGCGCTGAAACGATCTTTCGCAGCTCCGGAAAGAGTACCGTATCCTCGCGGGCCTCATGCGGCCGGTACATTGCAACAAAGTGTCGAAGCGATTGGGCAATCTTGGTGCGATCGTTGGCGTCCCGGGCCTTCGCCAGATTCACGATTTGATCGGTAAGTCTGCGGCCAGCCTGATGCTGGGCTTTGAGCACCGGGACAAGGTCAGTGAGAACGCTAGCTTTTTCAAAGCGTGGAAAGAGAAACTGCTCCTCCTGGCGCTCGTGGTAGTCTTCGACGAACTTGCGGTTCACGTCTGCTGCTGTCGAGACCGATTTGAGTTGTAATTCCTTGTTTTGCTCGATCTGAACGATAAAGTAGTCATAGATTAGAAGCACGCGATTGAGCACGCCATGCCCGCGCATGAGATCCTCGGTTGGACCGATGTCCTCCTCCTTTTCGTTCTTTTCCTTTGCACTCTTCGCACTTTTAGACTGGGCCCCGACGATAGCCCCGCCGCTAGCGCCAACAATCAAGCCTGCACTGATCTTGCCGGCCGCATTGCAAAAGGAGCGGCGGTCCCAAGACGGCTGTTCCATTTCTAAGGTCCTCCTGTCGCAATAGTCGATCACTCTGGTTTGGACTGTGACGTCAGCAAATTGGCGTCTCGCGCGATGACCCAATGCCCGTCGTCCTGTTTCCGAAGGATGGTAAGGGTATATCCTGAGCGCTGCTGCGGCTCACCGTTCGGCGGCGTCACCATTATGCTGAGCCGATTTCGCATCCAAGCCCAATCGCCCAAAACACGAAGCTCCTGGATGTCAATGGTCCCATCGATAGAGGCACCCTTCATTCCGTTAGCCATTGCTGCAAATGATTCTTTTCCAAACGGCTCTTGGCCCGGAACCATGAAAATTACGTCGTCCGACAACAGACTGAGACGCGTCGGCGTATTGCCTGCCTTGCTGGCAACCATCCATTGGTCAACTAGTTCACGGATTGCTTGTTCGTCGCGTGTCATCTCTGCTCCTCCGAACGGTCGCACATCTTGTGTGCGCCCACGCTGCTGCTTACCGCACCTTTTATTTGGCCGGCTCGAAAAGTTCAATCGGATTTCCGTCAGGATCTTCCAATTGAATTTGCTTGCCGCCAGGCCCCACCTCCATTTCGTTGCGAAAGTGAAGACCCGCCTTCTTCAACGCGGTGATGCGAGCGGGAAGATCGTCGACCTGAAGGATCACGCGGTTCCATCCGCCGGGTTCCTGGTGACGGCCACCGGGCACCGGACGGGACCCTGAAGCCCCGGGGCCACTGAGGATTAGTTTGAGGTTACCGACGGACACCTGTCCGAACGCCGGTAAAGTTTGCAGATCCAGTTTGAAACCAAGTTGTTGGGTATAGAAGGCAACAGAACGATTGACGTCTTTAACCTGATACCGGACACCCCACAGTCCCAGAATGAAACTCTGCCTTTCTGTCACGGTTGAGCCTGCCGTGTGGGCTGCTGCGGGTGATTCTTTCATGCTCTGATTCATGGAACCTCCAGGATTTGACCGTGATCTTGGTGCATTCCACGGGCCATGTTGCACCCGTTTCGGCATCGTCTGCAGCGCTGCCCAAACTAAAGCGCAGTCGCCGGGCAACGGTTCGCGTCAATGCCGCTTGAAAAGCTGTACCTCTCGTTCGTGCTGCTCCGCCTGTTCCCGTGTTTTGAACGTCCCCAGGTTCCGGCGTTTGCCAGTTTGAGCGTTTCTCTTTCTCGAAAAGAGCCGGTATTCACCAGATCTCAACTTTCGAATCATACTCGTTACCTCCTGAACTGATCGATCCTCCTTTCTGCGGCGGATCGAAAAGCACTCCAACCTTCGGTGAGCTACCGACCATCGGCTCGAGTTCGCACTGCCTTTCGAGCCGCGCTCCTCAGGCCCACAGAGCCCTTCGTGCGCACGGCCTTCTGAGCGGCAAGACGCCGGTTTTCCAGTCGTCAGGATCTTCCGGACGAACGTGGTGTGTTCCGGGTCCGACGTTAAAGAAAGCCTCGCCAAAACCGCTAAGACGAGTGCTTTGGAGCCAGAACTTGTTCACCGGCTGCGTAAACGGCAGGAAAACAACTTGCGTGCCGAGCATGGCCGCCACCGCCACTAGTCGCAGCCAGAACGCTGGAGTGCCTTCTGGCGTGAGGAGCAGAATCGCAAGGACGGAGATGAGTCCACCGACTTCCCCGAAGCCGCCGGCGATGGTGAAACCCGGATAGTAAATGAGCTGAACCGTTAGGTACGCATTTTTCGTCAACCGGCTCTTGGCAGGACATTCCAACAGGTGCGCGAGTGCCGGGGCCATTGACAGCGCAACCAATAGAATCGAAAGGATCTCGACTGTTTGAAGCATCTTTCGGCTCCTCACTGCAAGCACGGAACGAACTACGTCCGGTTTCCATCTCGCAAGAACACGACCACATTCGTGCCTGGGCTATGGAGGAACTCAAACGAGCGTTACCTGGCGGCTCCCGCTGTGTACACTCTCAGAACGCCTCGGCTACGGTGCCACCCCGCGGCGGGTGAGGAAATTCTTACCTGGGGATGGGAATATTTCGCATCCGTGTATCCGCCCGCCAGTTATCGAAATAAATAAGGCGAATTGCCGATAGAACTTGTCCGATTCGGCAGGCGAGTTGCATGCTCGATGGCAGTGCGCACTGTAACAATGAGTCGCCGTGATTTCCTCACGAACAGCGCGGCGTCCACTGTTGCACTGGCGTCCTTCAGCATCCCAGCGAAGTCTGCCACCGATGACGCTCTCACACCGTTCTCCTTCGGTGCCTCCGATGCCGCATTAATGGACCTGAAACGCCGGCTCGAACAGACACGCTGGCCCGAGCGTGAAACTGGGATTGGATGGGAGCAGGGTCCCCCACTCGCCAAAGTGCGCCAACTCGTCGAGTATTGGCGAGGCGGATACAGTTGGCGCAAGTGCGACGCGGAACTCTCGCAATGGCCCCAGTTCGCGACACGGCTGAATGGGCTCGCTGTGCACTTCATTCACGTCAGGTCGCAGCATCAGAATGCTCTACCGATAATTCTTACGCATGGGTGGCCGAGCACGATCCTGCTATTCCGGCGCGTAATCGCTCCGCTGACCGATCCCACCGCGCATGGTGGAACGGCAGAGGATGCATTCGACGTCGTCATTCCTTCGCTGCCTGGCTTCGCGTTCTCGGAAAAACCGACCGAACGTGGGTGGAACGCCGAGCGTATCGGACGAGCATGGGGCTTACTGATGCAGCGGCTCGGCTATCGGAGCTACGTCGCCCAAGGCGGGGACTGGGGCGCGTTCGTTACAACAGCGATGGCGCAACAGCACGCGCCGGGTCTCGACGCAATCCATCTCAACTTCGCCCAGACAGTTCCTGACAGAATTCCGCCGAAGCTCCTTCCAGACCAGAAGCGAGCCGTAGAAGGCCTCAAGTCATTCCGAGAGAAGAGCTCAGCTTACTTCCAGATCCAGGCGACGCGACCTCAGATGATCGGCTATTCCCTCGCCGATTCGCCCGTGGGCCAAGCCGCCTGGCTATACGACATCTTCAATGGGGGAACCGGGAATACGGGGAACCCTGAAAACGTGCTGAGCCGCGACGACTTGCTCGACGAAATCACCTTGTACTGGTTGACCGATACTGCTGCATCCTCGGCCCGCCTCTATCTCGAGCAAGCCCAACTGCTCGGGAAGCACAACAACCCGGGGCGAGTCGATTTGCCTGTAGCAGTCAGCGTCTTTCCGCACGATCTGCTTCCCGCGCGGAGTTGGGCGCCTCAGGTCTATCCCAGGCTGTTCTACTGGCGGGAACTCAATCGTGGAGGTCACTTCGCTTCGCTCGAAGTACCCGAGTTATTCACCAATGAGCTGCGGCGCTGCTTCCGTTCATTCCGTGCAGGGGGAATTCAAGGAAAGGAGATCAGGTGATGAGTAATTCGCTTCTCTCAATCGCTCGGACCTGCTTTAAACCTATGTCGCCAAGGATCGCTGGGCCATTGAGGCGCTGCTCGCCGATGGGTCATACGGACCGACGCAGAGACCGCGGCGTTCGCCTTGATCGAACAAAAGGAGCACACGAATTATGAAGCCAAAAAACACGATCTGCCTCTGGTTCGACAAAGACGCGCATGAGGCGGCGCGCTTTTATGCCGCCACCTTTCCTGATAGTAAAGTGACTGCTGTTCACAAGGCGCCCAGTGACTATCCGGGCGGCAAGGAGGGCGATGTGCTGACGGTGGAGTTCACCGTCCTGGGCATTCCCTGTGTCGGTCTCAACGGCGGCCCGACATTCAAGCACTCAGAGGCCTTTTCCTTCCAGATCGCCACGGACAATCAAGAAGAGACGGACCGCTACTGGAACGCGATTGTCGGCAATGGCGGCACGGAAAGCCAGTGCGGTTGGTGCAAGGATCGCTGGGGCCTTTCCTGGCAGATCACCCCACGCGCGCTAACCGATGCAATGGCGGCAGGCGGTGGTGAGGCCAATCGCGCCTTTCAGGCGATGATGCCGATGAAGAAGATCGACGTCGCCGCGATTGAGGCAGCGCGGCGAGGCTGACGTGAACACGCCGAAACGTCCTTAATGTGAATCAGCAAACTTGAGGCACCGTAAGTGGAGACGAATCTCATGACAAACACGCAAATGCTGGCGCCCGCTCAGCAACTTGCTGAAACCAACAAGGTCCATTTTCCCAATGAAAGCGCGACCTACCGCAAGGCTCGCAATGCACTCCTCATCGAGGAGATTGAACTACGTCGGCACATCGAACGTGTAGCGCCGCAAAGGCGTGCGCTGCCGCCGGGCGGTGAAATTCCGCGAGACTTCGAGTTTGTATTCGAGCAAAGCCCCGGTCGTCTCTCCGAACTGTTCGGCAACAAAAGCACTCTGATGGTCTACAGCATGATGTGTGGACGGCAAAGAAAGGCGCCGTGTCCCATGTGCACATCCTTCCTGAGCTCGTGGAACGGGACTGCGGTGAATCTGCGTCAGCGCGTCGCCATGGCCGTCACTGCCCGTTCTCCTATCGAGCGTCTCATCGAATACAAGAAGCAACGCGACTTTGCGAACCTTTCTTTTGTTTCGGACATGTCGGGCGACTACACACGTACCTACGTGAGCCCTGAAGACGCCGATGTCCCTGGCTTCAGCGTCTTCAGCCGGCGTGATGGAATCATTCGCCATTTCTCTAGCGGCGAAATGAGCGCGTCGATGGCCGACCCCCGACAAGATCCGCGCGGCGGTCCGGACCCCGATCCTCTCTGGCTGATGCTCGATTGGACACCCGAAGGACGCGGCACGGACTGGTATCCCCAGCTTGACTACGAACAGGCTCGACGATGAGAGCGCCTAGAAAAAGGAGTGTCAATGAAGCTCTCAGCGACCGTGATCGAACCCTACACTATTGACGTACCGGAATCGATTCTGAACGACCTGTACAAGCGGCTCGAAAACACTCGGTGGTCCCAAAGCCCACACTTGGGCTGGGATGCCGGAATGGATGCCAGCTACTTGCGCGAGTTCTGCGATTACTGGCGAGAAGGATACAACTGGCGCAGCGCGGAAGAGAAACTTAATCAACTCCCGCACTTCCAGACAGAGATCGACGGCATCGGCATACATTTCGTGCATGAACGCGGCAAAGGACCTGCGCCATTCCCGCTCATTCTTACGCACGGATATCCAGATTCGTTTTACCGATTCGTAAAGCTGATTCCGCTTCTCACCGACCCTGCTGCATTTGGCGGGCGCGCCGAGGACGCCTTCGATGTAGTGGTCCCGGATATTCCGGGCTACGGATTCTCGGACAAGCCCAATAAAAGGGGATCGACATTTGCTGTGGGCGACCTCTGGGCGCATCTTATGACGGAGCGGCTTGGCTACGAGCGTTTTGGCGCGCATGGCGGTGATTGGGGCGGCACAATTACAGAACAGCTCGCGAAACAGCATTCTGGTTCAGTCATTGCAATTCATCTCACTGACGTTCCTTTCGGACACATACTCCGGAAGCCCGATGATCCCTCGCCCGCTGAACAAAAGCTGTTCAAGAAAAATGAAGAGTGGATCCAGAAAGAAGGAGCATACGCGCTGATCCAATCGACGAAGCCGCAAAGTCTGGCACCTGGCCTGAACGACTCGCCATCGGGGTTGGCGGCGTGGATCGTCGAAAAGTTCCGGGCCTGGAGCGATTGTGGCGGCGACGTCGAATCGCGCTTTACCAGGGATGAGCTCCTAACCAACGTGATGATCTATTGGGTAACGCAGTCGATCGGAACATCGTTCCTGGCCTACTTCGATTATGCAAATGCCGGCGCGATGACTTGGATGTCGCAAGGCCTGAAAAACTGGGCAGGATCATCAACCGTACCGGCGGCCTTCGCACTGTTTCCGGCTGACATCGGACATCCGCCGCGCGAGTGGGCCGAGCGCTTTTTCAATGTTCAGCGCTGGATAGAGATGCCACGAGGCGGGCATTTTGCAGCGATGGAAGAGCCGGAATTACTCGCGGAAGACCTTCGCGAGTGGTTTCGCCATTTTCGGTAAGGTGCTACTGGGGCCAGAGGGCAGGCAATCGCTTCAGCCGATTCGATGACACACGGCAAGGATAATATCAGCCCCACAATTCTCTGGCGGCGCTTGGATGCCCCCGGACATGACGCTTGCCGCCTGATGGATCTGGGCGATGCATGGCGAATCGAGGGAGCCGCTGTCTTTCGACAGGAGGCAGGAGCGACTGCACTTGCGTATGAAGTCGACTGTGATCGCGATTGGCGGACGCGCGAGGGCCGGCTAAACGGATGGGCTGGTTCTCGCCGCGTCGATATCCGCATCACGCGCAGCTCAAATGGGCTCTGGACACTAAATAGCCAAGTCGTGCCCGGCATACAGGAGTGTGTCGACCTGGATCTCGGATTCACACCTGCCACGAATCTTTCGCAATTGCGGCGCATCGCACTTCAGGTGGGGCAATCAGCGGACGTGCCGGTCGCATGGTTGGACGCGCCCTTCGGCTCGCTGGAATTGCTGCGACAGCGCTACGAGCACCGCAGGCCTGGGGCCTATTGGTACACCGCGCCGCGGTTCGGTTACGCTGCAATGCTTGAGGTAAGCCCATCCGGTTTCGTGCAACTCTATCCGAGTCTCTGGGAGGCCGAGATCCAACAGACGGGTGTTGACGATGCTCGATAACTTTACTACCACCCGGATCGATACCGGAGAGACAACGATCTACGTACGCTACGGTGGGCGGGGGCCAGCGATCCTTCTTTTGCATGGATTCCCGCAAACACACCTGATGTGGCGTTGCGTAGCGCCATCGCTCGCTCGAAGTTTTACTGTGGTCTGCGCGGATCTTCGCGGGTATGGCCGGAGCGGTTGCCCACCGTCCAGCGGGAATCATGAGCAATATTCGAAGCGAACGATGGCGCGTGACATGGTGACCGTGATGGAGGGGCTTGGCTTTCCGCGCTTCTCGGTTGCGGGACATGATCGCGGCGGCCGCGTTGCTTATCGCATTGCTCTCGACCATCGGGATCGGGTCAAGCGGCTTGCGGTTCTCGACATCGTGCCGACGGAAACGGCGTGGGAGCGAGCCGATGAACGGTTTGCCCTGGCCTTCTGGCCGTGGTCACTGCTCGCACAATCCGAGCCGCTCCCGGAGCGGGTCCTCACGGTGGCTGCGGATGCTGTCGTCGACCAAGCTCTCTCGGAATGGGGATCGCCATCCGACGTCTTTTCACCAGAAGTCCGCGCGGCGTACATCGAGGCTCTCAGTGACCCAGCGCATGCCCATGCGATTTGCGAGGAATACCGCGCGGCCGCCACCATCGATCGAGAACATGATCGGACTGATCGTGGCGCTGGACGGCGAATAGCATGTCCTCTACTCGTCTTGTGGAGCGCTGAAGGACCGCTGGGAACCTGGTACGCCCACGAATCCGGACCGGTCGGCCTGTGGCAGGCATGGAGCAATAACGTTCGAGGTCAGGCGATCAAGGCCGGTCACTTTTTCCCTGAAGAGGCTTCTGAGCAAACAGCCGAAGCCCTGGCGCATTTCTTTGCGTCATGAATTCACGTGCGTTCGATGTGCCAGTTCTTTAAGTTCATTCGGCCTTCTCGGCGTCTCGCTGCGCCATTTCATCCATAACTATGTCATCGTTTGCTAACCTCACGGCTCGAACCTCGTCATGCTGTTATGGGGTCAGCCTGGGAAGTAGGGCGGCAAAGGCCGCGTTCAGGCCGGTAATGCACTCAGGGAAACTGATCTTGCGCGAAAGGAAGCGCTTGATAACCGCCTGGGTTTCCCGCTTGTATACTTCCACGTCTGTTGGGAGTACGCCTTATCTGGGTCGCGTGAGCAAAAGTGAGTAGCACCTTGGGCGATTACACATCGCCCTGCAGGTCTATAACCTCTAGCGCGCGCTCATTGAGATCAATCGCAAACATCGCGACAGTGCGGCCTTCCCAAAGCACGTCAATCATGCCACTTGCGTCAGTCGACACAGCTTTTGCCTTTAAGGCCGCCCCTTCAGGGACTAGGACAGCAGCGCGTTTAGTACCGACTAGATCGAGAGCCACAGTTGGCTTCGTCAGTTTGAACCACTTGTCGGTTACCATGCCCTTACCGCCCTAGTTTCTTCCCCCGAAATGCTAACGGCGTTTATCGCCTACTATGTGAATCGAACCACCCGTTGTCCGATCTATACTTTCGACTTTCACCGGGCCTTTACGCGTCAGCATCTCATCTGTGGGTGGACGAACAGATTGCTGCGCTTTGTTGTCACAATCTACGCAGATCGGTTCGCCGTTGATGTAAAGGATCGTTTCGGAGATCTTGCAACGAGAGCATTTTTCCATGAGTTATCTCAGGACTTCTGCTTCGGCTTCGAGCCAGTCTGCCAGGTCTGTTCCGGCGGGACTTCCATTTTGAAGCCAGATTTCATGAGCTCGCTGGCGAATTCGTTCCTCTAACGGTAGGTTTTCTTTCTCCACCCGCTCAAAGGTGGGATAGCCTTCGGCCCGCGTGGGACTGCTTGCCATAAAATCTTATGGCCCTAGTATTGATGTTAGTTTTGCCTTAGTCAAGACCGCCAAACGGCTGAAAGCAAAGGTTATGTGAACGGTACCGATCATTACTATCTGAACGGTAACGGACACAAAAGCCCCTCCCAGAAAGATCAAGTCGCTTGTTTTGGAGTGTCGGGACTTAGAGATGCGTAGACTTTGACAATGGCGGGATAGCAGTCGCAGGATGCCGACTCTAAACCTGGCCGATCCAAGATAGTAAGCTTCCCGCGCACGTATCGGATGAACCCGGCTTTCTTCAACATGCCGGTCGCCACATTCACCGTCGCTCGCCGAACGCCGAGCATATGGGAAAGAAACTGTTGCGTGAGCGGAAAGGTATCTTGGCCGGCGCGATCATGTGTCATCAATAACCAGCGAGCGCAGCGCTCTTCCATGCTATGAACACGATTGCAGGCCGCTGCGTAAAGCACTTGCCGCAGAAGGGCATACCCATGCTGGTGGACTAGCTGCTGCATCGCCAGCCGGTTCTCCATTATCTTGCGGAAAGCCGTTGCCTCGATCCGAACGGCGCTGCCGGGAAGCTGAACGAGACTCAACCCGATTGCTCCTTGCGCCTGCAGAACTTCCAACGCTCCGATCGCCCCTTCCTTTCCGATGGTAGCCATCTCGATCTGCAATTTACCGCCATCAGTGACTAACAATGAAAACATGCAGCTGATGGGAAAATAGACAGAATTGATCTTTTCGTCCTGGCGAATCATCCGTCTGCCAAGCTTCAAAATGACGACCTTGGCTGCTCGCATCACTTCGTCGTAGTCTTCGTTTTCCAACCGGGCCAAGAAATGATTCGTTCTGGGATCGGGCTTGGCCGCCTGAGCGGTTTGGGTGGGCACTGGCGCTCCTCGTGGGGAATTGTCCCCGTCTCACCATCAAGTCGTGTCACGACTTTTCAGGAGCGCCGCTCGGCGAAATTGCCGAGCCTACGAAGCTGGAAAGGGGTACGAAGTTAGATGCTACATCTAGCCTAGTTCATTCTTGGAAGGAATGCTGGTTTGGATAGTCTCTAGGCGGATCGACTACCTCGCAGTTTGCACGGCTGGCCTGTCATCCACGCCTAGCGCGCTTCTCATCATCGCGCTCCGCGAGGACGTGAGCAAGTTGGTCCAACTGTTCCCCTGGGTAGCTTCTTAAGTTCTGTCGTGAATTGGCCATCCAATTCACCGGAGTCCGTCCTGGATAGGAAGTCTTGGAAGGAATCGTATTTATGGTCGTGTTGCATGCCACGCCCTTTCTGCCAATGGAAAGAGCGGAGCTGACTGCGCGATCTTGGGCCTGGCAGACCAAGGATATCACGCGCCCTCATGTGCTTCCGGAGATGTCCTAACTCAGATTGGGCGTTAGGAACTCAGCGCCGGGGCGCACTAGCATCCATGATCCTTGCGATGCTGGGCGAGTGCTCCGAACACCCGTTCTTTGGCTCCCACGGCATTCTCCAAGTCCTTGTCCAGAGCGATGAAAGATGCTAGCTGTTCGTTGTTAACGGATTTCAGCAACCTATTTGTAAATTCAATGATGTCCTGAAGGGCCTTGGATGCGTCGGCTTTCAGTTTTTCGCGTTCTGGACAGTCCACCGGCAAAGAGTAGCATGTATGAACATTGCCGTGACACTAACAGCGGGTCAACCTCGCTGTTTTGTGTCGGCTCCGCCTCCCACTCCCTAAAAGAAAACCTGCCGAATTTCTTGGCAGGGTTCGTATTGTTCAGAAAGAACGACGTGCGAACCTTCAACTCTTCCGAAGACATTCAGTCTGGCTGTTTTCCATCCGGCAACATCATCGCAGCCGAACTGAACGTGGACTGGTTCGAGTACGAAGCCTACGTGGATAGCTTGGGAATTAAAAAGTGAGGGACTCCGCGATTTGGAAGTTCCGCCAGAGAGTCTCACTTATTGGGCTGGATGTAGTCACCATCGTCAGAGCCGTAGCGTCTAAGGTGCTGTCTGCCCTGGGCTTTTATTTGACTTGATGGAGCGGCAGGATGGAAGATTTCGTGTGGTACCATGGCCCCCGTCTTCACTTATGCGCTGGAATCAAGCGTTTGATCACGAGACACTTTCGATCGGTGACAGCTTACGGTGGGCAACTGCTTTCGCATGTTTCGCGCTTATTTTCCCGGCCGGGCAAGTTTCATCGGCCCCTGCCAAAGTCGCGAAGCCGGTCCTGCGAACTGTGACTGATGCGCCATTGCCTGGACCGGCCGTTCGCTTCGATTACCAGAGTCTCGATCCGACGAGCGGTTACCTTTACATTGCTCATATGAACGACAATCATCTTGTCGTATTTGATACGGCGCAGCGGAAGGTGGTTGCTAATCTTGCCGGCTTCGCGCGCGTCCACGGCGTCTGGGTCGTGCCGGAACTCGGGCGCGTCTATGCGTCCGTAACCGGCGGGAGACGTGTCGATGTCGTCGATACCAAAACTCTACAGGTAATCTCACGGATAGGACCGATCTCTTATCCGGATGGCTTGGCATACGCACCCGGCCCGAAGCGTGTCTTCGTATCGGACGAACACGGAAAGACCGAGGCAGTTATAGATGCTGAGACGAATCGCCTGCTGACCAGTTTGCCGCTTGGAGGCGAAGCTGGCAATACTGTGTACGACTCACGGGCCGAACAGATTCTGGTAGCGGTCCACGAAACCAACGAGCTCGTTGCGATTGATCCGGAATCGATGCGTATCGTCGGACGCCATCGGCTGGCCGGTGTCGTCAAACCGCATGGCGTCGCAATCGACGCCGTTCACCGTCTTGCGTTTGTCGCCGGTCAACGTAACCGAGTACTCGCGTTAGTGGATCTCAAGTCGATGAAGGTTTTGGCGACCTACCCTGTCGGTCGAGGTCCGGATGTTTTAGCCTTCGACGCCGGATTGGGACAACTCTACGTATCCTCGGAATCTGGCAGCGTCTCCGTTTTTCGCCTGCGGAATGAGCAATTATTCCTGCAGGGGGAACTCTCGATGCCCCATGCGCACACTGTTGCGGTTGATCCAGCTACGCATCTCGTGTATTTTCCCCTTGAGAATGTTGATGGGCATCCAGTGCTCCGGATCATGGAAAATGTTACGCGGGAGGACTGAGAACCCCTGCAATAAAGACGCATTCACGCGACGACCTTTTCCAACCAATACTCGCGGTGCAGGCCACCCAGCACAGCTTTGTGACGCACTCCGTGGCCCGGCGGAAGTCGGTGCCAATGCTCGGAGCGGGGGCGGGGAAGGAGTAAGCGGGTCCGGTATGAGTGCTTGAGCTGTCGTTGTCCCAGCGGGATGAGGAAATCCAGTCACTCTCGGCGAATCGTTCCTTAGTTAATGGACGAGAAAACGGAACGGATGATACCCGGGAGCGTTTTCCCGCAATTGCTGCAGGGTTCACTCAGCGCTGGGGTGATCGGTGACGTTGTAAGTGCAGGATTCTGCGCCGACCGCTATTATCGCCTAGGTGTGATTTCGCACGATGGTCAGGGCAGCGCTGCTTGGGATCGGTCCACCGGCATGGGCACCGGCCGGATACTTGGCAACCGTGCGCATCGCCGTTATCCACAAAGCCGTGGAAAAGGCGCGCTGATCGGATTGTCCTGCGAGGGATGGTCCATCCGCCTGCGCCGATAATACAGTCGGGAACTTTTTGCCATGATGTTGCGTTAGCGGCCTTATACCTCCACACTCTGCTTCCAATTCACCCCCCGCCGAGTGATCAGTGAGGCTTATTTCAGGCTTATCTTTACTACGGAACACGACAACATGGCTCGCTGCGCGGTTTCCACCAGCTATTAGCCCCTTCCTTACTTCTGCGAAAGGGATCGTCACCCGCATGGGCCCGATCCGCGCACGCGCGGATTCGCCCCGACTTTCTTAGCGCCTCCCGAACGAAGTCGGCCCCCTAATTGCAAAAGGGCTTTCGTGCCGAGATACCCCTGCCAGTTATACATTCCTGTGAGTCCGAGTGACGGCCTGTGCCGACGATGGCAGTTGCCGGAACTCTCTCCTCTAGAGACCGGTTGTATGGGAATCTATCAGGTTTGAAATCAAGGAGTTATTCCGATGGCATTTGTAAATGCACCTCGCCGCCAGCGCAGTATTCAGGAGCAGGTTGCCAAAGCCGACAGGGCGCGGCCGAAGGAAGAACCGAAAGAGGCCATGCAGGCCGGGGCAAGAAAGTATCCGGCTCCGCCCTTCCCAAAACAGCACCAGAGCAAGCCCGGCTCGGAAGCGGATCTCGACCCCGCGCCCTTATACGATGCTCCTTTTTATCGGGGTTCGGGTAAGCTTGACAAAAAGGTCGCTCTCGTCACCGGCGGCGACTCCGGCATCGGCCGGGCTGTCGGCATCTTCTTTGCGCGCGAAGGCGCGGACATTGCAGTAGCCTACCTGAACGAGCATAAAGATGCGCGCCTCACGAAGGATAAGATCGAAGCCGAAGGCAGACGGTGCCTTCTTATCGCCGGCGATGTATCGAACCAGAAATTCTGCGAGAAGGCGGTTGCGCAGACACTGAAGGAATTCGGAAAACTCGACGTGCTCGTGAACAACGCCGCCTTCCAGGTCCACGCCTCCCGGTTCGAGGACCTTACCGCCAAGCACTTCGATGAGACGCTGAAGACCAACCTCTATGGTTATTTCTACATGGCGCAGGCCGCGGTAAAGGAAATGAAACCTGGCTCCGCCATCGTAAACACCGGCTCGGTCACGGGACTGCTCGGCAGCGAGAACCTGCTCGATTACTCCATGACCAAAGGCGGCATCCATTCCTTTACCCGGTCGCTGGCGACGCATCTCGTGCCGCGCGGGATCAGGGTCAATGCCGTGGCGCCAGGACCGGTCTGGACGCCGCTGAATCCTTCCGATAAGCAGGCGAAGGACGTCAGCAAGTTTGGCGCTGACACGCCGATGAAACGGCCCGCGCAGCCGGAGGAGATCGCGCCTGCCTATGTCTTTCTAGCCTCGCCGCAATGCTCCAGCTACATCACGGGAGAGATTCTTCCCATCATCGGCGGCTACAGCGGCGGATAATATGGCACTTGAAGAATACAGGCGCAAACGGGATTTTGAAAAGACACCTGAACCACCGCCGTCGCGGATCGCGGCCAAAAAAGAAGAACGGCGGATCGGGGCCAAAAAGGAAGAACTGTCGTATCTAATCCAGAAGCACGATGCCACGCGACTGCATTATGACTTCCGGCTTGAACTCGATGGCGTTCTCCTGAGCTGGGCCGTTACCAAAGGACCCAGTCTTAACCCGGCCGACAAGCGGCTCGCGGTCCGGACGGAGGACCATCCTCTCTCTTATGGCACTTTCGAAGGCACGATCCCGAAAGGCCAGTATGGCGGCGGCACTGTCATGCTGTGGGACGAAGGCAGCTGGGAACCGAAGGGCGATCCGAAGGCCGGCCTGAAGAAAGGCCACCTCTCGTTCACCCTGCACGGCGCGCGGCTGAAGGGCGACTGGGATCTCGTCCGTATGCATGGCGATGCCAAGAAAGAGAACTGGCTGCTCATCAAGGCCAAGGACGTGGAAGCACGCGACAACGGCCAGGCCAGCGGATTTCTTGACGACAATGCTTATAGCGTCACGACCGGGCGCTCGATGGAGGCCATCGCCGCCGGCGAGAAAGCGCCGCCCCACAAGCAAGCGAAATCCGAGAAGAGCGTTGCTGCCGCGCAGCAAGGCCTGTCTGTTTTGGAGAAGCAATATCCGGGTGTGCAGCTTGCCACACTCGTTGATGCACCGCCCGAAGGAGAGAAATGGCTGCATGAAGTGAAATTCGACGGCTATCGCCTGCTTGGCTTTCTGTCCGACGGCGAAGTCGTCCTGCGCACCCGGAATGGACTCGACTGGACGCCCAAGTTTCCCGGGATGGCTGCGGCCATCGCGGGGCTCAAGGCCAAGGATGCCGTCCTCGATATGGAAGCGGTCGTTCTCGATGAGCACGGGAAGAGCAGCTTTCAGGCGCTGCAGGCGGCTCTTGGCGAGGGCGGCCCGCGGGATCGCATCATCGCATATACTTTCGATCTGCTCCATCTCGACGGCGAGAACCTGACGCGATTGAAACTGACCGAGCGCAAGGACAAGCTCGACAAGCTGCTGAAAAAATCCAGACCGGGATCGTCCTTGAGGTTCAGTGATCATGTTCCGGATAAGGGAGCGGAGATGCTCGCCAAGGCCTGCGACCTTGGGCTGGAAGGCATCGTCTCGAAACGCGCGGACGCGCCCTACACCGCGGGACGCGACAAGGACTGGCTGAAAGCGAAGTGCCAGCAAAGGCAGGAATTCATCATCATCGGCTACAGCAACGCGAAGAGCGGAGGCCGCGCGCTGGGCGCCCTCTATCTCGGCTATTACCGGGACGGCGCACTCACATACGCCGGCAAGGTCGGGACGGGCTTCACGATGGAAAGCGCGCGGGCCCTCACCGACAAGCTTGAGACCCTCGGGGTCGAAAAACCCGTCCTCGGCCGCGCCGCGATGACCGGCCCCGGCACCGGCGAATTTCATGCCATCCATTGGGTCAAGCCGGTCTTGCTCTGCGAAGTCACCTTTACCGAATGGACCGGAGACGGTCGTATCCGGCATCCTTCCTTCCAGGGCCTCCGGGAGGACAAGAAAGCCGGTGAGGTGAAAATGGAAACACCCAAGCCCGTAAAAAGCGTTCCCGCTGCCACGCGCTCCACGCACGCTGCCAGCAAGGGCCTTGTCATTGAGGGGATCACGATTACGCACCCGGAACGGGTTATTTCCGATACGGGGCATGTGACGAAGGGCGAACTTGCCGAATATCATGCGGCCGTTGCTCCCTATATGCTGCCCCGGCTGCTGCGCCATCCGTTAAGCCTTTTGCGCTGCCCGTCAGGCATCGACCAGCAGTGCTTTTATCAGCGCAATCCCGGCAAAGGGCTCGGCGTGGATGTGAAGCCCTTCAAGTTCAGGCACAAGGGCAAGAACTATGAATACCTCTATATCGAGGATGTGAAAGGTCTCATCGAAATCGTCCAGATGGGCGCGATAGAAATCCATCCCTGGGGCGCCAGCGTCGATAACATCGACCATCCGGATCGGCTGATATTCGATCTTGACCCCGCGCCGGACGTGCCCTTCGAGGCTGTCAAGCTTGCGGCCCTGGACTTAAGAAAAAGACTGAAGCGCAAGGGTCTGGAAGCGATGCTCAAATGCACCGGCGGCAAGGGCCTGCACGTTACTGTTCCGCTCGCGGAAAAGGCTGACTGGGAGAGCGTGAAAACTTTCGCGGCGGCCCTCGCCCATGAAATGGTCGCGGAGGTGCCCTCGGCTTATGTGGCTACGATGACCAAGGCCAGGCGCAACGGGAAAATCTTCATTGATTTCTTCCGCAACGATTACACGGCGACGGCCATCGCCGATTACGCCGTGCGGGCAAGACCCGGGGCGCCCGTCGCCCTGCCGTTGTCCTGGAAGGAACTGGACGATCTGGAATCGGCCAGCCAGTTCACCATGAAGGATGTGCTGGCGCGGCTGAAGCGGAAGAAGCCGCCCGCCGTGCCCCCGCCACAGCGGCTGCCCCCTGCATGAAAACGACCGTGAAAAGGGATTCGCGCCACGTCCGCTACAAATCCGGAATCGCCCTCGTTCTGCTCGACGTGATCAATCATTTCGAGTTTCCGGATGGAAAGACCATCCTTCGCCAGGCCCTCGCGATCGCACCCGGTCTCGCCCGCCTCAAACAGCGGGCGCAGGAGGCCGGCATCCCGACAATCTATGTGAATGACAATTTCGGGCAGTGGCGCTCCGACCAATCGAAGCTGCTCAAATACTGCCTGAGGCTTGAGGCGGCGGGCCGCTCCTTCGTAGAACAGCTCCGGCCCGACGACAAGGATTATTTCGTCCTGAAGCCCATGCATTCGGCCTTTTATCAGACGCCGCTCGACCTGCTGCTGCGGGAACTCGGATCTTCTTCCATCATTCTTGCCGGGCTCGCGACCAACAGCTGCATTCTGTGCACGGCGCATGACGCCGATATGCGTCACTTCAAGATCATCGTGCCAAGGGATTGCTGCGCCGCGCGCTCGGCGCGGGAGCACAAACAGGCGCTTGAGCATATCGGGGCAATGGCCGACGCCAGAATTGTCTCGTCATCCTCCTTACGGCTTGAGAAATCCCATGGCTGAGAAATCGACAACGCAGGAGGACGGATTCACTCCGCCCGGGGGCCTCATCCCTGATGCCAGTGGCGCGAACACAGAAACAGCGCCGTTTCTCAGCAATGCCGAGATTGCGGACCGGCTGGCGAGCCTTGCGCAGCTTCTGTCCGCAGAGAAGGAAAATCCCTACAAGGTCAAAGCCTATCAGCGAGCCGCGGCGAAGCTCCGCAACATGTCGGAAAGCCTGCATGAACTCGTTCAGGACGATGCCGATCTGACCCGATATCCGGGTATCGGCGACGCCATCGCCTCCGCCATCCGGGAGATCGTCCAGACCGGAAGCTTGCGGAAACTGGAATCCTTAAGGGCACAGGCCAGTCCTGCGGTCGCAAGCATTAACGATTACCCAAGACTTGATCCGAAGCGCGTGCAGCGCATCTACAAAAAGCTCGCGATCTCGTCCGTGGAGGAGTTGCGCGCAAAGCTCGACAGTGACGAGATCGAACGGGCGCTGGGCCTGCGCATGGCACAACACGTCCGGCAGGGCCTGACGGAGACTCATGCCATGCTGCTCTACCGGG
>Ga0157378_10000514_pt1 | contig 36839 bp, 28 predicted proteins | sample M65metaG_FD_115309 | JGI IMG/M metagenome (GOLD analysis project Ga0157378, IMG submission 115309) | Miscanthus rhizosphere microbial communities from Kellogg Biological Station, Michigan, USA - M6-5 metaG | ecosystem: Host-associated > Plants > Roots > Rhizosphere > Soil | place: USA: Michigan... | reverse complement strand
GTTATGCAGTAAGACTAAGGGGATGTTCTGCGCTAACGGAAAGTGCGTTGTAAATGGGCTAAATGACTGAGAGAATTGGTAGGCGCGTGGGGATTTGAACCCCAGACCCCTACCGTGTCAAGGCACCGTCTTACCTTTGAAAACCCCAACAAAATTAAGACGTAATTGTCTTTAGCCTTCAAAACCGACCAATTACCCGACCAATTCAGATCCGATTACTCAGAACCTCGACCGCTTTGCGTACCCTATCGATTCGAGACTAATGACGATTTCGTCGATAGTCGAAGGATCCTCGATCGTAGCCGGGACTTCATAATCAACACCATCAGCAATTCTCTTGATGGTGCCGCGTACGATCTTGCCTGAGCGGGTTTTGGGTAGTCGAGCGACAATGGTCGCAATCTTGAAACACGCCACGGGCCCGATCCGCTCCCGCACCATCCTAATAACATCCGAAACTACTTCGGAGGTGGATAGAATTGCGCCTTCTTTAAGGACAATGAGCCCTATAGGGATTTCCCCTTTCAGAGAATCGTATGCGCCAACCACGGCGCACTCGGCAATGTCAGGGTGTTCGGCGAGAACCTCCTCAATCGCGCCGGTGGACAATCGATGACCGGCCACATTTATGATGTCGTCAGTTCGGCCCATTACCCAGAGATAATCATCATTGTCTTTATAGCCGGCATCGGCCGTCTTGTAATAACCACTATAATGTTCAAAGTAAGACTCACGACATCCGGCATCGTTATTCCACAAGGTCGAAAAACATCCGGGCGGCAGCGGCAGCTTGATTACCACGTGTCCCATCGTTTCGGTCTCTTGTTCGACTCCATTTTCATCCAGCACGCGCACGTCATATCCAGGAACTGCTTTGCCGCAGGAACCTGGTTTAATTGGGAACAAACCAAGACCCGCACAATTGGCGCCGACCGGCCAGCCGGTTTCTGTTTGCCACCAGTGGTCGATGACTGGAACGGAAAGGTTCGCGGCGGCCCATCTGAGCGTTTCCGGATCGCAGCGTTCGCCAGCAAGGAAAAGCATTTCCAAGCTGCTCAAATCATATTCTCGCATGAAATGACCGGAGGGATCCTCACGTTTGATTGCACGAACTGCAGTCGGCGAAGTGAATAATGTTTTCACTTTATGCTGTGAGACTACTCGCCAAAATGCTGAGGCATTCGGGGTGCCAACTGGCTTGCCTTCATAGAGAATCGTAGTATTGCCATGAAACAATGGGCCATACACTATGTACGAGTGCCCGACAGCCCATCCGAGATCCGAGGCTCCCCAAAAAACCTCGCCCGGATTCATGTTATAGATGTTTTTCATGCTCCATTTGAGAGCGACAAGGTGACCGCCATTATCGCGCACAACTCCTTTTGGGGTCCCAGTCGTTCCCGACGTGTATAGAATGTAGAGCGGGTCTGTTGACGCAAGCGGCACACACTCTACTTCGCTCGATTCATCAGCTAGCTCGTGCCAATCCAGATCCCGGCCCGAGACCATAACGGCCTGCGCCTGTGGTCGCTGTAGGATGACACAACATCGGGGTTTTGCTTTGGCGATTTCAATTGCCTCATCGAGCAACGGTTTGTAGTGGACTATGCGATTCACTTCGAGGCCACACGACGCCGAGAGGATCAGTTTTGGGCTTGAATCATCGATGCGCTTGGCCAGCTCGTGTGCTGCAAAACCGCCAAAGACGACTGAATGAATTGCGCCGATACGCGCACACGCCAGCATGGCAATCGCAGCCTCGGGCACCATCGGCATGTAGATTAGGACGCGATCGCCTCTTGTGACACCCTGATTCACGAGGACACCGGCGAATCGCCTGACCTCATGCAACAATTCGCTATAGGTATAGTGGTTTATTGTATTGGTGAGGGGACTGTCGTAGATCAATGCGGCTTGGTTGGCGCGTCCATTCTCCACATGGACATCTAAGGCGTTGTAACAGGTATTGACGAGAGCTCCACAGAACCACTTCGAAGTCGTTTCTGAAGACGTCACGACTTGATCCCATCTGCGGTACCAGTGAACGTCCTCGGCTGCAAGCGCCCAAAAAGCGTCCGGATCCCTTAACCAAGACTGATAAGTTTCATCGTAGGTGCTTTTCATTTCGTAAGGCCACCATGTGGACGCGGCTGGTTAACTTCGTTCGGTAAAGCGATCTATAACATCGAGAGCGTAGCTAAAAGCAGGCGATGCTTTTCGCATACGCTTGATTGGTCACGCAGTTGTGCGCAAACCCTGATGAGTTAGGTGTTCACCCAAGAAATTGTGGGATAAAGACCTCAGCCAATTTCAGATATCGGGTAGAAAGATTCTCAGAATGCGTCTTCCTTTTTTCCCCTGTCGACAGCGATGAGCTAGTTTGCGCGAACGGCCATGCTTTCCCTGCAATGTTGATACGGCAGCGTACGCCGCATCGCTGAGCGCCGGATAAAAGTTGCCTCCGATCTTGTATGCCAGTTTATCGGCTTTTTTAAGATAAAACTTAATCTCCTCTTCTTCCGCGGGCCCTAATCGTGCGGCTGCAAGGGCGTGGGCGCACATGAAGATGCACTCCGCAAACTTGTTCCCACTAATCTCAGAAGAGACGGATGCCTTTCGAAGCTTAGTGAGCGCTGCCTCATTGCGCTGGCAGACGAGATCATAGACGCCCTCAAATCCATACTTAACATATTCGGAGACCACCAGGGTCTGACACTCAATGCTGTTGAATGCGTGGTTGATTTTGGAGTCCAGTTCTTTTTCCAACCCCTCAACTGATAACATAGGCTCGCCAAGAAGTAAGGTGAAGTAAAAGCCGGTATACGCATGACTGAAATTTAGTGAAATGGGGTCGGCGACACAGATCGTTTGAGCCTCCTCATACCAGGCGTCTACCCAAGCAATTTCGTTTCTGAGATCAGTATGCGCCGCACGATAGTGCTTCTTGTAGGACGCAAGGTTGGGCCACGGGTGTTCCGGCCGGTGGATTTCGTCAAAAGGACCTTTTAGATTCGGCCCATCATTAAAGGCCCCTGCCAAAATAATATGTCGGGGCTTTGTCAGTACTGGATGAAGTGTGATCCCCCTCGTTGATAATCGATTTATTAAGGCAACTTTCTCGTCCGGCAAAAGGTCAGCATAGGTTCTCCACAATTCGATCATTTCTATCATGGATGTTCCGAAATCACCGCGGAACATCTTCGCGTTATGAAACGCGTATGACGCCAGCCATTTTCCCTCCAGTTGATCACTTGGATTAAGAGATTGGGCTCTTTTCCAGTTTTTTTTTCCAAGATCAAAGCCTTCGTCTAAGTCACCAAGCGCATAGGTAACAAGGGCCACAGAACATAGGCCGCGGTGTTTTTCCTTCTCATCAATTACGGAAGTGTCAAGCCGCGGACTGAGCGCCAGTTCTTTTACGATTGTCATATGACGTTCCAAAAGCTTTGCCGGCGTCCCCGTTCGCCATCCGTCGTCCAGGTTTTCCAGGGCTTGTTTGAACATCGTACCGGCGTCTCCGTCTCGTAATCTCCGCAGGTGTCGATATAAGCGCGGCATTTGCCTGAATCGGCGCCATATGCCCAACAACACGGCAAACATCGGAGGTGCGCTTTCATCCTCCACGATTTCTTTGACCTCAAGTTGATAATCCTTCACCGCGTAGTTAAGTACCCAACCGCTAGCAGATGGAGCTCCCAAACGCATTTTCCATATAAGGCGTTCCAGGTGAATCCAGAATCTTGGAAGGAGGTATCCCACGCCGAACAGTCCGACCACAATAAAGACGAGAAGCGAAATAATGTTGTCACGAAGCAGTTGGTAGAGGCGCATCACTTATGCTCCAGGAGATGTCAGACGGACGTGAATACTGCTGAAGGGTTAAAGAAAATCCACGCGAATCTAAACTTGGTTGTGAGGTTAGTCAATCTTTGCAATACTGCTTATCCCAGCGTATGTTGCACGGCAGCGTGATGCCAAAACCCGCATCACCAATCTTGTTCTGATTTAAATCCAGGAAGGCGGGCAGCTGAACCGAAGGTGAAGAAATGAGAAACACAAACGGAAACCTATGTGGGTGCAACCGCGAAACGAAGAGAAGGATTGGTAGGCGCGTGGGATTTGAACCCCAGACCCCTACCGTGACTGCGATCATTGCCACTCTTTAATGTGGAAACTGTAGTTTACATTCCGGTCCGTCACAAAAACCGGCCCGAACACTCCCTGATAGTCCTTAATTGCGTTGAGGGCATTGACCAGCTTTTCACCGTCAATCGTCTTATCACGTTCTACCGTCCCAAAAAGCATCTTTGTGCCGTCATAAGCGATCACCGAAAAATTCCGCGGATCAGTTTTGAATCTCTTCCTGAAAGCATCAACAAAAGCCTTGGTGCTTGGATTCGTTGAGTTGGTTTCGAAAGCAAAATCCAGGTAAGGAATTCCCTTTAACGCTTCACCCGCAACGCTTACTACATCAGGAGCATTCATCAGCTGATCGCCTACGATTTTTCCTTTGTAGCCGCTTTCTCTCACCTGCTTGAACATGGTGCCGAGTCCCTTGCCGATCCCGATCACATAAATGGCGTCCGTGTTACCGCCAACTCTTGCGGCAATCAAACTTTTATAATCCAGCGAATTCTCGTCGTAAGGTTCAGCAGAAACTTGCAAACCCTGGGCTTCGCAGAGTTTCTTAACCGCATCCTTAACGCTACTGCCGTACTCATTATTGGAATAGAAGATAACCAAGTTCCGGGCCTTCAAGGTTCCCGTTAAGTAGGAAGCCAGGTTTTGACCGATCGTAGTTGCCGACACGTAGTTGCGAATCGTGAACTGACTGTTCTCCAAAAACTTATCCGTTCCCACTGCCGACATCAGTAAGATTTTGTTCCTTTCCGTTTCCGGTTTGAGTGCCAGGGTCACTCCGCTCACAATCGAATAGATCAGGAATGGTTTGTGGTCACCGGAGACCATGTTTTTGACAACCGACACACCTTCTTTGGGGTCCCCTTTGCTATCCTGGATATCCAGCTCGATCTTTTTTCCCAGTAATCCGCCCTTCGCGTTCTGCTCTTCAACAGCCAGTTGCACTCCTTTTAATGCATAGTCGCCCAGGACACCCGCATTTCCGGTCAGCGGTACTATCACGCCAATCTTTATTGTGTCCATGGAATTTGGTTGCTTAACACATCCGCTCCACAGCAACGCAACCATCAGCGTCACAACGGGCACTCCCAAATAGCTTCTGTTCATGCTCAACCTCATTTATTCAATCCAAAAAGCGTATAGTTTGTTTTCGATGAACTCTGCTTGTCTGAAATCATTGCTCAGGTACTTCTCACTCAGAGTCCCTCCTATTAGCGTCACCACCGAGTCAGCGACTGCAAAACCGAATTCGTAGTTGTGTTCCAACAGTAGAATGGTCTTGCCACGCTCTTCCTTCATCCGAATCAAAAACTCAAGGATGGTGGTGCAGGTCTCCGGTGCGAGACCTGCTGTCGGCTCATCCAGTATCAGGAAGTCGGCGTCGGTAGCCAACACACAGGCAACGGACAGAATCATTCTCTCGCCTCCACTCAGCCTACCCGCTATCTGATTTCTTAGCGTTCTGAGTTTCGGAAAAGTCCGCTCGACTTCCTGCCATGCTTTTCGTTTTTGATCGGCACTCTTTTCTGCCAAAGCCAGACTGATGTGCTCCTCCACGGTGAATCCCTTGAGGATGTTTCCGCCTTGCGCGATGAAGTCAACGCCGTGCCTGGTCATTTGGGCCGTCGGCAGAGCACCTAAGTCGATTCCGTTGTAGATAATCTTCCCACTGCTTTTTAACTGCTGGCTGATCGCCTTCAGGAGCGTACTCTTACCGCTTCCATCTTCGCCGATCACGCAACAAGTCTCTCCCTGACGCAGAGTCAGATTCAGTTCCTGTAAGACGGGCTTGCCATCATAACCTGCACTCAGGTTCTCGATTCGCAACATGTCTTCTTGAGAACTCATCTAGTTCAGCTGCGTTATTCCGTGGTTCTCAATCTTAAATTGATGGTCGCTAATGGCTTCTGCGAATCTTATTTTGTGCTCGATCATGAAGATCGTTCTTCCTTCCTGCTTTAGTCGAACGAGCACCTCCGAAATCCTCTCAATAGTGTCGGGATTGACACTACTGAAAGGCTCATCCAACAGGAGAAGTCGTGCGTCGTTCATCAGGAGCATTGAGATGCTCAAGAGCTTTCTCTCACCCAGAGACAGGCTGCCGGCGAATTGGTCAGACTTACCACCGAGCCTGAACATCTGAAGCACGTCGCAGGCCTTGTCGGTCAGATTCACTTCTCGCTTCTTTATCAAACTCCTCTTGAAGACGTAGTTAAGAAAATATTCTCCAGGATGCGACTTCGCGCTAACCAGGAGATTCTGCATGACCGTGTGGTTTGGAAAGACATTCGGGTCCTGCCACATGCGACCGATACCAGCTTTGGCAATAGCAAATTCGTTATGAAACTTGATCGCCAGTCCCTCGAAGTGGATTCTCCCTGCGTCGGGCTTGTCATAACCGCCGATCAGGTTGAAGAACGTTGTCTTGCCGCTGCCATTGCTACCGAACAAACTGTTGATGGTCCCCGGACAAAGCGAAATATTCACGCGCTCAAACAGTTTCAGGCCGTCAAACGACTTACTGAGGTCCTCGACATTTAGGATCGGAGCTTTCATCTACTCAAACTTGAATTTTCCGAACAAACCGTTAGGCCTTAACCTCACTACCAGGATCAGGATTAGACTGTAAACAATCATCTGCAGACTCGCGCCTTGAGAGCTGTTGATGGGCATCAATCTCATCAACTCGGGTAACATCACATAGAAACACGCTCCGAAAATAGGGCCGATTAGGTTTCCGGTTCCCCCGATCAGAATCATATTTACGATTAAGATGCTCTCGGCAAGCGTGAACGACGTGGCGTCGATGTAGCCGGTGTGAACCGCAAACAATGAGCCTGAGATCGCGATGAATGCGGCTGCCACAGAATTGCAGACGAACTTGTAGTAGGTAATGTTCTTCCCCAAGGACACTGCACCTAGTTCACGGTCGCGTATGCATTCCAGCAATCGCACAAAAGGCGTTCGCTGGAACAGGAAGAAAAACAAGATGACGGCGAATGTAAAACATCCACCTAGCAGAGCGTACTCAGCCGACCCATTCAACTCATGGCCGAACACTCTCACACCTGGTATCTCGGATATGCCGTAACTCCCGCCTGTGACCTTCTCCCAGTTGTAGAGCGTAGTGAAAACAATGACCTGAAACGCGAGAGTTGCCAGTGTGAAGTAGAGATCTTTCAAGCGGACTGAGAAAAAGGTGATGATGAGACTGACGAAAATGTTAAAGACAATTGCTAACAGAAGTGCGGGAAAATAATTGAAACCAAAGTTCTTCATTACGAGAGTCGTGACATAGGCTCCCAAACCGTAGAAAGCCGCGTTGGCAAACGACAACAACCCGGTATACCCGGAAACCAGATTCGCGCTCAGTGCCAGGATTACATAGATCTCGCACATGAAAATGATGTGGAGCCAGTTCATCTGACCTCGACCCTTTGTCTAACGGAAATCAAGCCTTGCTGGTAAAAGAGCAACACGACGATCAACAGAGTATAGGTCAGCAAGTCCTTCCATTGCGCGGAAAGAACTTTCACTGAAAAATTCTCGATCAATGCGATCACAAAGCAGGCAGCGACGGTTCCAACTAGTGAGTTGAGTCCGCCCATGATCACGGCGACTGAGGCGACTAGCGTAAGCGTCAGCCCGACGTGGGGATCAATAGCAATCTCGTACCCCCTCATGATTCCTGCCACTCCGACTAGGAAGGTTCCGGCTATCAAGGCAATGAAACGCGTTCGCTGGACGTTGATGCCGAACTTCTCGGCAACCGAAGAACTGTCCGTAATGGCTCTAATTTGCCTGTAGAACTTGGTGTGAGAAAGAATCAAAACCGTCGAAACCAGCAGTGCTCCACCAACCAGATGTATGAGCTCTACGTTCGTGAGTTTGAAGTAATTGTTCGCTGCTATTATCGTGTAACTGTTGTTTAACGTAATGCTTTCGTTCCCGAAGAAGAAGGCGATTAGGTTAACTACCAGAAGGTAGACTCCCAGGGAAGAAATCATCGAAATGGTGGGGTTCACGTTCTTACGGTAGAGCGGCCGGTAGACCAGGTATTCCACGGCGATGATGAAGACCGAGATCAGTAACAGCGCCAAAACTGCCGCGACACTAGCCGAAAGCCATGGCGGCAAGATCCGTCCCAAAAGGCTGGTGAACGCAAACGCCGCGTAGACGACGCTTACGTACATCGCGCCGTGGGCCAGGTGAAATACCTTCGTCGCGTTAAAAATGAGATTAAAGCCCAAAGCCACTAGGGAAAGAAGAAGCGCAGAGATAATGCTGTTGATCAGAATCTGCGTGAGCATATTGATCGCCCAAAACGACGCGGCCACGTCCTTACTGGATAATACTGAGAGCGCAAACGAGGTTTCCGACAATTTCCGACAAGTAAGCAACGGCAAGACGAATTCATTGACGCTTGTTGTGAATGTGCTTAAGGGCCAGGGGCAAGTTACGTAACTTCTTCAGAGAGCGTATTCAGAACGTCCGTTTTGGAGCAACGAAAACGCGGTTGTACGGCGTAAGTTATAGAAAGGATTTGTAGGCGCGTGTGGATTTGAACCCCCAGACCCCTACCGTGTCAACACCCGCCTACCATAAAAACCTCAATAATGTTTGGCACTTTCTTAGGATCGTCAGTTCGCCCGCACAATTGCCGCACAATTCGCGCGTTCTTTGTCACAACACTTCCAAAGATGGCAGCGAAAAACGCTCCACTTGTTTTCACTCCTGTCGCATGCATAACTGCGAAACCAAGATCTTAAATACGGCCAACAGAACACCGGACCGCTAATCTGTGTGCCCCTCTGTCCTAACGCACCAAGCTGAGCCAACGGGTTCCCATTATGATCAACTGAGTCCTGATCGATTTGGAGAGAATGCCTTCCGCCACCTGTCTTACTCTAAGGAGCAGCTAAACCTCAGCAAGGATACGGCAGTAATCTGCCTGCAGCGAGGGCATGCCAGCAAAATCAAATCGTTGTAAGCGGCAAGCTCCGTCCATCGACAAAACAGCGCCGCAATGGTAATGGTGGTGCGCAACTGGGCCAAGCGACCCATATTTTCTTTGTAGCTGCAGAAGTGTCGACCAAATTATCTATTCCATCTTCCAAACTTTTGACTTGGAATGGAAATCACGCACCTCAGAATCTTTACACAGGCAGATTGACCTCACTCGGTCTCGCGTGGTGTTTACTGCCGCGTTCATGCAACATATGCTTCTGCCTCTACAAACACGCAGGGGAGAGGCAAGTAACAGAAATTCTTGACGTTTTGTCGGGATGGAGTTGACTTAAGCAATCAATCTGTATTGCCTAACAGCATCTGAGCTTAGTCAGAGCTTCAGCAAATGAAAGATCTACTTCTCATTTCCACAGGCGGCACAATCTCGCAAGAGCTAAACGATCAAACCAATCTGGCTAAGGGGATCAAATCCGCATACACGTTCAGCACGCAGCTTAACGCCATCGCACAAGAACTGCACATTAACATCGTCCCAATGGCAATACTAGACAAGGACAGCTCGAATATCACGCCGGCCGATTGGCGGGTTATGATCGATACGATTGTGCAAGAATACGAGAATTATGACGCGTTTTTGATTACACATGGTACGAATACACTGGGGTACACTAGCGCTGCCCTTTCATTCGCATTGGGCAACCTTGGCAAGCCTGTCATCCTTACTGGCTCACAAGTACCGTATGGCTCTCCAGGTTCTGACGCGTTGCTGAACCTAGAGAACACCATTCGCGTGGCAGCGAATAGTAGCCCCCTTGTGGGCGTAGTCGCCGTTTTTGGTAGCCACGTTATCACGGGCGCACGCGTTCAAAAGACAACTGAATTCGACTACGAGGCTTTTAAGACGTTCAGTTCAAAGAGCAGTTTAGGTCGCATTGGGCAAGCACTCAAATGGGACCGACCTGCACTGGAGCGACACAACAAGTTCGTAGAACCTCGTGCGCGAAGCCAAGGGGAGCTAGACATAAAACCGCGGTTCTCGATGGAAGATATCGTTTCGCTCACCGAGTTTCCGGGCCTAAGATCGGAGTTCTTCAACGCGCTGGTAGATGCAGGCGCGAAGGGCTTTATCTATCGGGCCACGGGCGCCGGTGATCCCAATATAGCTTGTGTTGATGCTGGATTTAGTAACCTTCGAGATGGTTTCGAGTATCTTCGTGAGCAAAGGATACCAATCGTCGTTACTACCCAGGCCCCGGACGGCGTGGCCAGTATGGACATCAACGATCCTGGAATACTTGCATTTGATCTCGGCGCCATTCCAGCGTGGGACATGAGCATCGAAGCGATGACCGTAAAGCTAGCTTGGCTTTTGGGACGAAGGTTTCCCTATGAAGAAGTGAAGACCCTCATGTTGAAGTCCTTCCGAGGAGAGATCGATCCAGGGAGAAGTTGACATCCCTAGAGCGGGCAGCGGGCTAGGAACTATTTCGCTTTTCTGGATCACCGAGAGAAGCAACAACATTGCTGAGCGATGTTCATTTTGCCTTCGCGAGGGGCCCTGACATTGCCCGCTTGTCTGGACCTTCGCGAGATTGGGGACGTGGCCAATGACCAAGGCCAATAGCGAAGTTGTCGTCGGAGGTTCAGATACACCTCTTGTAGCTCGGAGGGCGTATCCTGAACGCATTAGTGCCTCAGCGATGGCGGCGACGTTCTCGAGAGCTATTAACGAAGGCGTAATTAAGAGTCACGACGACACTGTCGTCTTCTACAACCTGTCGCGGCTTTCAGACGTAATCGACTCCCTTAGAACCGCCTTCCCGCCTACGACCCTTCATACGATGGCCGTCAAGGCTAACCCGCTGGTCGAAGTTTTGAAGCAAGTTCGAGCTGCTGGTCACGGGGCGGAAGTCGCGTCTCTTGGCGAACTCGAACTCGCTCTGGCGGCCGGGTTTCCAGTTGAAGCAATTGTCTTCGATTCTCCCGTGAAGACTCGCGGAGAGCTGGAAGTCGCGCTGAAGATGGGGATTAGAATCAACGCGAACTCTCTGGGGGAACTCGCTCGAATTGACGGTCTGTACGCCACCCTCGGATCTCGCAGTCAAGTAGGAATCAGAATCAATCCAGAGACTGGGGCCGGATCTATCGACTCAACGAGCGTTGCAGTTCAACAGTCGAAGTTCGGTGTATCGCTGAATGAGTCTCGCGCGGCACTGGCTCGTGCTTTCTCGGAGTACCCTTGGCTCAGTGGCCTGCATCTGCATATAGGATCTCAGGGGATGTCATTCGAACAACTGCTTGAGGCAGTTAGGATGGTATATGACCTCTTCATCGAGTTGAGAGAGAATGCCAAGATCCGATTCTTCGACATCGGCGGCGGCCTGCCAGCGAAGTATAGGGAGTCTGATGTGCCCACCCAATTCAACGAGTATGCAGCTGCACTGCTTAAGCATTGTCCTCGTTTGTTCGATCCGGACGTTACCCTTGTTACAGAGTTCGGGCGCTCCATTCATGCAAGCTGCGGATGGGTCATGTCCAGAGTAGAGTACGTAATAGAACATGTGGATTCAACAGCCACGCTCTTCATACACGTCGGCGCAGATATGTTTCTGCGGAAGGCTTACCGGCCAGATGATTGGCATCACGACATCAGTGTCTGCGACTCAAACGGACAGCTTCGTACCGGGTCCAAGAGGGTGTTCCATGTTGCGGGACCACTCTGCTTCGCGGGAGACTTCCTCGACAGGAACGTCTATTTACCAGCAAATCTAGGCGAAGGCGACTTCATAATCATCCACGATAGCGGTGCGTACACATTTAGCATGTGGTCGATGTATAACAGCCGACAGTTTCCCGCAGTCATCGGATACTACGGTGCCGGAGAGAGCTTCAGTTGCCTCAGACCTCGGCAGTCGCTCGAACAGATCGTGGACTTCTGGTCAAGAGGAGCAGAGAGATAGCATGGTTTCTATATTTTGCAAACTAGATTTCGAGGCCAAAGGCTATTGAGGAACTTAGTTTCGCCACAGGAAAAGTCACCTCGAGTGGGAGAAGAGTTGTTCTCTTATCACCATGACTGCGTTGATTCATTAACGAATATTAATCGAAAGCAATGGCTGATATACACCGAATCTTGCTGACTACGACCGGGGGCACTATTGCCGGCCAAGTCGCTGCTGACAAGCTCGACGCTCAAATGATTCGCATTTCGAATCACTTCTCGGCATTCGTTGGTCCCACTGTCGACTATCTAAATGACAAACACAACCTCGACATCCACATCGATACCGTTGAACTATGCGTGCAGGATAGCTCGAACATTCTTCCTGCACATTGGGCGCAGCTTGCGGCAATCATCAAGGAGAAGTATGACCAGTATGAAGCGTTTATCATCACTCACGGAACAAATACGCTAGGGTACACGTGTGCAGCACTTTCGTTCGCCCTTGCGAATCCAAACAAGCCGATCATTCTCACAGGTTCCCAGGTGTCCTCGGGCCTACCGGCTTCCGATGCGTTGTCCAATCTCCAGAATGCACTGCGCCTTGCTGCTTGGAAGCGTGAAAAGAACCCGATCAAGGGTGTAATGGCAGTTTTCGGCAGCCACATAATTACTGGTACCAGGGTCACAAAAGAGTCGACCTTCGACTTCGATGCTTTCACGTCGTTCAGCTCTGGAAGCCTTGGGCGAATTGGACGCATAATCAATATTAATGAGACCAACCTAGAGCGGCACCTCAGCTATCTAAGTTCGCGCCTTTACGCTCAAGCGCGAAGCGCAAGGGATTTGCAGTTTGAAAATGACTTCGACATGCGGATCGCATCGCTTACCGAATTCCCGGGAATGTCTTCGCAATTCTTCGCCAGTCTGGCTGAGAACAACGACGTGAGAGGATTCATCCTCAGGGCTTTCGGCGCCGGAGATCCTTGCGTGAACCACCGCGTCGCATTCGAGTACTTGAAGAGCAAGGAGATTCCGCTCGTGGTGAGTACTCAGGCACTGTACGGAAATAGCAATTTTCAGGTGAATGAGCCGGGCAAGATGTTAAGAGATGAGGAGCTGGCGATTCCGGCCTATGACATGAGTATAGAGTCTCAGACAACGAAACTAGCTTGGCTACTGGCCAAAAAGAATAAGGGTCTCCTTAACTACTCGCAAATATGCCAAGAAATGGTTCATGATCTTCGGGGTGAAATAAACGTTATGTGGGAGGATCGCCTCTATTGATGCAAAAACTCAGCGACTCAAAGAGCTTGCGAGTGACTCCTCCGGTTCTTTTTGCGCTGAGTCGACAAGGGGACTTGGTATCAGATACAGCATTCACTTATCCCCTCTTTCGAAATCGCCAATTCTGACGTTATCAGCGCGCGTAAGAACCACTGGGTCGAATAAGAAGTAACCCGTCTTGGTGCGGTTGTTCGTTGAGAGAATATCCCGGTCAAAGATCCGGCGACTAATAAGATGGGGCATACTCCACACGGGATCAAGCACTGCCGAAACCGTGCCGGGGGAGAGTCCGAGTGTTAACAGAGTCTCCGGATCGGCAAGATAGGCTTCTTCTGCTTCGATGAAATCCTTTACTGCACGGAGCGACAAGATGCCGTCTCCTGGAAGGTGGACGGCGACTAGACCCGACGATGTTTCAAGAATTAGACTTTTTAGCTCGCTAGCGAGCTTGATTGCCTTTGCGGCTGCCGCTTCTTCGCAGGTTACTACAGGATGATCTAACTTATGCACTGGCATCGTAAGTCCGGGTGGCAACTTCGAGGTGTAGGCTGCAACCTCGTAGGATCTTGAGCGGAAGTAGTCATCCGCGTCCATTGCTGCGTCCCAGCCACCGCGAAATGCATTTAGAAGGTCACCACATTGATCAGGGTCGAGAACTAAACGGCCCGAGCGAATGTGCCGTGGATTATCAATGGCTGGGGAGCAAATATATGCCCGACTAGAATCCGGGGACCGAAATATGACCAAGTCTTCAAGCGCATTCGTCTCAGCTAAAAGTCTCGTATCAGCGACTCGTATTTCGACACCCGAATCTAACTGTTTCCGAATAGTCTCCGTAAACTCATCACTCTTCCCCTCTGGTAAAATAAACAAACGGCATATCTTCGCTTCTCGCTGAACAGCTTGAAGATTCCTTTTAGCGTAATTTAGCTGGTTTGTGTCACTTGACCATAGATCAGATGAAATTGTCGACACGGCAAAGACCTCCCATCCTTTCTCGGCGAGCGCAATCTCATGAAGAATGCACTGGTAGTATTGGCTGGGATTCAGTGGTATTTCGCCACGGCGGCTTCGAACCGCGGTTCGTAGAAAGGGTATCAGAACAAGAGTTTCTACAAGATCTCGCCAAGCTTCCGGTACGTCATGGAGATTCTTCGCAACCGATTGCACTCGTTCATAATATCTCGTTTCGTTCCTCGAGGTTGGCGGCTGGCTGACATTCGCCAGGTCTTCTATAAGATTTGTCTCCTGACGAAGTCTTTCAGAGAGCCAGCCTCCAACATAATTTACGATTTTCGTGGCGAGGCCCGCTAACCCTTCCTTTGACTGATCGTTGCATGTGAGTGTTTTCCTGCCGGGTAGTCTAAGATCTACTAACTGCTCGGGCACTCCGAAAAGCACCGGCAGCAAGAATGTTCTATGCAATTCTTCCTCTCTACCGAGAGCCCACTCCAAGTCCCGACTCAGCCAGGCCGAATTCAGAGCGTCAACTCCTAGTAAAAGAACCACATAATCCACATTAGCATTGATCACGTTCTGAAGAGATAACTCCTGACTTGAGCCAAAAAGAAGACTCTCATCATCCATCCACATAGTGATCCAAGGCGGAAAGTGGGCTTTGAGATCTCGAAGCAACGCTCTGTCGTTACTGCTGTAGCCGAAAAATATATGCATAGGCTGACCCTCACCAAGAGATTGACTCATGAAGTGACTGGCCGAACTCGCAGGGATGAAACATGAATGATGTATACCGATAGCTAGTTAATTATGACCGTTTTCGGCACATAAACTATTCCAGCCAACGGTGCATTTACCACCATCCAGTCGATCTTCTTTTCTACTTCTTCGACAGTCGGAAAGGACTTGCTGTGCCCTATAGGTTCGTTCTTCGCTGAACTGAGAACAAAGAAGTGTTCGCTCATGACATGCTTAAGCACGTATCGCTCCCGAAGTAATGCATTCTTCTTTACAGTGTTAATTACTGCCTTGGCGTGGGCCTTAGACCGGTACGTCTGTCCACTGAAGACGACTTCACCCTCGGCTGTGAGAAGTAGAAACTCGTATTCATTAGGACCCAGCATGTTTACTTCAAATCGCGGCGCAATCTTAGCCTTATGATTCTTGCCAGATATCTGCTTCTCTCCATATGGTGATACTTGAGCAAAAGCTTGGATCAATTGGTCTACATTCTCAAACCTTTCATACAAACAGTCTTCTATGAATTTGACCCCTGCTTCATGGAGACTCAATTTCTCAGCTTGTATGACCACCGGTAGGGGGATTACTGGTGGGTTCGGGAATATAGGTTTAAGAACTCCACCTGTGAGTAACTGATAATAAACAACGCCAATAGCGTAGAAGTCCGTCTTTTGATTAATTTGATCTGGATCAAAATAATGCGCGGGGGGCATATAGTAAGGCTTGCCTCCACGATGCATCGACATCCCTCTCGTAATCAGATGCGACTCCATAATCTTCAACAATCCAAAGTCAGAAAGTTTGTAGACGCTCGCCTTCTCATCAAACAAAATGTTATCGGGTGAAATATCGCTGTGAATGATTTTGTTTTCGTGCGCGACTTTTAACCCTTTAACGATGTGATCAATAATCGTTTTTGCCTTTTCACCAGTCACTTTGCCCAAGCGAGAGATCAGGTTCCCACCGGCCGCATACTCCTGCGCCATGTAATGTGTACCCGACTCATACCCAATGTCAGTTACTCTAATGATGTGATCAGAAAGACGTCCCAATCTAAATGAAGCTTCAGCTTCTTTGAAGAATGTTCTTATGGTCTTGTCATCGAGACTCAATCTGAGTGCGTTAATCGTCTTAATAACCACAGTTTCCTGAGACAAGAGATCAATTGCTCGGTAAACATCACCCATACCTCCTTGCGCAAAAGGGGCATCCTCGACGGTATACCGGTATAAACTAATCGCCATTTTTTACTCCAACTGAGCCGGACTTACTCTTTGAAGTTTCCTGGGAAGCACTTTTTAGGTAAATATGAGAAGCCTGAACAGAGGATCGGAGGTTAAAACAGTGTGCTATTTGGGATTCTCTACTCAAGCGGCTGAAACGCCCTTACATTGAACCATTCTCAATAGTATTTGTCACGAAAACCCTTGTACATAATACGGAATTATCGGACGCGATTTTGAAAATGGACCATTGATTTTTGCTCAAACCGCAACATCTTGTGCCTTAGCCCGAGTCCAAAAGTATCGTTTTGACCTCAAAAACTGATTTTGAAAATAGAATCTCAATCTACAATATGTAGTGGGCTCGACACTTCAACATCACAGCCCGCCTATTTCGGTCTGCTTCTCGAATTAGATCGTATTCCCTCGCTCCGCGGACGCGCCGGCAGCTTGGCCGGTAAGTCGAGTTCATCATCGACGAGCACATCGACGTAAACACCCGCTGCTCGCGCGTAATTCAGGATGACCAACAGCGAGGGTTCTCTGTTCCCCAACTCGTAAGCTGAAATCGTGCCCTGGATAAGATCCTCTTCCATCCCCAGATGCCGTATCAGTTCATTTTGCGACAATCCAAGTGCCTGACGAATAGCTAGTAGCTTATTCGCCAAACGAAGAGGCTTTTGGCGGGAGGTGCGGCCCATTAGGTATTCCCTCCTAATGGACCACATTTCTTGCAAAGGCTCTTGCATCCTACAAGAAATGAAGCTACTATGCGCGCGCTAAATACATTTGTATTTACTGCTCGGACACTGAAGAGATTCGCCGTGGTCAGAGCCTTTAGCATCTGCCCGGCCGCTTTCGTCATTCCAGACTAAGCGCCCTTGGTCTCATACGTTTCGCATCGCGACTGTCAAAGAATAATTACCAGGCCGCGCTCACTTACGGGCTTAATAATACTGGGGCAATCTACAAGAATGTTGCCGCTTTGTCATCAACCGAGTTCCCATACGATGAGCCAAGCCGGCGCATGGGAGTCAATAGTCCACTTAATTACCAAGGCTGCTATCGTCGTGCTTGTTGTCGGTCTCTTTCCGAATCAAGTCACGAGCCAGCGGCGAAAGAAGAGTCGGTCTAGACCCGTAACTAAATCCTGGTATCTGTTCGCAAGTCCGGATCAGGACTTCACTCTGAGATTTCCCCAGGAGCCAAAACAGGAATCCAGCGAACAAGGGACGTTGACTATGATGCGCACGTATGCGGCTAACACGGAGCAGGGCATGCGGTTTAGCATAAACTTCCAAGACATTGGCGGAGACCCGCTCGCCGCCCAAAACAATGAATGGGCCTCTTATCTAGAGCAATGGACAACACAAGCAGCACGCAACCGAGGTGAAAGAGTCGTACAAATACATCGCCTGGCAAAAAACGTGATTGAGATGGAGAGCTGGCAGACGGTTCCCCAAACGGGCGCCAACCAAAACTTTCTGAACCGCAGCATCATCTGGCGCGCAAGAGTCTATAGCTTGGGGTGCGGATCGCTCTTGAACAATGAAGTCGCTAACAAAGTAACCTGTAGACGGTTTTTCAATTCAATTCGTTTCACAACTCAAGTCAAACGAACCTCCCACAAAAAGCAGTAACCACTCAACGTTGGCTGAACGTTGAAGCGCGCGTGGCCACTTGGCTCCGCGTAACCCTCGGCGACTGTCCGACCCACCTTCGGTGACCAGCGGCCGCCTCAAACCCAATCAAAAGAATGGAGGATCGTTATGAGAATGCGTCATCAACGTGGTTATCTCAGGTGTGTGAAACGAAAGAAGGGTCCAGCCAAATGGGAGTTTCTCTGGCGCGAAGTAGGTCCTACGGGCGAGTTAATCCGCCGTACCACTGTGATTGGCAGTACCGAGCAATACCCCACCGAAGAATCGGCGTCAGCGGCAATCAATGGACTCAGGGTGAGTGTAAACGATGCCTGTAATCGCCAATTCCATAGGTCCGTTCTTGTCGGCGACATTGTCGATCATTACATCAAGGTCGAGCTTGGTGACACATCAGATTGGTACGCGGAAGCAACAAAGATTATTTACAGGGACATTCTAAGTGCCTGGATTAGGCCCTATTGGGCAATGGTTGACATCCGCGATGTCCGTACCGTCGCGGTCGAAAATTGGCTTAGACAATTGCGTCGCAAGAATGGAAAACCGCTGTCCAATTCTACCAAGGCAAAGATACGAAATCTGATGAGTGTCCTATTCAATCACGCAATCAGGTATGAATGGCTCGAGCAAGGCAAGAACCCCATCACGCACGTACGCCAAAGCGCTGTTCGGCAGAAGGATCCGGAAATCCTGAGTCCGGACGAAATCCGCAGCTTGATCTCGCAACTAGAACCGCCTTTCCACTTGATGATCTGGATCGCTGCCACCACCGGTCTGCGTCGAAGCGAACTCTTTGGCCTGCAATGGAAAGACTTCGACTTCGAGAAACTGACGATTGAGATCAGACGTTCAATCTACGAGCAAACGATCGGCAAATGCAAAACCCAAAATTCTCGGAAGCCCCTACCCCTCGCTGCTGACGTTGCGAAAGAACTAATACGCTGGCGCGAGAAGAGTAAGAATAACGCGCCTGAGGATTGGGTGTTTGCGAGTACTCACGAGAATGGACGACTTCCCTTTTCGCCAAACTTCGTACTGGCGAAGATAATTCGACCGGCTGCGATGCGCGCTGGGATTGAGAAGCGCATCGGCTGGCATACCTTTCGGCACACATATTCCACATTGCTCATCGCAAACCACGAAGACATCAAAGTGGTTCAGGAATTGATGCGTCACGGAAGCGCTCGCATTACGGTGGAGATCTACTCTCAGGCAATCACCAACGTGAAGCGGCGGGCACAACGCCGAATCGTGCGAATGATCACGCGAGCGACGAACCCTGGCGTCGGCCCCTGAGTAGTCAGGAACCGAGCAACACAGTCTGACGAAACAATTCCCACCATCAGTTGCTGCTGGGTATAGACCACCACCACTCGGGTCGCAGTCCAGTTGAGCAAGGTTTCTGGCACGATTTTGATTGAGTAGCGGTTGATGCTTGAGATCGATCAGATCAAAAAGTGCCAGAATCCTTCGCCGCACTAGAAGAACCCGACGCAGGACCTGGCTGTAACGTTTGGACACTTTCGACAGATCTGATTCTGATTTATTCTATGGCTCATCTGGACCGCTTGAATCCGTTATGCTCGCACGTCCCAAATGGAAGTCAGTTTGGCCATACCCGAAATGATTGGTCCTTATAAGGACGACATCCCACTTGAGTACTTCGATTCGTTGTCCCTGAAAGCATTTGCGGCCCGACTGCCAGACCACGAATTCCGTTTCTCAGACCACCTCGAATCACACAGACAAGATCCTCTGAAAATACTCGTTAAGGATCGGACGCCTGAGGTCTATCAGTACCATTTTGATAGTCCTGGTTTCATTATTTCCCCGTCTTTCGAAGACGTGCAAAATCTTGTTAGAGAACTTGATTTGCCAACTGGGAATGACCAACTGTACTTCTCGAAACTCTGGCGCGCTGGAGACTTCGTGGGAGCCACCGGTCCGCGCTATACCGAATACCAGAAGTACTCCGTAGAGACCTTCGGCGTAAGAGTTCGCTCGGTTCCTGAGACCTTCTTCTCCCTCGATCTTTATGCTCCGGATCAGGCGGGCGACCTACCGCGGTACTGGCTTACTCCATGCTTGAAACTGATCCAGATTAGGAGGCTACGAGTATTTTCGCGTTCTCTTGAATGGATTCATGATCGCTCATGGGGACCGGTAACTGGCGACCTATCCCACGTTCTGTATCTTCAGGAACGGTGGCACCCTCTGCTGTGGGACACCGTTACAATGCACGGTCTACAAGGAAGAAGTGTTTCTAGCTCGCTTCAAATAGAAAGCTTCTTCCGCATCGCAAAACGGATTCTGGCAAGGATGCCCAACTACAAGGGCCGTCCTCAAGGAAGTCGACAGTACCCGATTGGGTCCGAGTTCTATAAGATCGTCAAGAGCACTTATCACTTGTTATATGACAAGCGAGGCAGACCCCCCTTGAAGAAGGAAATAGCTGCCGAACTAAAACTCTCATCCTCTGCTTTTCGGATCTATTGGCGAACAACAAACCGCATCTGGCCTCCAACTTAATTCAAAGCTACCTCGCACGAAAAAGGTTTTTCAAGCGCACAGTCTCTTTGCATTCATTCTTCCAGCGCTAATTAGGGAGTCTCCCAAGCGCAAACAGCACCACAAAAGAAGCGCTATCCTTCCAGCAAAAACTCTTTCCCCGAAGAGTTATTTGCCTTTAATTGGCGATCTGAGCTCTGAGAAATCCTCTATAAGGAACAACAGCGCGTCACCAGGAGAACTGAAGCGTCGCCAACTATCCTCGGAATTGGGTGGAGAGGCCTTTAAGACGATCGAAGCTTGTTCGGGGAAAAGTGATCGAGAGTCTCGAAAACACCGAACGCGGATCTAGTGCTGTGAACATCGACAACGAAGGTCCCTGGGTGACGCCAATCGAAAGCCAGCGGTAGCAGTTCGCGGACGATAACTCGCACTTATGCGTAAGCAGTACCAAGGCGGATCTATCAGACGTGCAAAGCGCAGAAAGGGTTCTGACATGTGGGAATACCTTTGGCGGGAAGAAACCGCCGACGGAAAGCGCATTCGACACACCCTCGTTGTAGGTCCGGTTACTAAATATCGCACTAAGGAGGCTGCATCAAAAGCTGTGAACGGCTTGAGAATGCAGATAAACCACGAATGCTTTCGACTCCGGCGCCGACAAGTCTTAGTCTCGGAAGTGATCGATCATTTCTACGAGACAGAGCTCTTCAATCCTGAAGAGAGTTACTCGCCCTCCACAAAACGCGTAATGCCAGATGTCATTAAGCGATGGATACGGCCACAATGGGGTTCCTTCATTGTCAGAGATGTGCGACCCGGCGCGGTCCGCTACTGGCTGCGAAATCTAAGTCGCGAAGATGGCGAACGACTCGCGAGCTCGACAAAGGCGCATGTCAAACGCGTCATGCAACGTCTGTTTTCTCACGCTATCTATTGCGAGTGGCTCGAACAGGGCAAAAACGTGATGACAATAGTCAAGCAAAGCGCACAACGGCTCAAGGAACCGGTTCCATTTGAACCTGAGGAGGTCCACCGTTTCCTTGATACTCTAAACTCACCTTTCAGAGAGATGATTATTTTGATTCTGGCCTTCGGCCTCCGCCGGAGCGAACTGTTTGCCCTAAAATGGCGCGACTTCAATTTCGACAAGAATGAGCTCACGATCGAACGAAATATCGTCTACTCCGAATTGGGCATTTGTAAGACACGAGCATCGCGAGCGACCTTGCCAATGACGCCGCTGGTAGCCGTTCAATTATGTGTTTGGAGAAAATTTACCATCTACAAACGGGACGAAGACTGGGTCTTCCCAAGCATTCGCGAGAAAGGCAGAATTCCGATGTCCGATGGTTCTGCCATGGAGGACATCATCAAACCGGCAGCCAGAAAGGCCGGAATCACTAAGCGAGTACACTGGCACGCATTCAGATACACCTATGCGACTTGGTTGGTCGCGAGCGGCGCCGATATAGGTGTGGTACACCAACTAATGCGTCATGCCTCAGCTCGCACAACAATCGACTTTTATGTGAAGGCAAGCAAGAGATTAGGCTTGGTTATCCAGGAAAGAATTCAAAAATTGCTGTTCCCAGCGGTGAGTGATGATGACCTAATGTTTGACGAGCCGGATATCCCTGCCGAGGCAAAAGAAAAACAAAGACGCAAAGCGCAAGAAAGAGTAAGCTCCGTGCTCTTCGGAATTGATCAGGTTGACCAATCAAAGACAGCCGATGAAGCACGGATGGACAATGACGACTATGTGATGTAACACGCCTCAAGCTGTTACTCAGTAAATGCTCCTCCCGGCACATCGTAAAGCGTTATTCAGCAACCCGTCTTTCCGGTCGCAACGCATTGTTGCAAGTCTTGTCTGAAAGTTCATCTGACAAAATCCTCAAAACCGACCGTCAAGAATCCTCGAAGCCGGCAATTTCCATTTGCAATTGGGTTACCGACTCTCGGAGCACCGAGCTAGAGGGATGTTCAGCAAGACCACGATTGACAATTTCGTGTGCGCGTCGAAGTAGTTCGAGTTGTTTGCGAGGTGTCTTCAGTTTTCGAGCCTTCTCCCATAGTCCAAGGGCTTCGTTTGCAAGAACCTGCGTCGGGAACATCTCGGCCAGCTCCTCCATCGCCTGTTGAAGCCGCGCACGAACTTCGCCCGCTGATTCCATAGAGATGAATTGATGATATGCCTCGACTGCTAAAGCAAATCGATCTCGTGCCGTTTCGGGATTCTTAGAAGATAAAGCGATTTTGTATGAGTCGGCGAAGATCTCTAGCATCCGATGTGAACCTAGCGTATGAGCGTAATGCCCTGCATATTTTGAGGTGTTTCGTGGTGGGATTTGCGTAGTCATTCAAGAGCCATTGTATAGAGGCGCTGGCCTGGGGGAACTCAATCTGTTCCCATAATACTAGAAATTTCCCGAGATTTGAGGCACCATTCGCAGCTAATTCATCCCAAGCCGCGCAAAAGCTTTGCGGAGTTTCCTTTGTCCCAACCAGATTCTAAGAACAATGTAACAGTGGCTCCGTCGGAGAACTCTGACTTCCAGTCCTCTAATAGCCCCCGTGATCGCGTCAAAGCGTCAATAGAAAATTGGAAGCATAAGCTCTTGGATCTTACGAAGCGGAACCGAGCATTGAACTTCCGCATGAATAAGGTTTCGACAATCGCGATTATTGATGAACAACCCGCGGAAGTCTTTCGTCAATTGTACCTTCGCGAGCGAGCTATGCGCTTTAAGGCGGCCGCTGACGACGCGGAAGAGGTTGAGCCGGTTGAGGACTCGACGTCAGTGTCTAATGTATCTTCTGAGACTCCTTCCGTAGCGGTCCAAATAGAAAGCCTCCCCTTCGCAATTACCGGAAACGCATTGGCAGCTGACATAGAATCCGCAGTTGAGCCTGAGGACGAGGATGAAAGCCTCGGGCAGGAATTCGCACCTTATGATGCTGCCACGCTCGATGAAAAACATACAGACGATTGGTTACAGACAGGGTCGAAGCCTGAGATGCTCGACAAGTCCCTGCGTCGCTTAGATGAACAGGCCAGAGGGACAATTGAAGAGCAGGGCGTAAACACGCTCTACCTCTCGCTCGGTATGCTTCATTACACCGATTCGGCCGACTCGAAACAGATATTCAAGGCCCCGGTAATCCTGCTACCAGTGCAAGTGAAGAGGTCCTCGGCGCGGTCCGGTTATCAAATCCTCGCAAGTGGAGAAGATCCTTTAGCAAACCCGGCTCTCGCGGAGTTTCTGCGAAGCAATTTTGGGATGACTATGCCTGAGTTGCCGGATTCCCAGGCTATGCCCGAGGACTACGATCTTCAAAGTATCTTTTCTGCGATGAGCCAGATGATAAAAGGAAGGCAAGACTGGACGCTCACAACAGATATCTATTTGGGGCTATTTTCATTTCAGAAACTTGTGATGTACAAGGATCTGGAAACGAACTCAGACACATTTTCTGAACATCGCCTGATCAAACAAGTGGTTCTGCACTCGGGCAGTCAAGTCGCCGGACTTCCCCAAGATGTAAGGGATATGCAACTTGATCAGGAGTTCGCACCGGAAGCCACCTATCAAGTTGTAGATGCAGATTCGAGTCAACTCCGCGCGATCGCCGCGTGCGCGCGCAATTACGATCTCGTCATAGAGGGACCGCCCGGAACCGGAAAATCTCAAACCATAACCAACCTGATAGCCCAAGCGCTCGCATTGGGAAAGTCCGTGCTGTTCGTCGCCGAGAAGATGGCGGCATTGGAGGTTGTGCATAACCGACTTGTTCAAGCAGGTCTCGGCGATTCATGCTTGGAGTTACACTCGACAAAAGCCAATAAGCGAACCGTAATGACGGAAATCGCACGAGCCCTTGATGCCTCATTACAGAGCATTGTGGCGCCGACTGCCTCAACCCAACGCATCCCACAAGTCCGCACAACACTTTCAGATTACGTGTCGGCAGTACATACACCGTTTGGACTTCTGGGGATTTCGCCTTACCGAGCTTACGGTCATCTTGGAAAAGTATTAGACGCGCCGCGATTTGCTTATTCAGGCGCAGCCGATGCTGTAACGCTTGACCAGCTTGAGCAAGTCATACGTGATTTGGAAGATTTTGCAGCTACGTCGGTGCCAATTGGTGTGCCGGCCAATTACCCGTGGCGAGACGCAAACAAGACCTTCTATACCGAACAGGATCTAGATCTAGTAAAGGATCTCTGTTCCAGTTTGATTAAAGAACTGGCAGAGTTGATTGAGTCTTCATCCCAGGTTCAAGAGAAGTTTAGCTTGCCTCCCATTACTGACTTATCTGATATCACTGTCGCAACTGAGATTGCATCGGTCGTCAGACAATCTCCCGGAGCGCCACTGGCTGTCCTGTCCAGTAATGCGTGGAATTCTCCACCAGCGCAGGCGTTGGAGTTGATTGGCAAAGGAAGGGAATGTGTCGCGCTTAGAAGCAGAATCCAAGCACAGCTAAACGATGAAGCGCTTCAGGAGGGTCACGCCGAAGATATTTCATATGTCGAGCGGAAGTCGGAAGGGATTTTCAGCTTCCTCGCGTTCCTTGACGGCAGGTATCGATCAATCAAAAAGAGATGGGTATCGTATCGCGTGCCGTCATACCAAGCCTCGCTAATCGATCAAGCGTCTGAGATGAAACAGATTGACCGCTACCGGGAGCTGCGTTCTGAGCTTTCAAATGCAGAAGGGCTAGGAACAGAGCTTTTCGGCAACCTTTGGCGAGGGTTCGATTCGTCATGGGATGGTCTCGATAGGTATATAAAGTGGGTTGTAGAGATCCGCGCGCTGTGCGTGAATCACTCTCTGGACGAAGCGGCTTTGAAAGTTGCGTCACTAGCTAACCCAGACACTTCCGATGTCGAGCACCTCAAAGAAAAAGCAACTAATGTTTCAAACAATCTTGATTCGCTGCAAAAGGCTGTGGGTTGGCCAGAGGATTACTTCGGGCTTGCTCCACTTAGCGACATAAAGGGCCGCGTCGAGACCCTATTAGGAAATGTGCATCTCGGTCCTCAGTGGGCCGCGTTTGAAGGAGCTAAACAGGTTGTTGCCGAAGGTCTAGCCTCAGAGATGATTCCAGCTGTACTAAAAGGTGATTTATTGTTTGAAGATCTTCCGCGGATGTTCATCCGTTCGTTTTACATGAAGTGGCTCGCAACTGTCGTTCAGGAGCGACCTGCGCTTGCGCGCTTTAGCACGTTGACCCACGAGCAGCGAGTTTCCGAGTTCAAGCAATTAGACCAGCGAGTATTACTCGAGAACCGAGCCGCCCTGGTTAGCCAGCTTCGGGATCGAACTCAACACCACCTGCAGCAGCCGCACATTAATGAATGTTTGCCGCACCTTAAACGTGAAATGGCCCGTCAACGGCGACATGCACCACTAAGACGAACCATGAAACAAGCTGGTGAAGCGATTAGAGCAATAAAACCGTGCTTCATGATGAGTCCTCTAACTGTGGCTCAGTTGCTAGATGCGTCGAACTCTACTTTCGATTTGGTGATTTTCGATGAGGCGTCGCAGCTTCCACCGGAAGATGCGGTGGGCGCGATCGCTCGAGGCTCTCAGCTAGTTGTGGTGGGCGATCCAAAGCAACTCCCTCCCACCAACTTCTTTCAGGTAACAAGTGGACAAGCCAATGTGCAGGTCGACGATGAAGGAAATCCTCTATACGAGGATTCAGAGAGTATCCTTGAGAATTTCATGGGCGCCGGCGCCGCCAACAGCCGATTAAAATGGCACTATCGAAGTACTCACGAGTCCTTAATCAATTTTTCAAACGTAAGTTTTTACGACAAAGATCTTTATACCTTCCCGAACGTTGAGACTGACAGCCAAAAGGCGGGCCTTCAATTCGAATATGTCGCTGACGGAATGTATGAAGGCAAGGGCCTGAATCAAAACGAAGCGCGGCGCGTGGCGGACGCTGTGGTTCGGTTTGCAAAGGAACAGAACGAAAGAGTGCAACGCGGAGAGCAGGCGCTATCGCTGGGTGTTGGGACCTTCAACTTGAGACAACAGTTGGCGATTCAAGATGAGCTGGAACTTCGGCGTCGACAGGAAACAAGTATCGAGCCGTTTTTCAGTCGTGAGCGGGCGGAGCCCTTCTTTGTTAAGAACTTGGAAAACATTCAGGGTGACGAGCGAGACGTTATTTTTCTGAGCGTCACTTACGCTCGCGCTGCCGACGGAAAACTGCGATACAACTTTGGTCCTTTGAACTCGGAGAATGGGTGGCGCAGACTCAATGTAATCACGACACGTGCCCGCCAGTGCATGCGGGTGTTCACCTCAATGAAGGGCGACGAAATTAATCTGACGGCAACAGCTTCGCTTGGCCCTCGCTTATTACGAGAATTTCTTCTATATGCAGAGCACGGACGACTCGAGAGCACCATCGCGGACGCCACTTCGAAGACCGACTCAGATTTTGAAATCGACGTGATGAATGAGCTGACTCGCCACAATATAACCGTCGTCCCGCAAGTGGGTGTAGCCGGATATCGAATCGACCTCGGAATCCTGGATGATGCAGCACCTGGGCGGTTTCTTTGCGGTATCGAATGCGACGGAGTCGCCTATCATAACTCCGAAACCGCACGCGATCGAGATCGGTTGCGGCAGCAAGTCCTTGAAGCTCGCGGTTGGACCATATTCAGAGTCTGGTCAACTGATTGGTTCAAAGATCGTCAGGGACAAGTTGCTCGGTTGATATCGTTGATCGACGGAACGCGAAGTCGCGCCTTGGAGGAAGCCCAGGCTGAAAAAGAGACGCGCGAGCGTGTCGCAAAGGAGAACGAAACCAAACTTGCAGAAGAATCTGAACTGTTGCGCCAGGAGGCCGCCGAACTTAGTGCCGCCGCGCTGAAGAGCGAGCCTTATCAACGACCAGTTGCCGTACCCTATGTGACAGCCACGGTCGGAGGATATTACTTAAATGCTCCGTTATTGGCCGCGCCGTTAGGAGATTTGGTCAAAGCGTGCGTGCTCGTTATTGAAACTGAATCTCCCATTCACCAGATCGATCTTACAGCTCGGGTTGCCGCAATGTGGGGACAACGAGCGGGGCCGAGAATCCAATCGCGAATAATGGAGGCTTGTCGTTCGGCTGAGAATCGTGGAGTGATTCAGCGACGGGGCGATTTCTATTGGAGCATCTCGACCCCGGAGAAGCTGCCAGTACGCTCCCGCTTGGGAACAAAGATCCCAGCAAACCGGGTCGTTCCCGAGGAATATCGAGAAGCGATAACCTTAATCCTCGCGAAGGGCCATGCGTTCTCCCGTCACGAACTTGTGAAGGAGGTGAGAGCTGTCTTTGGGTTTAGTCGCACTGGCGCAATTCTGGATGAAGCAATTAATCGCGAAGTCGATTTCCTGCTCCAAGCTGGTAAGGTGGGCGAAGGTAGCGCCGGGATTCGTTTGCGCACGTAATCTCGCTTTTGCGAAATCGCGGAATGCTCAACCGCGCGTCAAGAAGTTGAAATGCTGCTGCCGAAGAACAAATAAATCCAACGGCAGGTCAGGAATTGTTTCTCGCCGTCGATTTGCGCACGGTAAAGCATTGAACTTGAGTTCAAACTCCTTCAGCAGGTACGCCTCGACCGTTCGTGGCCAATCAAGCTCGTTGTTTTCCACAATCCGATCACAGCGGAACGCCAGTCTGTAGTTTTTGATGTAGTAGGCTAAAGAGTCATTTCGTTGCTCGGCAAGGTGTGCACAAAGACGTTGGTTGAGCCAGCCACTTCCAATGTAAATGATCTTGCTCCACCTATCGGTGGGCCAGTCAGCTGATGTGAACCTAAACTTGTAATCCTTTGCATATATGCAGTAAACCCCGCGAGATTCCGCAACATTCCCAGCGATAAAATTGATTTGACGTTCCGAAAACGTGAGTTGCCGCGACCAATTGATCTGTACGTGCCAGATGCGTCGTCGAGATGTTGATTCGTCATAGATATGCATTGCTCAATACCTTCCCACACGTTGTTTACGCTGCGACAGAAACGTGCCCGAATTCGTAAATTCGATTCTCCAGCAATGACACTTCCACGTCTTCGAGTGCCGCCATTGATGCCGAAACCAACTCGATCGCAGTCCCACCATGTAGCCGACGCAAGAGCTCAGTAATTGCAAACGCGCCTGCAGTAAGACCAACAAAGGAAACGCCTACAGTACGAGAGGCGAGCTGTGCAAGACCGCACTCATTCAAGCCTGGATGCTTTGAAGGATCATATGCGGGCATGTCAAGAACGTTCGTTGTCTTCGAAGAATCGTCAGCTGACCAAATCTTCGCTGCTTCTAGCGAACTAGGAAAGGTATGTAGAGAGAAGTTGCGAAATGCCTGCGGCCCTGCACCAAGACCCGTCTCGATTACAAGTTCAAAGCCGGCTTTCTCGAGTGAGGCTCGGGCCGGTCCGTTATCGACGCCGAACAACGCGACACGTGGTTCCAATGGTCCTCGACGCGTCCATTCTCCGAAGCGGCGCTCTGAGATGATAACTTTGAATCCTCTATCTTCAAGCCACGCAGTGATTGCCCGAGTTTTCATTTGACCAATCATAGAAGAATCCGTCAGCACCGACGTGCTGTCATTCGATTCTGCCAAGCGGTCATAATCCTGCAGCAAGAGAGTAAGATTCGGATCGTTGCCGTATGGCAAGCAAGCGAGCAGCCACAGATATGCTTGGCCGAGATTCCCCAAACCTATCAGCCACAAACGATCAGGAAGGTAGGAAAGTGCAGGTTCGCTAGCATCCGGTTCCAACCAATGCCCAGTAGGATTCCATAATGAAATTCCAGCTTCGCGGTGACCTGCCATCGGATGATCGCCAGAGTGATACATGAAAACTTCTGAGGCGCAGCATGCGGCTGCAAGCGCGGGTGTGATTCCGACCGAGACAGTTTCCTCTAGATGACGACCATCTTTCAATGGCACAACGCCGCCTCGCCATCCTTGCCAAGTTACACGCCAGCTCGGCTCCATTTGAACCTCGAAGTTGCGAGAACCAATGACTGCAACCGGCCAGGATTGATTTATTGACTGAACATTCGTACCACCAAGCTCGAGCACCGCGCCGGCGACGGTCGGCGACTTCGCCAGCGGCACTAAGAGTGGGGAGTCAGGGGCATTAACCACATGCACCCCTCCTAGAAAAGTTCGCCGCGCAAGGTTGACCAAAGACAAGAGTGCTATTTGATGGTCGCGAGATTCCGCGACTTCGTCGCCCGCAATGACATACACTCCAAAATTCTTCAGTATCCCAATTGCCTCTTCCGCAGACTTGGCGCGACCCGTATCCATGAAGTACTTAGCTGTCCGATGAAGATTTTCCTGTGTAATATTGTTCATTAGTAAGCCAACCATCCTGTATAAAAATAGTTACCTCTGAGTTTATTGTTCTGCTGGTACCAAGTGTGTCCGCCACAATATTCGTAAAGACCTAACTGGGAATGAACGATTGGCGGCTGCGCGTAACGAGGCACTATCACCGCCACATGTCCTGCCCGCGCGATCATTGGATTCGTTCGATCGGACTCACTTTGTCGCGCCGCGCCTGGATGCGTATGGACATCGCCGACAACCGTGAGCTGTCGCTCGCGGCAAATCGTCCAAAGCTTTGCGAAAGCCTCACCATGAAGAACACAAACACCGGTGCTGTATGCATTAGGATCGAGCTCGTCGTAATACACGACATCTCGTACTCTCAGGCGACCATTCGTTTTATCGCCAAGCAAAAACGCCCCTGCCTCATGACGTCCTTCGCCTCGCAGTTCGAGTTCGCTCAAGATTCGGCGCCACAATCCGGTTCGGCAACTGACACGATGATCAGGAGCCAATAACGCCCGTATAGTCGTAAGAATTGAGAAGCTCATGGATTTGTTCCAAATAACAAACGATTCCTCTTGATGGATCCCACAAACGCGCCGGGTGTTGATGTATCCAGTCGTTATGACCCTGGATGGACATCCGATCGCACGGTAGATAAAGACATCCACCCTCCTTCCATTGCGGACGAAACACCGAGGGTACGATCGACCTTCCCGTGGGCCAGTCCTTTGAGGGGAGCGGTGAATTCGTTTCTGCATTCCAAGGCTGAGCCGTGACAGCTGCTTCTCGGTAGCCCGTGCATTCAAATCGGAATGCAAAATCCACGGGTCCATCTCCAGTTGGTGCAGACCGTACTGCAATGATGGCGTACGGCCACGTCGTTGAAATATGACGCCATCGCCCTTCGATCTCGCCGCAGCGGAATTCGGCTGAGGCGAGATCTTGCTCAAGCAACAACTGGTCGGGCGGCTTGATGGAATTCACTTATTACCCTCCACGCGTATCTCTGGCACCAAGTCGAAGCACACAGAGCAATCAGCACCCTTGACAAGCGCATGAAGAGGCGTGTCACTCGCAGGTCGTTCTTTGGAATTGCAGAGTTGTAGAACGTGTTCGGCGACATCCTTCTTGTCCAGTTTGAACTCGTGCATTGCCCACTTCTTTACGGTGCGCACTCGAGTCCCTGGAGCAAAGTCACCTTGAATCGTCTCTTCCAGATAATTCACCGCGGTTTTGACGCGTCGGCAACGAGCGACGTGTACTCGCGTGCCTTGCTTAAGCGCGGATACAGGATGTTTTCCTTCGCGTGAGATTTGTTCCTCCGCCTCATCGATAAAAATGAACTGGTCGAGCCCAATGGTTATCCCCGCGTTTGACACGGCTTTGTAGAGCTCGGACTCCGTCAGTTTTTCGTCCACCCCGACCTCGACCACGCCCTTATCGCCTTGGACTTGAACAAATAGACTTATTTTCGGCATTTGCCCTCCTACTGTTGAAAACTTGGGCACTTCACGCCCTGTGGTTTTTAGATTTCGCGGAAACGAACACGCGATGTTGTCGCTGTTCGCCCCATCTAAGACCTTAATCGGCAGAAGGTGATAAAAGCGGAAAGGCTAGATCTACGTGAGATCGAGAGTACCGGCGGGCGTCGCGGCGCAGATGAAAAAGTGAGGACATCGAGGGCACCGAACTGCGTCAACTTTTGGTGGAAAGGAGCCGGCGTTAATTTGTTCGAGCATGACAGACGCCCTATCTCGGCGCGTGTCCAGTTTTCTGTTCGATACCTCGACGGATTCTAGATGCTCGTCTGTCAAATGCAATGCTTCAACACTGTAATTGTCCCCGAATCGAGCGCGGCCGGCCAGATGGTAAAGCGTATAGTCCAATCTGTCGTATTCGTCGGTGCGCTTTCTGCCGGTCCGTATTCGACGAAGGACCATTGTTCCGTTAGGCAACTGGGCTAGCTCGTCTGGTTCCAAAAACACTTTACCGGTGGCGAGCTCGACGGCTAATGTTTCTGACTTTCTGAATCGTCTTCCGGCGCCGTGCCGCACCAGCGCTTTCACCAATCGCACTGCTAGCTCGCGATATTCGCTCGAATAGGCGTGTTCTGTCGGGCCATATGCCTGCCAGATCTGTTCGAATTCTTCCTCTGCGGAACTTTCGTTTGGCTCACGATCGACTCTTGCAGCCGCTAGCCACTCGATTACTTTGTAGATGCATTCATGTGTCCGCGTAAAAGCTGTGGGTTTTCGCTTTCCACCGAGATCTAAAATGTGAGTATAAAAAAAGCGGCGTGGACATTTTTCGAACGTTAGCAATAACTCACCAGTGACTTGCCAATCTTCCTGTACTTTGACTCTGATCGCCCGAGGTTGAGGCGCATCCTGCGGCAATCGCAACATGGCTGGATTATCAATTTCCTCGTAGCCGCCATTTGGGAGCCAACTCAGAAATGGCGAGGGACTCCGGTTGTTACCATTAGCCTGCCTCCGATTTAGATACAATCGCAAATGTTTCTCTGCCCGAGAGAGCGCTACAAAGAACAAGCATTCCTCTTCAAGATCATGCGCGCGTCTTATTTCCTCGATAGACGCTAGATTTTCTTCGACCATCCCATCCGGTGCAGGGCATCGCTGGCCACGATTTGAGGAAGGAAAACTGGAGACAGTCAAGCCTGGCACGTGGACAGCTTCGAATTCTAGCCCCTTACTCCCGTGCACCGTCATTAACCGGACTGCGTCTATTCCAAGAGCTGCTGCTGGCACATGGCGGAGGTCGCGTTCTTCTGCTAACAGGACTAATTGCCTGATTCGGTCGAGCAACCTGCGAATCGGCAGTCCTGGAGCCGCTGGCCGCCGATCCCGAGCGAAGTTTAAGAATTGCCAAATCGCGATTGCTCGCATCCATGCAGCTGGATTCTCATCTGCCAACAGCTCGCGAATAACGTCCGAACGATCTAGAAGGTATGTTGTTAAGAATTCCCAAGGGGTTATGTTGTTTTCTATTCCATCTAGATCGTCGCTTAGCTTGATAAGACCCCGAGTGGCCTGATCTGATAATTCACCGGTTGCTAGAATTTTCTTGAGCTTGGCAGCGGCGAATTCTGGGGTGTCCCGCATGAGCCTAGTTGCCTGGAACACATCTTGAAGAGGAATGCCATAACGTTGCATCGAAGCTACTCTGGTAAGGCCATCGCCAAAGGAGTCTACTGGTAGCGTTAGAAGCGCCAGCAGATTCCGAATTTCTTCCCGCTCGAAAAAACTCCCCAGGTGTAAGACTGGAATCCCCCGCAACTCAAGCGCGTTGGCAATTTCATTCAGACGTGCGTTTGAGCGACACAGGACGGCTTGAGCGCGATACCGTACTCCTTTGTCCCGTAATTCAAATACACTAGCAGCTATCCCCTCCGCCTCTTGGTCGACAGTGTCAAAGCGCCGGATTTGCGGTCTAACTCCGCTAGAACCACGAGCGGCAGTAAGAGAGAGCGGAAGCATCCCGCGTGAGGCGCCAAGATGCGGGGCTACAGCTTCGAGGGTCTTCACGATTTCGTCAGATGATCGGTAATTGATTTCTAATCTGTCTGGGGCGGCATCCTCATATTCGCGCACAAAATCGGTCATGTTTGTTGACGATGCGCCTCTAAAACGATAAATCGATTGTCTGGAATCGCCGACCACCCACAGTCTGCGACCGTCACCTGCTACGGCACGCAATAGTCGAGCGCTTGCGTGGTTTACATCCTGGTACTCGTCAACCAAAACGTGACGATGCCTCAACTGAACTGCTAGCTTGATCCGCTTGTCCTGCTCGAGTAGCAGCGTTGGACGCATTATCAAATCCCCAAAATCTACCGCACCGCGTTTAGCTAGTTCTTGTTCATACAGCTTGTAGACCGCAGCTACTTCTAAAGCTTTTTCAGCGGCAGCCCTAGTTGCGTCTTCGGTGGTTCGGTCTTTCATAGCCTCGGCTAAGAGCTTGTAGCGCTCTGGAAGAACGACCTCGTCCTTCGCCCTTGAAATCGCCGTAACGATATCCCTAAGAACTAAAGTCGGGTCCCAGAGATTCCGATAGTGAACTAGGGGCAACGTCGGTAGAATCTCTTCCAATACCTCAATGGCATCACTCCGATCGAACAACGGAGGATCTGCTGGCAATCCGAGTCGATCGTGATATCGTCGCAGAAGGTCCAGGCCGAACGCGTGAAATGTACCGATCCATATTCGATCTGAATAATTCGGAACCGCCGCCGCAATACGTTCAGACAGCTCACCTGCGGCTCGATTTGAAAATGTGAGGATCAATATGGAAGAAGGATCAATGCCGTCTTGAACCAATCTGAGGACCTTCTTCACGACTGTACTGGTTTTCCCCGTGCCAGGGCCTGCCTGAAGCTGAAATGCGGATCTAGAATGTGCCGCCGCGCGGTCTTGGGAATCATCCTTTAGATGAACTCGGGGGTTCGGTTCCTCGGTCGCAGAGATGTTTGGAAGCAGCAACGAATCCAACAGCTGTTGCCTGACGAGGTTCTTGGGCAGACCGCGGCTAGCGATTGCGGTCGCGCTTAGTCGATCAGCTAGGTAAAGCTTGCGCGCAGTCTCGCGTGGCAAAAGAAACTCACGGCCGAACACATTGGCTTGAAGTTCTCGTCGTTCATGACTGCCGTAATCTTCGATTCGTTGCAAGCCAACGGGAACGACTTCAGTTGACTTGGACGTGTCGACATCATCGGTCGAACATTCTGTCCGCGCAGCGTGTAGGAAGGCATGGCCTATCTCGTGAGCCACAACGGCGACGCGGTCTGGGTCATTCCCCTCATCTGCACAGCAAATTGCGCCAGTATGCTCGTCAAACACTGCATGAGCGCCGTGTAGCGTCGGATCGTCTGGAGGCAGCCAGAAAAGTTCTAACTGTAATTCGCGTATCGCGCCCGAGATGAGTTCCATTGGGACGGAAGCATTCGCGCCGTTCGCCACAACGGTATTGTGAAGCGCCCTAGCAGCCTCGCGGATTGGTTCAAATGCGTCCACAATAAATAGTCGTATTACGAACTCAACAGGAATGCCTGCTGCTCTAATGTCAGACCGGAGTTCCGGACCGCTTCCTCAAAACCTTGCTTCAGATTGGCTTCGGGTTTCTCATCAGATTTAAAGTGAGCCGAATGTCGAATCTCAGCCGGAGCTTGGAAATGCGCAACAACCAGATCTAATGGGACGTCCAATTCCTTGCTTACTAGCCTGGTAAAGTCCTCCGGAATAGTATCAGCATCAATTTGACGGTCGCGCAGCTTCATGACGAAGGGCAGATTCCCGTTGATATTTCTCGCGAATGTTCGTAATTCATCGCGGCCCATCGACGCGAACGGGTTCGTCTGCGAAGAGGAAGGCGGGGAGGGGGGGCTTCCAGCCTTCCTCTCAACGTACAACCGATTGTGAAATCGGCTGATCGCCCTCGATACTGCTGGACTATTGTTTTCTGAGGCGAGCCCCGCCTCTCCAGATTCGCCGATTGCATCGAGAGCGAGATCGATTGCGAATTCTGTCAACTCTTGAGCATGTTCAGGAAAAGAACGAACTACCTCGTCCAGCACCTCCGCATCGGGCAACGACTTGCTAAGTGCGAGATAGTATTTCGCGTCCTGCAAGGATGATAATTCTTTATTCGAAGTGGTCATTGTATTAGCTCCTTAAATTGTGAAAGACGCGTCGCGGCTCGTCGGAGTCGATTACGGATCGTCTTTCCGGTAACGCCACAGATCGTTGCCGCGGTTCGTTTCTTAGGATCGTCGGATTCCTGCTCATAGCCCAGTATGCAACAAAGGACGACCGCTTCTCGTTCCGCCGGCGGCAAGCGGTAAATGGCCTGTTGGATTTGTTTAAGTACGAACTCTTTTTCTTGCGACGGCGGCGTATGAAATTCTTTCGACAGTCGCGTAAAGAATTCATCGTCCGAGTCAGAATCATCTTCGTCCTCAAATGCCGTCGGGATGCTGCTGTGCGCTTGAATGCGCTCCGCCCTCAAAATGTCAATCCGAAGCGCTCTGAATGCCAGATTGAAGCGTGTCTCAAAGAAGTCTAGTTTATCCGGATTATCGCCGCCGCCGTCCGCAGCGAACAGTTCACTTAATTGACCAAGAACTTCCTCTCTGATCTCGTCAACGTTTGGCAGATCCTGAGAGATCTTCGATATTAGGATGCTCTCGCATCGACGGAGGAGTGGCGGTAGCAGTGCGGTCATCGCAAGTTCATCGTCTCGGCGTCGCGCCGCTCTAATCAAGTGCACAATGCATTCGGACGGGACATAGTCGGGGTCGGAGACATTATGAATATTTGCCCGGTTAGCTATGGCTTCAACATCCTCTTCGAGTAGGTTTACGATAGCGGATTCAATCTGTGCGGGGCGTTGATAGATATTTCCGTTCGGATATCGCTTTGTTAACGCTGGCAATGCCATTTCTGTACTCCTTCAGGCGTTATAAGGACGTCAAGACAGCACGTCTAACTGCGTAATCGCGGCTTTCGGCACAGACCGGAAGGGCTCGCCAGCCGTGTTTGAGGACTTTGAAGAACCCTATCACGGAATTCAGCAACGTCAGCCTTCCAGTATTAAGGTTTCGGGACTCTCGTGATTCCAAGGCACGGGATTCGACAGCTTTCGATTTGATTAACCGCGCTCGGGAACTTGTCGGGCCTCGCGGAATAAACCCGCGTGCACGAACGCAGACAAAAAAGGGCAGAGCTGACGCCTGCCTCTCCGTATACTCACCTGCTGCGGCTCGAGTCGCTACCTCTTTCCAAAACCACAATCAAGATAGGGAGCAATCCAGGTGCCGAACCTAAAAATCAAGCGGGGATTAGTGAGTTTGTGTTAAGTGGAGCGTTTTGGAGCAACGGAAAACGCGGTTATACTGCGTAAGTTGTTGAAAAGATTGGTAGGCGCGTGGGGATTTGAACCCCAGACCCCTACCGTGTCAAGGTAGTGCTCTACCCCTGAGCTACGCGCCTAAAAAGAGTCAACCACAAATTAATAAAGACCTGATAAACGAGGCCC
>Ga0157378_10000512_pt1 | contig 36864 bp, 27 predicted proteins | sample M65metaG_FD_115309 | JGI IMG/M metagenome (GOLD analysis project Ga0157378, IMG submission 115309) | Miscanthus rhizosphere microbial communities from Kellogg Biological Station, Michigan, USA - M6-5 metaG | ecosystem: Host-associated > Plants > Roots > Rhizosphere > Soil | place: USA: Michigan... | reverse complement strand
CGGGCCAGTTCGACGGCAGCCTGGCCAGCGCGTCGCCGAGCACCAGCGGCGCCACGGTGACCTATACGCTCCCGGCGCAATATCCGCCGATCCCGCCAGTGGGAACGTACACGGTGACCGGCCCCGGCGCGGTGACGACCAACGTGACGAACCTGCAGCGCGATTCGCGCACCGGCTACTTCAACGCGACGGCGACGCTCGCCGACATCACGTTCGGTGGCGGGGCGGCGCCTCTCATCGGCGACACGATCAACATCACGAATTCGGCGAACGCGTACTACGATTCGTCCGCCTTGGTGACGGGCGTCTCCGGCAACACGTTCACGTATCGACAGCAGGAGTCGCCCGCCATCGCTGGAACGGCGACCCAGATCTCGAACACCAACGGCAGCGCCAACGGCATCACGCTGACCCGCGGGACCACGTGCAGCGGTTGCACGTCGGGGAACTCCGGGAAGATTCTCGTGGTGACCGTCTCGGGCGGCACCAAGCAGCTGAACTCGAGCAGCGCTGCGGTGGCCAATGGCACCTTCATCAAGGTGACGGGCGCAACGCCATCGAACTATACGAATACGACGACGGGCTGGCAGCTCGTCGGCACCGGCACTGCCTGCACGGTCCAGTACTACAACGCGGCCGGCGTCCTTACGACGACGACCGCCACGGCGAACTCCGGGAGCGGGAAGAACACGGTCATCACGACCTTCTGCCTGGATCTTGGATCGAGCTTCACGATCTCGCCCGCGACTGCAGTCAACGGTTCCCAGTCCAGCCCGACGCAAACCGTCGCGGCGCGGACGAACCCAACCGTCACGAGCAACATTGCGAGCTTCGCCATCACGACGGCGAGCAACTGCCCGACGACGGCGAACGAGACGGTCGAGGTGACGACGGCGGCCAACCACGGCTACACGAGCGGCAGCGGCTTCACAATCGCGACCAACAACGCCGGTCCCAACGAGGCCGCGCTTGCCGGTTCGGGCAAGACGATCACGGTCACGGCACCGAACAAGTTCACGTACTCCGTCACGACGACGCCCACCTGCACCGACAACAAGTCCGGGATGCAGATCACCTATCAGAGTGCAGCCAATAGCATCAACGTAACGGACTTCATTCGCTGGGTGCGGGGCGAGGACAACCGGGGCGACGAGCAGAGCCCGGGCAACGCCATCACGATCCGGCCGTCCGTCCACGGTGACGTCGTGCACTCGCGGCCGGCGGTCGTCAACTACGGCGGCTCGATCGGCGTCGTGGTGTTCTACGGCGCGAACGACGGCGTGTTCCGCGCTATCAACGGCAATCAGCCGATTGCCGGCGGGGCCAACATCGGGTCCACGCCGCCGGGCGGCGAGCTCTGGGGATTCATTCCCACGGAATTCTTCTCCAAGCTGCCGCGGCTGTATCAGAACAGCCCCGTCGTCAAGCTGTCGACAACGCCGACCGGCCTCACGCCCACGCCGACGGCGAAAGACTACTTCTTCGACGGCACGACCAGCGTCTATCAGGATGCCGCGAGCGGCAAAGTGTATTTGTTCCTATCGGCGCGCCGAGGTGCCCGGCTGATCTATGCACTCGACGTCAGCAGCCCGACCGCACCAGTCTTCCTCTGGAAGAAGACGGAAGCCGACATCGCGCAGCTCGGGTACACGTTCTCGGCGCCGCGCGCGGCGCGCGTGAGAGGCTATGTCGACGGCTCCGGCAATGCGAAGCCCGTCGTGATCTTCGGAGGCGGCTACGATCTCAACGAGGACTCGGAACCTCCGTCCGCCGATACGATGGGTCGCGGCATCTACATCCTGGACGCTACGGACGGCAGCCTGGTATGGAAGGCCGAGTATTCGTCGGGCGGAGGCACGTCCTGCGTCGGCACACCGTGCAACCTTGCGGGCATGGCGTACGGCATCGCTGCGGATATCACGCTCGTCAACCGCGACTTCGACACGAGCGGCTACATCGACCGGCTCTACGCGGCCGATTTGGGGGGCAACATCTGGCGCGTCGATCTCGAGGTGGCCGGGTATGCAGCTCCGGCGAGTTCGATCGGACCGTCGACGTGGCAGGTGACGAAATTCGCCTCGCTGGGTGGATCCGCAGCGACGAAGCGCAAGTTCTTCTTCCCGCCCGACATCGTCGCGACCAAGAATTTCGACGTCATTCTCGCGAGCACCGGCGATCGGGAGCATCCGATGTACAGCGCCAGCACCACGAGCTCGTACGCGATCAAGAACCGCTTCTACGCGCTCAAGGACCTGGCGATCGGGACCGACGGCTCCACCAACACGACGATCACCGACGGAACGAGCGGGTTTGCCGATTCCTCGGTGACGGGGTTGACGACCGTGACCATCGGATCTTCGGCGACGACCTACAATCCGGCGACCAACGACAACGGCTTCTACATCACGCTGCCCAACGCCGGTGAGAAGGGTGTCAATGCGCCGGTGACGGTCGGCGGCTTCACGTATTTCGGAACGAGTACGCCGCCGGTACCCAATGCCCTGGCCTGCAACAACCTCGGCACCGCGCGTGGCTATCAGGTGAACTTCCTCACGGGGTCGACGCAGAACACGATCTTCGACGGCGGCGGATTGCCGCCTTCGCCGGTGGTCGGCCTCGTGGAAGTCAACGTGAACGGATCGCCGCGCGCCGTCCCGTTCTGCCTCGGTTGCGGCATTCCCGGCCAGACCGGTCCCGACTCCAAGTCGCCGCTAGGCGGCGGCAAGCCGCCGATCCCGGTGAAGCCGATCCGCAAGCGCGTGTACTGGTATATCGACAAGCACGACGTCTAGGCAGCTGCAGTCGAGGATCGCGATGAGCGGACGAACGCCGGCGTAACTGCCGGCGTTTGTCTTTCCGGGACGCCGCGCGGCGGGCGAGGTGGGGCGCGCTCGGCGCGGCGGGCAGCGTCGTTTGCCCTCGCCTGCCGGGAAAGGCTATAATTTCGGCCTCGCCGACGCGGTCATGCGCGCCGGCGATGTCGCTCAAAGTGTGGGTCGTTAGCTCAGCTGGTAGAGCAGCGGACTCTTAATCCGTTGGTCGCAGGTTCGATCCCTGCACGGCCTACCACAACCCTCAGTATTGATGGGCATTTCCAGACACACCACCTAGTCCGCCGGTGAACAGGCGGGGGCTTTCGGTAGGAGTCTGCAAATGGCAATTGCCCGCACGTCCGCCGGTAATGCGGCGCCCGTGTTTTCCAGCACGGCGGCCGCTCCCGGAACCGGTCCCAGTGAGGCGCCGGTGCGGTCGCTCGCCTTACGAGACGGAAACGTTTCGATCGATTGGTGGATCCATATATGGCCGTCTATTCCGGTCGGGACGTCTCACGTCCCCAACGTCTGGCATGGTGGTCTGCGAAGCTTGGCGATATCGAGCTAACCGCTCTTACCGACGACCACATTTTCCAAGCGCTTGAGGATCTAGCTTCACGCCGCGGGCGTTATTGGGTGGGCCGCGACGCCGACGGAAAACCGATTTACAAGGCGAAGGACAAGCCAATTGCGTCGGCGGCGAAAGCGGACGCGTCGCGTCGGTGCCTGAAGTTTGTATGTTTCCTTGACCGAATGTAATCTGACGCGATTCTGGCCGGGCGTCGGGCCTGCGGTTCTTAACAAGACGCCATTTGCGCTTGCCTGCCGGTTGCACCGGCAGCCGCAATTGCTAATCCAACGAGGAGGCTCCGATGGTCTACCGTACCTGCGCTACTGCAGCGGCCGCTTTGCTCACTGCCGGAATCGCGATCGCGGCACCGCCTAATGTCGTGACGTTGCCCAACTCCGATCCGCAATGCTTCGCGCCGTGGGCCGGCAATACCAAGCTGTTCCAGTATCCGGCCAAGAAAGGCCCGTACCGCATCGCGCTCGCGAATGGCTACATCGCGAACACGTGGCGCATCCAGATGATCAAGACGGCGAAGGCGTATGCCGCACAACCCGAAGTGGCGGCGAAGCTCAAGGAGTTCAAGGTGGTCTCCACCGGTGAGGACGTGGCGGCGCAGATCGCCGCGATCAACAACTTCATCGACTCCGGCTACGACGCGATCGTCGTAAATGCGCAAAATCCGGCAGCGTTCAAACCCGTTATCAAGCGCGCCAACGAAGCTGGGGTCGTGCTGGTCGCGTTCGACAACATCCTCGACACCGAGGAGGCGATCAACGTCAACGTCGACCAGAAGGGGCTAGGCAAGTATTGGGCCGAGTGGCTCGTGAAGAACGTGCCGAACGGCGGCAAGGTCCTCGAGGTTCGGGGCGTGTCCGGCACCTCGGTCGACCGCGATCGCCACGAAGGCATACAGGAAGTGTTCAAGGCTTCGGGCAAGAAGTGGGACACGGTCGAGGTGATCGGCAAGTGGGACGACCCGACGGCGCAGAAGGTGACGGCCGACGCGATCGCCGTGCACAAGAAGTTTGACGCGATCACCGCGCAAGGCGGCGACACGGGCGTGGTGCAGGCGATGATCGACGCGAAGCATCCGTTCGTACCCTTCGGCGGCGAGACGGAAAACGGCTTCCGCAAGTTTTGCGGCAAGTACGGGGCGCAGGGTTTGAAGTGCGCGTCGGCGGGGACGGGGCCGGCCCAGGTGGCCGTAGCGATCAAGACGGCGATCGCGGCGCTTGAAGGAAAGGTCGTGCCGCAGTCTGTGAAGCTTCCACTGGCGCTCGCCGAGTACCCGAACATGAAGGAGGGGACGGACTACTACCCCGCGCAGAGCGACAACTTCTTCGTCGGCAACTCGTTTCCGACCTGTGGCATCAACTTCACCGCGCAGGAAATCATGGGGCAAACCGAAGCGAACGTGAAGTGAACGCGGACGCGGAGGCTCGAGCCCTGACGGCCGCGCCTCCGCGCTCGGCCATGCCCCTGTTCTCGATGAGCGGCGTGACTAAGCGCTACGGGGGCGTGCGCGCGCTCGAGGACGCCAACCTGGCGATCGAGGGCGGCCGCATCCACGCAGTGCTCGGCGAGAACGGCGCCGGGAAGTCGACACTGATCAAGATCATGGCGGGCGTGGTGATGCCCGACGAGGGACGCATGGTGCTGGACGGCGCGCCGGTTGCGTTCGCTTCGCCGGCGGCGGCCAACGATGCCGGCATCGCCTGCATCTTTCAGGAACTGTCGCTCATTCCCGACCTCTCTGTCGCCGACAACATCGCGATCAGCAATCCGCCGCGCCGCTTTGGATTGATCGACCGCCGGGCGCAACGCCGGATCGCCGAGCAGGCGCTCTCGCGTGCGGGAGGCGAGAACATCCATCCGCTGGCACTCATCAAGGATCTTTCGCTGTCGCGCCGCCAGATAGTGGAGATCGCCAAGGCGCTTGCGCGCAGGCCGCGCATCCTAATTCTCGACGAAGCCACGTCGGCGCTGACCGCCGCCGACGTGACCAAGATCTATGGCGTTTTGCGGCGACTTCGAGCCGACGGTCTCGCTCTGGTCTACATTTCGCATCGGATGCATGAAATCGTTGAGCTGGCCGACGAATGCACCGTCTTTTGCAACGGCCGCAGCGTTGCGACCTTCGCGGCGGGCACGAAGACCGACAACGAAATCGTCGAGATGATGATAGGCCGAGAATACAGCGCCGTGTTTCCGGCGCGGGTCCCACGTGCGGCCAGCGCTGCTTCGCCGCTCCTCGAGGTGCGCCATTTGAGCTGGACCGAGCGCTTGAGCGATGTTTCGCTCAAGCTCAAGGCCGGCGAAATCATTGGCCTCGGCGGTCTCGACGGCCAGGGCCAGCGCGAGCTTTTGCTGGCGCTCTTCGGCGTTTTGCGTGGAACCACGGGCGAGGTGCTTATCGACGGTCGACCCGTCGACATCACCGGCCCGGATGTCGCCAAGCGCAGCACCATTGGCATGGCGCTCATCCCCGAGGATCGCAAAACCGAGGGCCTGATGTTACCGATGTCGGTGCGCGACAACCTGTCGTTCGCCGCCCTCGACACGCTGTCGCACTGGGGCGTCGTCGACCGAGCTGCGGAAGAAGACGCCGTGGATCGGATCGTGCGCCGCCTCGCGGTGCGCACCGACGGCACGAGCCAGCCGGCGGGATCGTTATCCGGTGGCAACCAGCAGAAACTCGTCATCGGCAAATGGCTGATGACAAGACCGCGCATCTTGCTGCTCAACGATCCGACACGCGGAATCGACGTCGGCACCAAGCAGGAGATCTACGGACTTCTGCAGGAGCTTGCCGGCGCGGGAGCGGCCGTCCTCTTCTACTCGACGGACTACGACGAGCTCGTGGGCTGCTGCGACCGTGTCCTGGTTATGTACGACGGCGCGATTAGGCGCGAGCTTTCCGGCGACGAAATCACGGAGCACGCGCTCGTCAGCAGTGCCTTGAACGTCGGGTCCGAGCCACGGTCCGAAGGCGCACCGCACTCGGTGTGAGCATGAGCAGCGATTGGCGCTACGGGCTGCACGAGCACAAGGGGACGCTGCTCGCCTTCGCGGCCTTTGTCTTGATGTTCACGATCTACGCGACGAACCACCCGGCCGGGCTCAACGCCAACGTGGCGACGACTGCCGCCAATAAGGGAACCCTTCTCGCGATCGTCGCCATCGCGCAGACGATGGTCGTGCTGACCGCGGGCATCGATCTGTCCGTGGGGATGGTGATGGTTCTCGCCAATTGCCTTGCCTCCACCGTGGTGAACGGCTCGCCGCTGATGACCGCACTGGGCGTGTTGAGCGTGCTCTTCGTCGGCGGCCTTTGCGGCGCGATCAACGGGCTCATCGTGATCTACGGCCGTCTGCAGCCGATCGTAACGACCATCGCTACCGGCGCGGTATATTACGGTGCCGCGCTCGCGCTGCGACGCGTGCCCGGCGGCGACGTGAATTCCTCCCTCGCCGATGCCCTCACTGGGCAATTGCCCGGCGGCATCCCGGCGAGCCTGGCGCTGCTCCTCGGATTGGTACTGGTCGTATGGCTGCCTTTCCGGCGCTCGGCGGTCGGCCGCGCGGCCTACGCCGTTGGTTCCTCGGAAATCGCGGCCTACATGTCCGGCGTCCCGGTCCGGCGCGCCAAGTTCGTCGCCTATACGCTGTCGGGCATCCTCGCGTCGGCGGCCGGGTTGTTCCTGACCTTGATCACCTACTCGGGCGAGGCCTCCGCCGCGAACGGCAGCACCTACACGCTCTATTCGATCGCAGCGGTCGTTCTTGGCGGCGTGTCGCTGTTCGGCGGGTCTGGGAGCGCGGTCGGCGCGATCTTCGGTGCGCTCATGTTTCGCACGATCGGCGACCTCCTTTTCGTATTCAACGTGGAGCCGCTTTGGCAGCCGCTGTTTCAGGGTCTCGTTCTGTTCGCCGCCGTGTGTCTAGGCACGGCTCGACTTCTTCGAATACGCAACCGGCTCGACCTGTATGGATGAGTCGCGCGCTCCCGCGGCCCGCTTGAGCGACACGTTCAGCCGCCGCAGCGCTAGGCTTTGGAAGAATGCCGACCCGGCGATCGCGTGGGCGTATGGGTGCATCGTGCTCGTGCTGTTTGTCGGAAGCCTGTATTCGAGCAGCTTCCTGTCGCCCGAGTATCTGCTGCAGCAACTCAAGGTCGCTTCCTTCCTCGGCATCATCGCAACGGGGACGATGATTGTGATTCTCCTGGGACAGATCGACTTGTCGGTGCCTTGGGTCGTCGCCGTCGGCGGGATGATGTCGACCGCAGTCACGGGCTGGGGACCGTTCGGCGACCTGCTGGCCATTCCGGTGGGTGTCGCCTGCGGCGTCGCGCTCGGGCTCGTGAGCGGGGTGGCTGTTGCGTTTCTTCGCATTCCCTCGATGGTGGTCACCCTGGCGGTAAACGCGGTGGCGCAGGGGCTGATGATCGCGCACACCGGCGGCTTTGCGCCGCAGGACGCGTCATCGCCCGCGATGCGATTCCTCGCCACCGGCCATAGCGTTCTGGGGATTCCCAATGCGCTGCTGGTGTGGATCGTGGTTGGAATCGCCATCGCATTTCTGCTCACCCGCACGACGTTCGGCCGAATTGTCTACGCGATCGGCAACCGCGAGCGCGCCGCTTACCTCTCCGGCGCACGCACTCGCCTCGTCGTGATGGCGGCCTTTGCGCTTGCCGGTGGCCTGTCCGCATTCGGCGGCGTGTTGCTCGCGGGCTACGCGAGCAAGGCGGCGCAGGCAATGGGTGATCCCTACCTGTTACCGGCGATTGCCGCCGTGGTGCTTGGTGGCACTTCCATTCTCGGCGGCCGCGGCAGTTACCCGGGAACGGTGGCCGGCGTCATCCTGATCACGTTGCTGCAATCGATCCTCTCAGTGATGCAGATCGAGGAATTCGGGCGCCACGTGATCTACGGTGTCGTGATCATCGTGATGCTCCTCATCTATGGCCGCGGCCGACCGCATTCGGAGTGAACAAAGGGGACCCCGGCATGCTGGACAAAATCGTCGCGGAGGCTCGGCGCGCTGCCGATATGCGCGAGCAGACCTACAGAGAGCAGGCGTTGAAGATCTACCCGTGGATTTGCGGGCGCTGTGCCCGCCAGTTCACGCGCACGAACCTGCGCGAATTGACCGTTCACCACCGGGACCATAATCACCAGAACAACCCGCCTGATGGCAGCAATTGGGAATTGCTGTGTCTGTACTGCCACGATAACGAACACCAGCGTCAACTGGAGGAAGCAGCCGGCGGCGGAGGCAAGGGCGCCGGCAGTCGCGCGTCGACCTACACGCCCTTCGCGGATCTAAAGGAGCTGCTTGCCAAGCGCCAGTCGTCAAAGTGACACAGACGTACGAAGGCGCGTTCCGCCGCCTGCGATTGTTCGCCGACAGGTGCGCAACTCAGTGACTGCTTTGGACCCGAAGCAGCCCTCCGCTTCTCTTCAAGCAGAAGCACTTCCCGTGGTCACGATGAAGTCCTATGATCGGCCACGAGTCGTGAGCTCACTTCTCGGAGATGAAAAGCGATGCGCTCCGCTTTGCACTTGTCGTTTTTCTTGCTTGGCGTCGGCGCCGTAACAGCGGTAAGCGGACCGGCCATTGCCGACAAGCTCGATGCCGCCTCACTTCCGCCCGGTGTGGTTTACGTCTGCGCTGCCGGCAGGGGAACGGATCGGAAGATTGAGGCGATCAAGCTCGATGAAAAGGTCGCCGCTCTGTGTCGCCGACATACCGAGATGGGTCCGTGCCAAAGTGCGCGCAATTCCTGCCGCAGCAGCGGGGGCCGTGTCTATGCAGCCGACAGCAGCGAGATAACCCAAGGCGACGAAGCGGAATACGACAAGAAAGTGATGCGCCTGCGCGTGGGGCCGTGATTCCGCAAGACGTTTGAGTGGCGTACGTTAGGAACTTGTCGTGACTTCAAGGCGCGTCGCCGAGGCATATCGGTTCTCGGTATCTTGGCCGAGGCACCATCGGACGCGGAATCCGGTGGTGAGTTGAAGAGCGCGCCGTTCGCTTTCGACCCTGAGCCGTCATCTGATCTGTTCGTAAAGCGGATCTTGGCATCGCTTCGATCGGATTGTGCAGGCAACACCGCTGTTGAGACTCCGACGCCACCACCGCATGATATGCGTCCCTGAACTTTCCCCTACCGGAGGTTCGCATTGAACGGCCCCGTGCGTCCGATTGCGCCTATCGCCGCTGCACCGAGTTCACTTCCAACGTCTGTTCCGGGCCTGCTCGACGACCTTTGGTCTCGAATCCAAAACGGTTTGGACGGGCGCTGGCCGCCATGGGCTCTCCCGATTCTTGCAACGAATACACCAGAGGGCCCGCGCGCACGGGTTCTCGCACTACGCAGCGTGGACCCCGCCGCACGGCGATTTGAATTCCACACGGATGCTCGCTCGCGTAAGGTACGGGAGATCGAGTCCGATGCGCGTGTCTCACTGGCATTTTGGGATCCTCACGACGCAATAGAAGCGCGATTCACCGGAATTGCAAATATGCATTGCCGCGACGAGATCGCCCAGGCCGCGTGGAAGAACGTGTCTCCGCTTCGTCGTATGGCAAGTGCCGTCACGCTGCCGCCAGCCGCCGCTTCTTGACGGCCCAGCGCGTTTCGACTCGCTTGCAGCCACCGACAGCAGCGAAGTGGCGTTTAGCCACTTCACGGTCGTTCACATAACCGCGACCGATCTTGACTGGCTTTGGCTCGGCCCAGGTGACATGCGTCGCGCCATCATCCGGTGGGCGCACACTGGGTACTCGGCAACGTGGGTAGTGCCCTAGTGAATCCTACGTTCATGGCGCGAATGGCGGCACTTGGGTCAGGAGGCCCCACGACCAAGGGGCGCTGGTACCGGCAGGGACGGAAGCCGAGTGCCTCCTGCCGGCAGTAGGTCGGATTCTTGGTCTTCAACGGCTGCACGCCGCGCTTGTACGCCGCGCCGAGGTCCCTCCCGACGATCCCGTCGAGGTGTAACACGCACGCCTGCGCGAACAGCGCGTCGCCGTGCTCAGCGAGGGAGCGAACCAATTGCAAGCCCGGGCCGGCTCGCCGAGGCGCGCCGTTAGCGGGTCACGGGGACACCCTTCTTACCGTCTTAGTTTGCGACTGGGCACCTTCTATCATCAGCCTTGCTTCTCGCGATATTGGTCGCGCAAGTCACGAATCTGATCGTGGTTCCGCATCACGCCCTCGTATTGATGCTGCACAACCGCCCGGAGGTCATCCGGCAGCGTCGTATCCTCCAGCGCCTTGCGGTAATGCGCTTTGGCGACGTCCTCGCCCCGTTCGCATTCTTCAAGGATTGCCAAGTCGCTGCGCTCCGCTACGGTTGACCTTAAATTCACCCAACCCCGATGGAGTGCGCCAGCAACGCTGCCGCCCTCGTCCGGTTTGCCGCCTAACGCGGCCACCCGTTGCTGCAGCTCGGTCGCGGCCGTAGCGCAGTCCTGGGCGCGTCTCAGAAACAACGTTTTCAACTCTGCATTCTTGGTGTCTTCCGCAGCAGTGCGAAAGCCCTTCTCGCCATCCTTGGACGTTTCAACTAGATTATTTAGAACGGAAGTAATGTCGGACATCGAGGCACCTCTGGGTTGGTAGGATTGAGAACGACGCACCGCGTGGTCGTTGGACCCAATTGAGTGGACCTCAATTGGATCCTCAAAGCGTCAAGTATCGTAGGCACGGTTGAGATCGCCGTCTGTAAGCCTTCGTCTGATTCGCCACATTCACACGTTCCCGCGTAACAGCGGGGTTCGACCCTTCCGTGACATTCGCGTAACAAATGCTCGAACCGTAGTCACGCCGGACGGGGCAGCACCCCAGCCGGGTAATGAACTCAGAGTAGGACAGCGCTGGAAGCGGTGGACTGCGCGGCCGGTTAGTTCCGCTGTCCCGTCTAAGTCGTTGACGAGCCAGGAACGGGTGCAGCCTACAACCGCATCGTCCTACACAGGCGGCCGGCTTCGAGCCGGATGAGCGTTCCCTTGAGGGCGGCGAGTTACCTAGTCTCGCCGAGGGCGCGCCAATCGCCCGGAGTGAGCATGCGCATCTAGTCGGTTCTCTGTCGCGCAATGGGCGGATCGGGTGGCCGCGGCGACAGCCATTGCGAAACGTCGTGGCGTTGCGCATCATCCGCGTTTCGGCCGTTGTCGGCGCCGACGGCGTACTCCGCGAAAGGGAACGTCGCAACCTGGAGGAAGCACATGACGTCACGATTCCTGGCAACAAGGCTGGCCACCGTCGTGGCCGTGGTCGGTTTCGCATCCGCGTGGCAGATGGCGAACGCCGCGAAGCCCGACGGCGATTGCCCCGATGGTCGCGAGCTGATGCTCGTCAATGGACGCATCCACACGATGGACGCGTCCGGCAGCGTCGTGTCCTCGGTCACGATCCGCAACGGCCGGTTTGCGTCGGTGGGCCACGACAGTGGCGGCAACGGCGGCGGTGATCCGGGGTGCAAGCAGGTTATCAACCTCGAGAACCGCCTCGTCCTGCCCGGGCTCGTCGACAACCACAACCACATCCTGTTGCTCGGACTGAGGCCGGGCTACCACACGCCGCTCGAATCCGCGGCATCGTTCGCGGACATCCGCGCAATCTACCAAGAGCGCACCCAGCCCGCCCCAGCCGGAGCCTCCATCACGACCATCGCAGGATTCAATCCGGTCCCGTTCCCAGAGAAGCGTCTGCCGAATCTGAGCGAGCTCGACGCTATCGCACCTGGCAACCCCGTTTACCTGCAGGTCTCCTTTACCGGGCCTTCGTCGACGAACTCCGCGGGCCGCGCGTTCTTCACCGGCAAGGGCGTAACGGTCGGCGCCGACGGCTCGATCGCCGCCAACACGCAGACCGTGGCGGCGCTGAACGCACTGCGTTCCGTGCAGACCTTCGACGACAAAAAGCGCGGCACGATCGACGCAATGACCTATGCGGCAAAGGTCGGCGTGACCACGCACATGGACATGGGCGGCTTTCTGATCCCGGGCTCACCCAATCACGAAGACGAGTTCACCTTCGACGGAGCAGCGAGCTGGGATCCGTACGTCGCCTACGAACCCATCCTGGAGCTGAATCGCCAGGGATTAATGAAGGTACGCATTCGGGTCAACTATCTGTCGATGGACAACGCCTTGTCGGTTCCGATCCTTCAGCGGCGCATCGACAACGCGTTTCGTCAGTTCGGCAACGAATGGCTGAGCGCCGCGGGACTCGGCGAATTCATCACCAACTGGCCCCTGTTCGGGCAGGTCGTGCCGCCCGCGAACTATGCGACCGCGATCAGGAAGGCAGCGGAGCGCGGCTGGACCTATTCGCAGCACACACTTTCGTCCGCCGAGGACAATGTGGCGATCACCGCCTGGGAGCAGTTGAACACGCAGATCCCGATCGCGCCGCTGCATTGGTCGATTGCCCACGCGCTGACGATCACCCCTCAGAACGTGCAGCGGCTCAAAGCTCTCGGCGGCGGACTCGCGCTCCACGGTTTCCGCTACCTGGCCGGCACGCCGACCGCGAACGGTCCGCCCTATCGGATGATCGTCGACAGCGGCATCAAGGTCGGCGCCGGCTCGGACAGCGCGCAGATCTCGGCGCTCAACCCCTGGCTGATGCTGTACTACATGGTCACCGGCAAGAACAGCTCCGGTCAGCTGATCAACGCCGGGCAGACGCTGTCGCGCCAGGAGGCGCTTCGCCTGTATACGGCGGAGAACGGATGGTTCAGCAAGGAGGAAGACAAGATCGGCACGATCGAAACCGGCAAGTTCGCCGACCTGATCGTCCTCAACGGCGACTACTTCGCGGTGTCCGAAGAGTCGATCAAACAGCTCGAGTCGATCCTCACCGTAGTCGGCGGCCGCATCGTCCACGACACGGGCTTCCTCCGCGTCAGGGACCGGTAACGCCGGGGCGCCGACGGTATCGTTCCGAGCAGCTGCCTGCCACGCCGAATGGTTGCCAGTTGGTCGCCACGAAAACACGAACCCCAAGGTTGCCAACCGCCGGCTCGCCAAGCGGCCGGCGGCGGCATGCGTTCGTTTTCGAATCCGCTCCCCGGGTTGTGTCTGACCGCGGCCGACTGTGGTGGTGGCGTGCCAATCCGCAACGTTAGTGGGCGGAGCCCTAACTTCCGCACAATGACTGCCACTAGGCGCCGCGACGAACGACCACTCCTGTCCGAAACGAGACACCGTCCGATGCAGGCGCACGCGGATGTCAACGGCCAAGAGCAACCGGGCAGTGTTGCGGCGTTCCATCGTCATAGCTCGGAGCGGCGGACTTATCATGCGCCGGATCCCGTCACCCCGCACGTCCCGGCCGAGCTTGTCGCTTGCGCCGGAGCTCACCCCTAGGAGGCGTCGCGGCCGTCGTCGCGCAGGACTCGCTCGCTTATCCCATCATCACGGCGGCGCGAAGGGTCGCGCTGAGCGACGGTGCGCCGTCCCGCGCGTCGAATCTTTCCCCCCGTCCCCCTGTAGGACGCGGCGCGCGCCGCCGGACGGCATGCGCCATTGAAGTGCGTTGGCGCAGATATTGCGAACCCTTTCACGAGACCCTTCCGCACGCGGAAGGCGGTGGCCGTTGTGGGCCACCGATGGTCTCCTACAGGTGGACGCGAATGTCGACTGTCGACGGACCGCTGCTCGCAGACCCCCACGCGCGCGCTGACGATGGCGCGGTGGTCGACGCTCCGCGCGCCGTCGGACCGAAGGCGCTGCTCCGCGCGTGCGCGAAGACGTTCCACGCGCGTGCCACCGCGATCGCGCGCCTGTCGATCGACACCAGCAACGATCTCTTCGAGATGGATCCGCTCGTGTCGAGGGACGAGATCTACGCGTTCAAGTCGCGGCGAAAGGAGTGGATCGCGGAGTTCGACAAGGTGCTGCGCGAGTTGCTCGACCGCCGCCTCGCCGGGGAACGACGCAAGCGCCGCCGGCCCGACGCGGAGCAATCGCCCGACGCGCTGCGCGTTCTGAGCGATTCCGACGCCAACAAGCAGACTGCGCTCGGCGAGGCAGTGAAGCGGCTCGCCGCCGCGGCGCCGCGCGAGCTGGAGGCGCTCGATCATCGCGTGTCGGTGCTCTTCGACGAGCCGGCAAGCCTCGCCGCAGACAATCCATTCGCGCCACCCTACCTGCTGGACGCGATCGGCAAGACCTGTCGCGCGGTCTATCCAGCCGCGCACGTATGGCGACCGCTGATGCAGCGGGTGGTGAGCGACTTCATCCCGTCGTTCAACCAGATCTGCCTGCAGCTCAACCGTTTCCTCGCCGAGAACGGCGTGATGCCCGAGATCGGCGCGGTGCTGCGCGCGCGCAGCAGCCTGCGTCCGGCCGACGACGAGCAGCTCATGCCGCTGTTCAGCCGCCTGATCAACGAAGTGCATCCATCGCTGCAGGCATGGCGCACGCTCAACACGAACGCCGCGAACGCGGCCAGCTATCGCCTGGCCCCGCTGAAGGTGAACCCCTACCTCGGCGCGGCGACGAAGCTGCCGATGCAGGCACCGAAGCCCCGTGTCGAGCCGGGCGGTTTCCCGCGCATCGAACGGACGGCGTCGACGCCCGAGCTCTCGCCGCTGCTCGAAACGCTCGACTGCTGGCAGCGCACCGATCCGATGGCCGCTCACCTACGCGATAACGCGCCGGAAGGCGGCGCGGCGGACGCCGCGTGCGTGAATCGCATTCCGTGGATCCACGCGGCGCTTGCCGACCAGATCGCCGATCCGCGCGTGCGGCATACGATCGACGTCGTCGGCTTTCTGTTCGACTATGTGCTGCAGGACGAGTCGATCCCGCCGAACTTCCGCGCGCTGTTCGACAAGCTGCAGGTGCCCGTGCTCAAGGCCGCATTGATCGACCCGGAGTTCTTCGCCGACAAGACGCATCCGGCGCGCCGGCTGATGAACGAGCTCGCGAGCGCGTCGGTAGGTGCCGCCGACGACGAGGCCTACGGCGGTCCCCTCGGACGCTGCGCCAAAGCCGTGGTCGACACGATCGGCCACGAATTCGTGCTCGACACGCAGCTCTTCGACGGCGCCTGTCACAACCTGAAGGCGTTCGGCGAGAGCCGCCGCAAGCAGGCGACGATCGCGCTTCAGCCGCACATCGACGCCGCGCTCGCCAGGGAAGCGCAGCAGGCAGATCGGTCGCAGGTGCGCACATTCGTCCGCGATCGCCTGTCCGCGCTGGACATCCCCGTCGACGTGCGCGCGTTTGCGAGCACCGTCTGGGCCGACTACCTGACGCGCACGCGGCAGACGCTCGGCTCCGCGAGCGACGCGTATGCGGCCGCGGTGCAGGTGCTGGACGACATGCTCTGGTCGATCGCGGCGAAGGAGCGCACTGGACAGAAGGCGCGACTCTCGCGGATGGTGCCGTCGCTGGTGCGCGACCTGCGCGCGGGTGCCGCCGACGTGGGCATCTCGGGCGAGCGGATGAAGCGCTTCCTCGACGCGCTCTACGCGCTGCACATCGCCGCGATCAAGCCACCCGGCGCCGCGGTGGGCGAGGACGCGGACGCCGGGCCCCGAGCTGCGCCGTCCACGCCGCCGCAGCGCGACGAAACGATCGAGAATCCCGACGACGTCGTCGCCGACCTCGCGCCGGGCACGTGGTTCGCGTTCGACAAGGACGGTGCGAAACGGCAGGCGCAGCTCTGCTGGATCAGCCCGGCGCGCGCCACGTACCTGTTCGCGACGCGTTCGGCGGAAGTCTTTGCGTTTACGCCCGAGGAGCTGGCTTGGGACCTGAGTGCCGGCCACATCGCCGTGGTCCTGGAGCCCGTGCCGCTGTTCGATCGTGCGGTCAGCGTGACACTCGATTCCCTGGCGGACCAGAAGACCAAGGGCGGCGGAGAGGCGGCAGGCCCTGCAGCGCCCGAACGGACCGCAAGCAGAACCGGCAGTGCCGTGACGCCCGGGTAGGAAGACTCGGCGGCTCAGAAGCTGGGCTCGACACGGACGTGGACCCCCCCATTGTCGTACACTACGCCGCCGCCGACGCGCAGCGCGGCTGCCCCGACGACAATAAGACAACTTCGAACGCAGGAGTTTCCATGATCCACGACGGCCGCAATCGGAACGTCATGCGCACGTCACGCACCGCCAGTGCAATACGGGCGATGGCGACGGTCGCGGCGATGACCCTGTGCTCATGCGCGCCGGACGCGGTTCGGAACAACGCCGCGACCGGCTTCAACGGCTACCTCGACTCGCTGAAGACCGCGTGTCCGAACCTGCGCATCGGCACCAGCGACGTCGGCCAATGGATCCAGTACGGGTCGGGCGACAACGACTACAACTACTGGCTCGACATGACGTCGCGCCTGTACTACGGGCGCGTCTCGCCGGCGGAATATCGGAGCGCCGTCGGCGCGCAGCTCGGGGCGAGCACGAGCAACGCCGCCGCGTTCGACTGCATGATCGGCGCGCTGCCGGCGCAGCGCGATTCCGCGCCGCCGCCGAGGGGCGTCATCACGTACTGAGCCTGTAGCGCTAGGCCAGGCCGTACTGTCGCGGCAGCCAGATCGTGAGCAGCGGAAACACGATCAGCAGCAGCAGCGTGACGAGCAGCACGAGCACGTAGCGGAAGTAGGGACGCGCGACGTCCTGCAGCCGCGTCTGCGCGATCGTGCACGTCGCGTACATCCCGAGGCCGAACGGCGGCGAGAACAGGCCGATGCCCATCGCGATCACCAGCACGATGCCGAAGTGCAGCGGGTGATAGCCGAGCTGCACGGCGATGGGGGTGAGCAGCGGGCCGAAGATGATCAGCGCCGGCGCGCCTTCCAGCACCGCGCCGAACACGATCAGCGCGGTCACCGAGATCAGCATGAACAGCCACGTCCCGTACGTGTGCGCGAGACTCACCATCGCGTCCGCGAGCGCGTGCGGAATCTGCTCGAACGTAAGCGAGTACCCGACGCCGCTCGCCGCCGCGACGATGAACATGATCATGCCGGCGAGCATCGCGGAATCGACGAACAGCTTGTACAGCGAGCGCCACGTCAACTCGCGGAACGCGAGCCAGCCGACGACGATCGCGTAGATGACGGCGAATGCAGAGATCTCGGTGGACGCCGCCACGCCCGACGTCACACCCTTGCCGATCATCACGATCATGATCGCGCCGACGAGCGCGCCGCCGATCAGCTTCAGCAGCGGACGCGGATTCTCGAACACGTGGGTCGGGTCGACGCGCTTGCCACGCCACACCGCCACCGCCGCGAGGGCCACCGCCATCACGATCGCGGGCACGATGCCGGCCAAGAACAGCCCGCCGATCGACAGGCTCGCGACGAAGCCGAGGATGATCATGTTGACGCACGGCGGAATCGTCTCCGCCATGATCGCGGTCGCCGCAAGGAGCCCCGTCGCCTCGTTCGGATCCTGCTTTGTCTTGCGCACGGCCGGCATCAGGATGCCGCCGACGGCGGCGACGTCGGCGAGCTTCGAGCCGGAGATGCCGGAGAAGAACGCCATCGCGACGACCATGATCAGGTTGAGCCCGCCGCGCAGCCGCCCGAACCAGCGCAGCAGGAGCTCGATCAGCCGCGACGACATGCCGTTGACTTCCATGATCAAGCCGGCGAGCACGAAGAACGGCACGGCCAGCAGGACGAAGTGATCGACGCCGGAAGCCACCTGCTGCGCGTAGATTACGACCGGCAGGCGCTGCTCCAGCAGGAAGAAGAGCGCCGCGCCGAAGCACAGCGCGAACGCGATCGGCACGCCGGCCGCGAGGCACAGGAGGAACGCGACCAGCAGCACCTTGATCGGCGCCGGCGCGAACGCGGGCGCCCACTCGGCCAGCGCCCACAGCACCGCGACCAGCCCGACGACCGCGATGCCCGAGACGATCGCGTGCCGTCCCATCTTGCCGGCCGCGTGCGCGAACCCGAACAGCGCGAGGAGCGCGCTGCCGACGACCACCGGCGTGATGAAGATCGTCTGCGGCAGCCCGGTGGGCGTGGTCTGCGCCGTCGATTCGCGCCACAGCAGGATCGAGGTCCACGTGAGTGCGAGGGACACCAGCGCGATCACCCAGTCGCAGCCGCGGATGACGTACGGCTGCCACGCGGCCGGCAGCACGCCGCGCACGAAGTCCATGCCGACGTGGCGGGAGCGACCGAGCGCGCCGGCGGCGCCGATGAACACGAGCGTGACCATCAGCGCGCGCGCAACCTCCTCCGACCACTCCAGCGGATCGTGCAGGAAGTACCGGAAGATGACGGACGTGAAGACGACGAGCACGTCGATGGCGAGCGTGAGCGCGGCGATGGCCTCGACCATCGCCTGCACGCGCGGAAACGGCGACGCGCGCGGCGCATGGTGGTCGTGCGGGAGCGCGATGGCCTGCGCCGCCAGCGGAACGGCCGGTCCGGCCGTCATCGTCATCGCGCGCGCCCGCCCGCCGCGCTACGCGCGCGTTGCCTGGATCTCGTCGACGACCGGCTTCACGCTCGGATACTGCGTCGCAAACTCGCCCCAGAGCTTCTCGACCATCTTCTGGAGCTGCACGCGGTCGACGGTGTTGACCGTGAGGGCCATCGACTTCAGCTTCTCGAACGCCGCCGCCTCGGCTTCGGCGGCTTTCGTGCGCTGGTACTTCGTCGCTTCGGCGGCCGCGTCGGTGAACGGCTTCTGGAGATCCTTGGGAATGCGCTCGTACGACCGCTTGCTGATGCAGGGCAGCTGCGGGTTGTAGATGTGCTGCGTGAGCGCGCAGTGCTTGGCGACCTCGTAGAACTTGCCGGCGAGCGCGGTGGGCGCGTCGTGCTCGAAGCCGTCGACCACACCCGTCTGCAGCGCCGTGTAGATCTCGCCGAAGGGCAGGGGCGTGGGCACGGCGCCCATGTACTTCAGCGTCGCGATGAAATTCGGCACCGGCAGCACGCGCAGCTTCACGCCCTTCAGGTCGTTGGCGGTCGACACCGGGTTCTTCGTCCACACGTTGCGCGCACCGAGGCTGTAGCCCCAGCCGAGCGCCATCACGTTCGTGCGCTCGGCCAGCATGCCGCCCAGGATCGTGCCCGCCTTGCCGTCGAGCGCGCGACCGCAGTGGTCGTTGTCCTTGAAGAGGTAGCCCATGTCGAGCACGCCCATCTCGGGCATCAAGGTCGCCCAGATCGACGTTCCGGAGATCATCATGTCGACGCTGCCGAGGCGCACCTGCTGCACCATGTCGGCTTCCTTGCCGAGCTGGTCGCTCGGGAAGTAGTTGACGACGACCTTGTCGCCCACCGCCGACTTCAGGTTCGCGGCGAAGCGGTTGTACCAGACGGCGTGCGCCGAGTTCACCGGATCGTTCGGCAGCGTCGACGACATGCGGAACGTCACGGCGGAGCCCTGCGCGTGCGCGTAGCGACTGGTCAGCGCGGCGCCGCCGAGCGCCAGTCCGGCCTTCAGGAACGTCCGTTTCGAGGGCTCACGGGTGTTCATTGCATTGCCTCCTGTGGGTGTTTCTGCTGTCGGGACGCCGGTGCGGGCGCGTTCGTCGGGTCATTCGCGGGCGGCCTGCGGCCGGCGCCGCCGCGTTCAACTTCGCGAAGCGACGCGCGCGGCGGCGCTCGCCTTCTTGCTTCCGCGCGTTCGCGGTCGCTCGGTCGCTGCGGCCGCGTCCGCCCTGCGGCGCCTGTCGTATTGCGCGCGCGCCATCAGCGCGTGGCGCTGCATCGCCGCGCCGGCCGCGCCGACGTCGCGCGCGGCGATCGCGTCGCATATCGCCTGGTGCTCGTCGACGACGCTGTCGAGCCGCGCGCGCGTGCACGTCTGGTGCTCGCCGTGCTGGCGCATGACGTCCGGCGCAATGAGCCCGACCAGCGACGCGAGCACCGCGTTGTGCGCGGCGTGCGCGATCGCGAGATGCAGCGACAGGTCTTCCTGCAGCGCGGGGTCGCCCGCGGTGGCCCTGGCGGTGAACGCGCGCTGCGCCTTCGCGATGGCGTCGAGGTCGGCCGCGACGGCGCGCTCGGCGGCGAGCCGCGCCGTCTCGACCTCCAGGATCACGCGCGTCTCCAGCAGCGCGACGATGTCGTCGCGGTCGAGCGCCAGCACGTTGCCGATCAGGTGCGTCAGCGCGCCCACGCCCAGCCGCGCGACGACGGTGCCGCTCTGCGGCCGCGTCTTCAGGATGCCGTAGAACTCGAGGCGGCGCAGCGCCTCGCGCACGTGCGAGCGGCCCACGCCGAACTGCTGCGCGAGCTCGCGTTCCGCCGGCATCCGGTCGCCGGGGCGCACCGCGCCGGTGGCGATCAGCTGCTTCAGCTGCTTCAGGATCTGGTCCGCCGGCCGTTCGACCGCGACGGCCGACAGCGACGCCAGGACGTCGAGGCGTGAACCGGAGGCGGCGGGGCGCGTCATCGGCGGTTGGAAGCTAGTCGCTGGTTGACCAGTTGCGGGCGCACGGAGTCTGGCGAGCGCGCGAAGCGCCGTCAATCTGCAGCGCAGCAAACGCAGTGCGCGGCGAGCGACGCCGGACCCCGGTGCCGCCAGCGAGGCGGCGGGCTATGATCGCGGCGCGTGCGCCGGACGCGCACGCTCAGGCCCTGGAGGATCCGCATGAAGCGCTTCGTCGTCACGTTCGCCCTTGCCCTGTGGACCGCGGCCGGGGTCGCGCCCGCGCTCGCCCAGGGTCAGCTCAACATCGTCTGCAGCGTGCAGGCGCCGTGGTGCGAGGGCGTCGCGAACGCGTTCCTCAAGGAGACCGGCATCAAGGTCTCGTTCACGCAAAAGTCGGCGGGCGAGGCGATGGCGCAGATCGCCGCGGAGAAGGCGAACCCGAAGCTCGACCTCTGGTACACGGGGACGGGCGACCCGCATCTCCAGGCCGCCGAGCAGGGGCTGACGGACGAATACAAATCGCCGATGCTGCCGCAGCTCTACGAATGGGCGATCAAGCAGGCCGAGCAGTCGAAGTACCGCACCGTGGGCGTGTACACGGGCGCGCTCGGCATCGGGTACAACCCCGAGATCCTGGCGAAAAAGAACCTGCCGCCGCCGAAGTGCTGGGCCGATCTCGCCAACCCGATCTACAAGGACGAGGTCCAGATGGCCAACCCGAACGCGTCGGGCACGGCGTACTCGACCGTCGCGACGCTCGTGCAGATCTTCGGCGAGGACAAGGCGTTCGAGATGCTGAAGGCGTGGCACCGGAACATCAACAACTATCCGCGCAGCGGCGTCGGACCGGTGCGCGCGGTCGGGCGCGGCGAGACGGGCATCGCGGTGACGTTCCTGCACGACGGACAGACGGAGATCGCCAACGGCTTTCCGGTGAAGATCGTCGTGCCCTGCGAAGGGACGGGCTATGAAGTGGGCTCGATGAGCATCGTCAAGGGTGCGAAGAACCTCGACAACGCGAGGAAGTTCTACGACTGGGCGCTCTCGCCGGCCGCGCAGAAGATCGGCGCCGAGACGAAGAACTACCAGATTCCCTCGAACAAGAGCGTCGCGCCGCCGCCGGGCGCGCCGAAGCTCGACGAAATCAAGCTCATCAACTACGACTTCGCGAAGTACGGCAGCGCCACCGAGCGCAAGCGCCTGCTGGAGAAGTGGGACCGCGAGGTGTACGCGGTACCGCGCTAGGATGCATCCGGTGGCGCGAGCGAGGCGTTGGCTGTGCATCGCGACGTTCGCTGCCCTGTGCGGGGAAGCGTCCGCACAGGCGCCGGTGCCGGCGCCCGGGGCAACGCCGGAGGGCCCAGCGCGTGCGACGCCCGCGCTCGAGTTCCTCTGCAGCGTCCCGTCCGACTGGTGCATCGCGCTGGCCTCGACCTTTTCGAAGGAGACGGGAATCCCCGTGCGCACGACGCAGAAGGCGCCCGCCGACGCGCTCGCCCTGCTGACCTCGCAGCGGTCGCGCCCCCGCTACGACATCTGGTACGCCGGCGTGGGCGATCTGCACATCGACGCCGCGCAGGCGGGACTCACCGACGAATACCGGTCGCCCGTGCTGCCCGAGTTGCGCGAGTGGTCGACGCGCTTCGCGGAGCAGAGCGGCCGCCGCTCGGTCGCGCTCTATCAGCGTGCAATCGGCATCGTCGTCAACACGCGCCTGCTCGAGGCGAAGCAGCTGGCCGAGCCGCGATGCTGGAGCGACCTCGCCGACGCGCGCTACGACGACCAGCTGCAGATGGCGAACCCGAGCCAGGGCGCGACGACGCGCGCCACGATCGTCGCGCTCGCCGAGGTCTACGGCGAGGTGCGCGCGTTCGACGTCCTGAAGCGCGTGCACGAGAACGTCGCGAAGTACGCGCGCCGCGGCACCAACGCGGCGCGCGCGGTCGCCCGGGGCGACGTCACGCTGGCGATCGCCTACCTGTACGAGGGCGCCAACGAGGTGGCGGGCGGCTTCCCCGTCAAGCTCGTCACGCCGTGCGAAGGCCTGGCGTTCGACGTCGTCGCAATGAGCATCGTCAAGGGCGCGCGCAGCCCGGAGAACGCGCAACGGTTCTACGATTGGGCGCTGTCGCCGGCGAGCCTCGCGCTGCAGTACCAGTTCGAGACCTGGCAGATGCCCGCGCACCGGCAGGCGCCGCTCCACGCCCGCGTGCTCAATACCGACACGGCGAAGACGATCCCCAACGACTACGAGCACTTCACGCCCGAGACGCGCCGGCGGATGTACGCGGTGTGGGAGCGCGACGTCGGCGTGCTGCCGCGCTAGGGACGCCGACGGCTAAAACCGCGCGCTGACGCCGCACGAGATCACGGCAGCCGCCGGAACAGCAGCGCGAGGCTCCCTCCGTAGACGTTCACGACGAGCCCGGCGAGCACGAGCAGCACGCCCGCGAACTGCACCGGCGACAGCGATTCGCCGAGGAACAGCCAGCCGCTCGCGAGCCCCGACACGGGGATCAGCAGGCCGAACGGCGCGACGAGCGCCGTCGGATACCGGTGCAGAAGGCGCGCCCACGACGCGAAGCCGAACAGCGTCGCCGCGAACGACAGGAACAGCACGCAGCCCCAGGTGAACGCGCTCGCGTCGCGCACCGCCTGCCAGGCGAGCGTGCCGCCCTCGAACGCGTACGAGACGAGCGCCAGCGGCAGTGGCGGCACGAGGCTCGACCACACGACCAGCGCGAACATGTCGGCCGCGTGGTCCTTGGCGGCCCGCTTGGCGACGACGTTGCCCGCCGCCCACGCCACGGCGGCCGCGACCACCAGCAGCAGCCCCGTGAACGGCGCCGACGCGCCTTCGCGAAGCTTGTAGGCCGCGAGGACGACGACGCCGACGGTCGCGATCACCGCGCCGACCGCATTCTGCGTGTGCAGGCGATCGCCGAGAAAGGCGATGCCGAGGCCGATCGTGAAGAACACCTGCAGCTGGATGACGAGCGAGGACAGCCCCGCCGGCATGCCGAGCTTCATCCCGAGGAACAGGAGGCCGAACTGGAACACGCCGATCGCGCCGCCGTACGCCACGATCAACAGCAGCGGAATCCGCGGCCGCCGCACGAAGAACACGAGGGGCACCGCAGCGAAGAGGAAGCGCAGCGCCGCGAGCGCGAACGGCGGGATCTCGCGCAAACCGAGCTTGATCGGGACGAACGAGAATCCCCAGATCGCGACGACGAGCAGGATCAGCGCCAGGTCGCGCGGGGTCGGATACGCAGTCACCAGGACGAGAGCGTGTTGAGCGGCAACTGCGAGCGTAGCATCCGCCGGCGCGCGCGGACGGCGACCCGCCGGAATCCGACGCGCTACTTGACCGCGCCGAGCGTGAGGCCGCGCACGATGAAGCGCTGGCCGCAAAACATCAGCAGCACCGCGGGAATCGTCGAGATCACCGACGCGGCGGCCATCTGCGCGTGCTGCGTTTCGTACTGCTGCGCGAAGCGGGCGATGGCGACCGGCACCGTCGCGGTCTGCCGCGACGTCAGCGAGAGCGCGATCGGAAACTCGTTCCACGAGAACACGAACGCGAGGATGCCGGCGGCGATGAGGCCGGGCAGCGCGAGCGGCAGCACGATGCGCAGGAAGGCGTCGAGCGGCGTGCAGCCGTCGACGCGCGCCGCCTCCTCGATCTCCGGCGGGATCTCGCGCAGGAACGCGGTCATCAGCCACACGGTCATCGGCAGGTTGATCGTCACGTGCGTCAGCACGAGCGCCGCGCGCGTGTCGTACAGGCCGAGGTCGCGAAAGGCGATGTACCACGGGCCGAGCAGCGTCAGCACCGGCACCATGTGGAACACGAGCGTCCACCCGAGAAAGCCGGCGCTCACCCACGCCGGCCAGCGGAAGCGCCGCAGCGAGTGCGCGGCGAGCGTGCCGACGGCCAGCACCGCCACCGTGCTGACGAGCGCCACGAGCACGCTGTTGCCGATGTTCGCCGCGAAGTCCGAGCGGCGGCCGAAGAGAACGTCGGCGTAGTTCGACAGCGTCGGCGTGAACGGAAACTGGCCCGCGTAGATTGCGATCTGCGTCTTGAACGACGCCGTCGAAATCCACGCGAACGGGCCGAGGATCGCAACGAGCGCCAGTGCAACGATCGCGCGGCCGCTCCAGCCGCCGCGCGCGGCGGGCGGGAGCGAGGCGGGCGCCACGTCGCTCACGCGGGACGCACCGCGGCGGCGGCCTTGCGCGCCACCAGCAGGAACGCGACGATCGCGGCGATCACCGCGAGCGACAGGAGCGCGCCGTAGCCCAGCTGGTTCTGCTCGAAGTAGACCTTGTACAGGTGCAGGTTCACGAGCTCGGTCGCCGTGCCGGGGCCACCCGAGGTGAGCAGGAACACCTCGTCGAACACCTTGAACGCGAGGATCGTGCGGAACAGGAACGCGACGACGATCGCCGGGCGCAGCAGCGGGATCATCACGAGGCGCACGACCTGCCAGCGCGTCGCCCCGTCGACGCGCGCCGCCTCGATCAGGTCGAGCGGCAGCCCTTCGACGGCCGCGAACAGGATCAGGAACACGAACGGCACCCAGTGCCACACGTCGACAACGATCACCGACATCAGCGCGAGGTCGGTCGAGCCGAGCCAGTTGACCGGCGTCGCCCCCAGCGCGACGAGCGCCTGGTTGAAGATGCCGAAATCGTAGTTGTACATCAGCTTCCACATGCTGCCGATCGCCACCGGCGGCACGAGGATCGGCAGGATCATCACCGTGCGGACCCAGTGCTTGCCGCGGCCCAGGCCCGCCACGGCGATCGCGAGCGCGAGGCCCAGCGCCATCTCGAGCGCGACCGACACGACGACGAACACCAGCGTGTTGACGAGGGCCGGGCGCAGCACGTCGTCGGACGCGAGCTGCGCGACATTGGCGCGCGGCGTGAACGTCCACGTTTCGGTGCCCTGCGCGAACTCGATCGTCGAGACGCTCATCCGCACGAGGTTGGCGAGCGGATAGAGCGTCAGCGCGACGAACAGGAGCACCGCCGGCAGCAGGCTCCAGTGCCGGAACGTGCGGTTGGCGAGCGCGGCGACCGCCGTCACGCGCCGCTCCTCGCCTACTCGGGCAGCGGCGGCAGCGCGCCCGTCTTGCGGCCGTTCTTCCTGAACAGCTCCTCGATGTCCTTCGCGGCCGTGTTGAGCGCCTTGCCGGAGCTCATCTCGCCGATCGCCGCCTGGTTGAGGCGCAGGCCGAGGATCTGCTCCACCTGCGCGCCCTCTGCGTAGCCCAGCTCCTGCTTCGCGAACTTCATCGTCTCGAGGTACGCGGGCATCCAGCGCAGCCGCGGCTCCTTCGCGAGGTCGGACGTGTACACGTCGCTGCGGTTGGGAATGCCCCCGGCCTGCGCGAACGCGCGCTGCGCGTCGCTCGTGAGGAACCAGCGCGAAAACGCGAGCGCCGCCTTTTGCTGCGCCTCGGGCGCGTTCTTCGGGACGACGGCGTTCCAGTTGCCGATCACCGCGCCGCCGCTGCCGCTGCGGCCCGCGGGCAGCGGCAGCGTCTCGAGCTTGCCGACGACCGCCGACTTGGCCGGATCCTCGAAGCTCGCGAACGCGGCGGTCACCACGTCGCCCATCGGCGCCTTGCCGGTGGCGAGCAGCTGGATCACGTCGCCCTGGCCCAGCGTGCCGTAGTTCGGCGGCCCGCACTTCTTCAGCAGATCGATGTAGAGATCTAGCGCCGCCTTCGCCTGCGGGCTGTTGATCGTCACGGTGAAATCGCCGGCGGCCGGGTCCTTCACCACGGCGCCGCCCTCGGCGAGCATGACGCTCTGCCAGTCGTAGCGGATGCCGTTGCCCTTCTCGCCGCGCACGACGAAGCCGTAGGACTTCGGCGGGTCGTTGAGCTTCGTGCACGCGGCGAGCACGTCGCTCCACGTCTTCGGCGGCGCAATCCCCGCCTGCTTCAGCACGTCCGGCCGATAGTAGAGGAGCTGCACGTTGCCGAGGACCGTGTACGCCATCAGCTTGCCGCCGTCGGCGGTGCGCCACTTCTTCTGCGCGTTCCACCACCCGGAGTCGCCGTAGCTCAGCAGTTCCTTCGGCAGCTCGAAGGCCGGATCGATCTCCTTGAGCGGCGCCAGGAAGCCGCCTTCGTAGAACTCGATCGTCCACTGCGTGTCCGCGAACATGAGGTCGTACGGGCTCTTCCCGCTGCGCACCGCGTTGCGCGCCTTCTCGAGCATGCCGCCGAACGGCGTCGTGTCGAGCTTCACCTGGTTGCCCGTCTGCTGCTCGTAGAGTCCGACGACCTTCTCGAACGCCGGATACCACGGCGTCGACGCGACGAGGATCGTGATCGGCGGCTGCTTGCCGACGTCGGCGAACGGCTTCTGCGCGGCGGCCGGTGCGGCCACGGCCGCGGCGAGCGTGAGCGCGGCGGCCCACAGGGCCGCGCGGGTCGTGGTCATCGTGAGCATGCGTCTCCTCCTGGCGTTGTCGTTACTGCGGGTGCGTGCCGGTCGCGAGCTTGCGCGGCCACGGCGTCTCTACGCCGTAGCGGTCGTAGATCTCGGGCGGCGTGTCGTGCGCCTTCAGCACCTGCGCGATGCCGGCGTGGAACCGGCGCTCGATCTCCAGGTCGCGGAAGGGCCGCTGCTGCTTCGGATCGGTCGCCAGATCGTACAGCGTCGTGCCGACACCCGGATCGAACGTCTTGTTGTCGTGCATCGGGATGCGGCGCGCGTCCTTCAACGCGTCGATCCGCAGAATCGGCATGCCCTTGGTGAAGTCGAACGGCGGGCGGATCGCCATCGTCTTCATCTCGGCGGCGCTGAACAGCGAGTGCAGGTGCATCGGCATCAGCGTGTATTCGTGCAGCCCCGGCGCGTACAGGTCGTCGGGATACAGGTAATACGTGTAGCGGCCGTCGGTGGCGCCGATCGGGCCGCCGAACATGCCGAACAGCCCGATGTCGCGCTGCGGCGCGTCGGAGGCGAGCAGCGGGAGCACGGAGCGCCCGCGGACTTCGGGCGGCGTCGTCAGGCCGAAGAGATCGAGGAACGTCGGCATCAGGTCCATCGTCTGCGTGAGCGCCGTGCGGCGCTGCCCCGCCATGCCCGCGCAGTCCGGGTGATGGACGAGCAGCGGAATGTGCGAGATCTCCGTGTAGTAGGGCATCAGGTTCTTGCCCCACCAGTCGTGCTCGGCCAGCAGGAAGCCGTGATCGGTGGACAGCACGAGTGCCGTGTCCTTCCACAGGTCGTGCCGGTCGAAGTAGTCGAGCAGCCGGCCGAAATAGTGGTCGCACGCGGACACGAGCGCCGCGTAGTTGGCGCGAATCTCGGCGATCTCGAGCGGCGAATCGGCGACCTTCTGGTACATCGGCCAGTCGAGCACGCCGCCGGTCCATCCGGTCGGGTACAGGTCCTTGAAGCGCCTGGGCGCCTGGAACGGCTCGTGCGGGTCGAAGCATTCGAGCATCAGAAACCAGTCGTTCGCCGCATGGTTCTGATGGAGGAAGTCGAACGCCGAGTCGAAGCAGCGCGGCAGGCAGAAGTCCTTCTCCTCCGGCATGAACTCGGTGTTGATCGCGTGCTGCAGGCGCTTGCTCCACGTGTCGCCGAACGGGTAGTGCTTCTGCGCGTACTTCTCGCGCAGGCGCGCCAGCGGCGGCTGGACCATCGCCTTCCAGGGGTCGTACTCCTGGCCGCGGATGAAGTCCCAAGTGCGGAAGCGCCCGTGGTACGTCGAGCCGCCGTCCTCGAAGTAGTGCATGTGGTCGGTGACCAGATGCGTGTGCACGTTCGCGTCGCGCATCTGCTCGGGAAACGAGTTGTCGAACGGCTCGAGCGGGCCCCAGCTCCGGTGCATGAAGTTGAGGCGGCCCGTGTGCAGGTCGCGGCGCGCGGGCATGCACGGGAGGCTGCCGACGAAGTGCGTGTCGAAGGTGACCGCACGCTTGGCGAAGCGGTCGAAGTTGGGCGTGCGCACGCTCGTCGGGCCGTAGCAGCCCATCGCCGTCGTGCACAGCGAGTCGAACAGGACGAAGACGGCCTTCATGGAGCGGCTCCTGCGCCGGGCGCCTCGCGCCGACCCGCAGTGGGCGGCGGCGTGCAAGAAGCGGCGCGCGGCGCGAAAGTGTGGCATCGCGCAGGTATGAAGTAAAATTCCGCGATCGCATTCTGCGATAACCCATGGGAATGGCTCTCCTGCGCAACGCGGCGCTGCTCCGCGACTTCCTGGCGGTCACCCGCACCGGCAGCCTGAGCGCCGCCGCCGCCGAGCTCGCGGTGACGCAGCCGGCGCTCACGAAGAGCATCCGACGGCTCGAGCAGCACTACGGCGTGGCGCTGTTCGAGCGGCGCGCGCGGGGAATGGCGCTCACGCCTTTCGGCGAGACGCTCCTCGGGCACGCGAAGCTGATCGACGCGCAGTGCCGGTTCGCCGACGCCGAGATGCAGGCGTTCGCGCAGGGGAAGGGCGGGCGCCTGCGCGTCGGCGCCGGCCTGTTCTGGGGCGCGACCCTGCTGCCGATCGCGATTGCGGCACTGCAAAAGCGGCTCCCCGGACTCAAGGTCGACCTGGAGGTCGGCGTGAACCCGACGATCCATCCGCGGCTGTTCGCCGGCGACCTCGACATCGTCGTCTGCGCGCTGCCCGACGCGCAGCCGTTCCCGCCGGGCATCGACGTGCACCCGTTCTTCGACCTCGACATGCGCGTGATCGCCGGCGAAGGTCACCCGCTGCTCGCGCGCCGCGACGTTCAGGCCGCGGACTTCGGGCCTTACCCGTGGGCGCTCTACCAGCACGACCGCGAAATCGTGCAGAAGCTGGTGGCGTCGCTGCGCGCCCACGGCGGCGCGCCGCCCGAGGTCCGCGTCGAATCGACGTCGGTGGTCGCGGTGATGGAGCTGCTTCGCTCCGGGCCGTACCTGAGCTGCATCGCCGACGCGTTCCTGCGCGTGCGCCGCGAGTCGGGCATCCGCGTCGTCCGCTATCGCCACGAGATCTGGAGCTGTCCGTCGGGCGCGCTGTACCATCGCTCGCTCGGCGGGGCGGCGCCCGTGCAGGCGCTGCTCGAGGCGATCGACGACGTGAGCCGGCGGGCGCGCCTGGAACGGCGGTTCCAGCGTCCCTCATAGCTGGAAATTGATTTTCAAACGCTGGCGCGCGAAAATGTCGCGCGGACCGCGGAGTTCGCGTGGCGGAGCGCCGCCCGGTGCTGAGGCGCCGTCGGCTCCCGGTCCACCCGCATCGTCCCAACCCGGACTTCTTCGCATGCGCAACGCCACGCAGTTCGCTTCCAGCCGCGATTTCGACGTCCTGTGCCTCGGCCGGTTCGGCGTCGACTTCTACGCACAGCAGATCGGCGCGCGGCTGGAGGACGTCACGAGCTTCGCCAAGTACCTGGGCGGGTCGTCCGCCAACACCGCCTTCGGCTGCGCGCGGCTCGGCCTGCGCGCCGGCCTCATCTCACGCGTCGGCGACGACGGCATGGGCCGCTTCCTCGTCGAGACGATCGCGCGCGAGGGGTGCGACACGAGCCACGTCGGGGTGGACCCGTCGCGCCTCACCGCGGCGGTCGTGCTCGGCATCAAGGACAAGGACACGTTCCCCCTCATCTTCATGCGCGAGGACTGCGCCGACATGGCGATCGACGACGCGCAGATCGAGGCGCGCTACATCGCGCGGAGCCGCGCGCTGCTGATCACCGGCACGCACTTCTCGACCGAGTACATCGACGGCATCAGCAACCGGGCACTCGACCGCGCGCGTGCGCACGACGTGCGCACGGTGCTCGACATCGACTACCGGCCGGTGCTGTGGGGCCTCACCAAGCGCGGCGACGGCGAGACGCGCTACATCCAGTCCGATACCGTCACCGCGCACCTGCAGCGCCTGCTGCCGAAGTTCGACCTCGTGATCGGCACGATCGAGGAGTTCAACATCGCGGGTGGCAGCACCGACATCATGGCGTCGCTGCGCGCCGTGCGCGAGCGGACGAAGGCGACCCTCGTGGTGAAGCGCGGGCCGATGGGCTGCGCGGTGATCGACGGCGCGATTCCCGCGTCGCTCGACGCCGCCTTCAACGGCCAGGGCGTCGAGGTTGCCGTGCTGAACGTGCTCGGCGCGGGCGATGCGTTCTCGTCGGGGTTCCTGTCCGGCTGGGTGCGCGGCGAGGATTACGACGCGTGCGCGCGCTACGCGAACGCGTGCGGCGCGCTGGTCGTCTCGCGACACGGCTGCGCCCCCGCGATGCCGACGCGCGTCGAGCTCGACTACTTCATCGCGAATGCCGCGAGCATCCCGCGGCCCGACCAGGACGCGACGCTGACGCGCCTGCATCGCGTGACGGCGCCGCGCACGCCGCGCAACGAGATGTTCGTGTTCGCGTTCGACCATCGCAATCCGTTCTTCGACCTGGCGCAGCGCGCGGGCGCCGACGAAGCGCGCATTCCCGCGCTCAAGCGCCTGCTCGTCGAGGCGGTGGGCGAGACCGAGCGTGCGCGCGGCCTGGCGGGGAGCGTCGGCATCCTGTGCGACGACCGCTACGGCCAGGACGCGCTCAACGCGGCGACCGGCCGCGGCTGGTGGATCGGCCGCCCGCTCGAGCTGCCGGGCTCGAATCCGGTGACGTTCGACCACGGCCGGTCGGTGGGTACCACGCTGCTGGCGTGGCCGGCCGAGCATGTCGCGAAGCTCCTCGTCCCGTATCACCCCGACGACGCGATCGAGACGCGGCTCGAGAACGAGGCGCAGATCCGCGCGCTGTACGACGCCGTGCAGGCGAGCGGGCACGAGCTCCTGCTCGAGATCATCCCGCCGAAGGCGATGCCGCGGGACGCGGACACCGTGTACCGCGCGCTGAAGCGCCTGTACAACCTCGGCATCTATCCGGAGTGGTGGAAGCTGGAGCCGATGAGCGCCGCGCAATGGCGCGCGATCGACGGGCTGATCGCCGAGCGCGACCCGCATTGCCGCGGCGTCGTGATGCTGGGGCTCGACGCGAGCATCGAAGCGCTCGCCGACGGCTTCGCCGCGTCGCGGGACAGCTCGACCTGCCGCGGCTTCGCCGTCGGACGGACGATCTTCAAGGCGCCGGCCGCCGACTGGCTCGCGGGCGCGATCGACGACGCGACACTCAAGATGCGCGTGCGCGCGAACTTCGAGCGGCTGATCGACGTGTGGCGGCAGACGCGCGCTACCGACGCGAGCGACCACGCGTCGGCCGCGGCGCGCAGGGGGGCCGCATGATCCGCCTGACGATGGCGCAGGCGCTGGTGCGCTTTCTCGCGGCCGCGCGCAGCGACGACGGCGCGCCGCTTTTCGGCGGCGTCTTCGCGATCTTCGGTCACGGCAACGTCGCCGGCATCGGCGAGGCGCTGTACGCGCGGCGCGACGCGCTCCCAACGTACCGCGCGCACAACGAGCAGGCGATGGCGCACGCCGCCATCGCCTACGCGAAGGCGCACCTGCGACGGCGGATGATGGCCTGCACGACGTCGATCGGACCGGGCGCCACCAATCTCGTCACCGCGGCGGCGCTGGCGCACGTGAACCGCCTGCCGGTGCTGTTTCTGCCGGGCGATATCTTCGTGTCGCGCGCGCCCGATCCGGTGCTGCAGCAGGTGGAGGATTTCGGCGACGGCACGATCTCCGCCAACGACTGCTTCCGGCCGGTCTCGCGCTACTTCGATCGCATCGTGCATCCGGCGCAGCTGCTGACCGCGCTGGCGCGCGCGCTCGACGTGCTGACCGATCCCGCGGCGTGCGGCCCGGTGACGCTCGCCCTGCCGCAGGACGTGCAGGCGATGGCGTGGGATTATCCCGACGACTTCTTCGCGCCGCGCACGCGTCGCTTCGACGGGCCGCCGCCGCGGACGCACGACATCGACGACGCGGTCGCGCTGCTGGCGCAAGCGACGCGGCCGCTCATCATCGCCGGCGGCGGCGTTCTCTACGCCGGCGCATGCGACGCGCTGCGCGCGTTCGCCGACCGCCACGGTGTGCCCGTAGCGGAGACGCAGGCGGGCAAGGGCGCGCTCGCCTGGGACCATCCGCTGCAGGCGGGCGCGATCGGCGTGACCGGGTCGCCGGCGGCGAACGCGCTCGCGAAGGACGCCGACCTCGTGCTCGCCGTCGGCACGCGGCTGTCCGATTTCACGACCGGCTCGCACTCGATGTTCGCCGCGGCGCGGCGCGTGTCGCTCAACGTCAACCGCTTCGACGCGATCAAGGTTCACGACGCGCAGGTGGTCGCGGACGCCCGCGCCGGCCTCGATGCGCTGTCGCGCGCTGCAGGCGCGTGGCACGCGGAGGCGGGGTGGACCGAGCGCGCGCGGGGCGCCGCGAACGCTTGGCGCGACGACGTCGCGCGCATCACCGGACGCCGCGACGCCGCGCTCCCGTACGACGGCGAGGTGATCGGCGCCGTGCAGCGCTCGTCGGCGGAATCCGCGGCGCGCGACATCGTCGTCTGCGCCGCCGGCACGCTGCCTGCCGAGCTGCACAAGCTCTGGCGCACGTCGACCCCCGGCGGCTATCACATGGAATACGGCTACTCGTGCATGGGCTACGAGATCGCCGGCGGGATGGGCGTGAAGATGGCGAAGCCCGACCGCGAGGTCGTCGTGATGGTGGGCGACGGCAGCTACCTGATGATGAACTCGGAGATCGCGACCTCCGTGATGCTCGGCGCGAAGCTCATCGTCGTCGTACTCGACAATCGCGGCTACGGCTGCATCAACCGGTTGCAGCAGGCGGTGGGGGGAGCCCCGTTCAACAACCTGCTCGATGATTGCGTGCAGGGTCCGCTCGGCGCGCCGGCGATCGACTACGCGGCGCATGCGCGGTCGCTCGGCGCCCTCGCGGAGAACGTGAAGACGATTCCCGAGCTCGAGGCGGCGCTCGCCCGTGCGCGCGCCGCCGATCGCACGTACGTCGTGTGCATCGATACGGATCCCGCGCGCACGACCGACGACGGCGGCTGGTGGTGGGAGGTCGCAGTGCCGGAGGTGTCGGACCGGCCCGGCGTGCGCGCCGCGCGCGCGCGTTACGACGACGAGCGGAAGGCGCAGAAGCCATGACCCTGGACGTTCGCATCGGCATCAACCCGATCTCGTGGAGCAACGACGATTTGCCGTCGCTGGGCGGCGAGACGTCGCTCGAGACGGCGTTGTCGGAGGGCGCAGCGATCGGCTACCAGGGGTTCGAGCTCGGCAACAAGTTCCCCCGCGAGCACGCGGCGCTCCGCGGCGTCCTGGCGCCTCACGGCCTTGCGCTGGTGTCGGGATGGTACTCGGGGAGGCTCGCGCGGCGCTCCGCCGCCGAGGAGATCGCCGCGGTCGGGCCGCACCTCGAGCTGCTGGCGAAGGGCGGTGCGACGGTGATGGTGTACGGCGAGGTGGCCGACAGCATCCAGGGCGGGGCGCAGCCGCTGTACAAGCGGCCGCGCTTCTTCCACGACGGGGATTGGCGCGCGTACGGCGAGCGCCTCACGACGTTCGCACGGCACACGCTGGCGCACGGCGTGCGCGTTGTCTATCACCACCACATGGGTGCGTACTGCGAGACGCCGGACGACGTCGACGCGCTGATGGGCAGCGTCGGCGACGAGGTGGGCCTGCTGTTCGACAGCGGCCACATGACGTTCGCGGGCGGCGACGCCGTCGCGATGCTGCGCAAGCACGTCGCGCGCGTGTGCCACGTGCACTGCAAGGACGTCCGCCCCGACGTCGTGCGGATGGCGCGCAACCGCAACTGGAGCTTTCTGGAAGCGGTGATCAACGGCGCGTTCACGGTGCCCGGCGATGGGGCGGTCGACTTCGCGTCGCTGATCGGCGTCCTGAACGAGCACGACTATCGCGGCTGGCTGGTCGTGGAGGCGGAGCAGGATCCCGTCGTCGCGCCGGCGTACGCGTACGCGAAGAAGGGCTTCGATCATCTCACCGCGCTGGTCGAGCGCGCGAACGGCGCGGGCGCGGCCGCGGCCGCGGGCAGCGGAGGCGCGCGATGAGCCTGCTCGTGAAGGCGAAACGCGAAGGAAACGAAATCGTGCGCGTCACCCCGCGCTCGGCCGGCTGGCGCTACGTCGGCTTCACGGCCTACCGGCTCGCGGCCGGCGAGACGGTGCGCGTCGACGAAGGCGGCAGCGAGATCTGCATCGTCGTCCTCGGCGGCAAGGTGAGCGTCACGCAGGGCGCGAACGCGTGGCGGGAAATCGGCGCCCGCAACGACGTCTTCGACGATCGCGCGCCGTATGCCGTCTACCTGCCCGAGGGCGCGGCCGTCGACGTCGTGGCGCACACGCGCGCGGAGATCGGCGTCGCGAGTGCGCCCGGGCCGGGGACGACGGCGGCGCGGCTGATCGAGCCGGCGCAGATGAAGCGGTCGGTGCGCGGCGCCGGCGCGAACACGCGCTACGTCTGCGACATCCTGCCGCAGACCGAGCCGGCGTCGCATCTGCTGGTCGTCGAGGTGCGCACACCGGCAGGCCACTCGTCGAGCTATCCGCCGCACAAGCACGACACGGACAACCTGCCGATCGAGAGCTCGCTCGAGGAGACGTACTACCATCGTCTCGATCCCGCGCAGGGCTTCGCATTCCAGCGCGTCTACACGGACGACCGCTCGCTCGACGAAGCGCTCGCCGTCGAGAACGGTGACGTCGTGATGGTGCCGCGCGGTTACCACCCGGTCGTCGTCCCGTACGGCTACGAGTCTTACTACCTCAACGTGATGGCCGGCCCGACGCGCGAGTGGTACTTCAAGAACGATCCCGCGCACGAATGGATGCTGAAGAAATGAAGGCGGCCCCCGCGTGAAAGTAGGGTCAGAGACGATTTTCGTGAAAGTAGGGTCAGAGACCACTTTGGACAAAGGCGCCGACGAGGGCAGCAACGCGAGCGCGAACGCGAGCGGCGGCGCCAACGCGGGCAGAAGCGCCGGCGCAGCCCGCCGCACGCCCGCGCCCCCTGGCGACGCCCTCATGCCGAAGGCCGCGGTCGGCCGAGCGCCCTTGCGGTACAAGTCCGCGACGGATGTCACGCCGAACCCCGGAAAAGTCGTCTCTGACCCTACTTTGGCGGTGGAGGCGCTGCTCGCGCGGATCGCCGCGCACTTCGACGCGCTGCCGAGGCAGCTGAAGCGCGTGGCGAAGTACGTCGACGAGCATCGCGCGAGCGTAATGGTCGACCGCACCGGCGACATCGCCGCGCGCTGCGGCGTCCAGCCGTCGGCGGTCGTGCGCTTCGCGCAGCGCTTCGGCTATTCCGGCTTTTCCGCGATGCAGGCTGTGTTCCGCGACGCATACCAGGCGCAGGCGAATCCGCTGTCGAGCTACCAGGCGCGCATCCGCACGCTCGTCGCGACCAAGCGCGGCACGCTGCGCGGCGGCCAGGTGGCGCGCGAGTTCATCGCCGGCAGCCGCAGCGGCCTCGACGAGCTCGCGCGCGACCTGGACGAGGTCGCGATCGAAGCGGCGGTGGCGCTGCTCGAAAAGGCCGACAACATCTACGTCGTGGGCGTGCGCCGCTCGTTTCCCGTGGCGGCGTACATCGCGTATGCGCTCGGCCACACGCGCAAGCGGGTGCACCTGGTCTCCGGCATCGGCGGCATGCAGGGCGAGGAGCTGGCCTCCGCACGCCGCGACGACGTCGTCATCGCGATCAGCTTCACGCCGTACGGCCGCGAGACGCTCGCGTGCGTGCGCGAGGCGCAGCGCCGTCATGCGAAGACCGTCGTGATCACCGACAGCCGGATGGCGCCGCTTGCGCGCGACGCCGCCGCGCTGTTCACCGTGAAGGAGGGCAGCGCGTTCGCGTTCCGCTCGCTCACGAGCACGTTGTGCCTGTGCCAGGCGCTGTTCGTCGCGCTGGCGTATCGCCTCGAATGCAACGTCGAGGAAACGAAGGACCGCGGAGAAGACGATGACTGATGTAGCGATGTTCGGTGCCGGACGCATCGGCAAGATCCACGCAGGCAACCTGGTGCGCCAGCCGGGCGCCCGCCTCAAGTACGTCGCCGACGTCGACGCCGCCGCCGCGAGGTCGCTGGCCGAGACGCACGGCGCGAAGGTCGCCGACGCCGTCGCTGTCTCCGGCGCCGCCG
>Ga0157378_10000511_pt1 | contig 36886 bp, 38 predicted proteins | sample M65metaG_FD_115309 | JGI IMG/M metagenome (GOLD analysis project Ga0157378, IMG submission 115309) | Miscanthus rhizosphere microbial communities from Kellogg Biological Station, Michigan, USA - M6-5 metaG | ecosystem: Host-associated > Plants > Roots > Rhizosphere > Soil | place: USA: Michigan... | reverse complement strand
CCTTCCGTGCTGGCGTTGACGTGGTAGTCGCCGCCGGGGAGTTGGCGGACCGTGAAGTTGCCGGAGGCGTCGGTGATGGCGACACGTGGAGTGGTGAGCGTAGGTCCGGTGATGGTGACCGTCACGCCTGGCAGTGGGACGTTGTCCGCGTTGGTGACGGTGCCGGTGATGCTGCCCGTGGCTTGTGCGTGGGCGAGCGTGGCGAGTGTGGCGAGTGCGAGCGTGAGGATGATGCGGAGTGCATGGCGCATGGGGAGCGGTGTCCTCCTCTTTTCCATTGACCGGTGTTCCGTTGGTGCGGATCGCGTGGTCCGTTGGGTGATGCGATGCAATGGTAGTGGCGTTGGTTCTTGCGGAGGGAGTGTTCGTAATGGTGGGGTTCCCTACCCTGCGGTGTTCCGGGAGTGGGTGATGGGATGGCAGAGTTGCCTGGCGATGTGGTCTGCGGGGGGTGAGTGATTGCTGTCCCAAGGGACGATACTGAATGTGTGTCCCCGCTATCGCGGGGGAATGGGATTGCCCGGCCTGCTGGCCGGGGGATTGGCTGCCCGCCTGCTGGCGGGAAAAGTGGGAAGAAAGGGGGGAAATGAAACGTGAAACCATTCGCCCCCGTTACGACGCACTAAAACAACGCAATCCGCTAATCCTTCAATGAATTGTCAGAGGTCGTGAGCGCAAGCTGACCATGTGCGGCGGATAGCCCCGCTGGGTAGCACGCGTTGCCTTGGTTTCTTTCGCAAGGTCTTGGCGCGACAACGACTTCGTCTGATTTCACACGATTGGTTTCACACGACCTGTCTACTTTCACAGTAATCATTCACGCGATTGCGGGCTCTGGCGTCAGTGATCGAGAGCCCGTGACACGCGCACCTTAAGAACACCGCGAACCGTTCAGCGTGAGCATGGCGCACTTCACCACGCACAAACTCTTGGAACTGGCTGCCTGCCGCAACGTCCGCTCCGGCTATGTCCGGGACGCGCAGCGCGCAGCCGCTGACAACATCTACACCGTTGAACACCTCATCAGGGTGCCGCTCGCGCTCGCGCGCGAGGAGAAAGCGGACTTCTTCAGTGCATTCGCAGAGGCCATGCCGCGACAACTTCAGATGAGCTTGGAGGCAGAGATCGACCTGTGGGAAGACTTGCAGCGAGGACTCCGGCTGCTACGCGAGAGCAATGTGACCGAAACCGAACTAGACGCGTACGCCGCGAAGGTACGAGGGTACCTCGCCTGTCACCGGGACGTATTACGCCTGGAGGAAGAGATGGTCACAAGTTGCCTCGTCATGCACTACGAGAAGCGACTGGACGAACTTCTCACCACTGCCGCAAGCTACGACCTTACACGCATCTAAGAAGAAATGACGCGATGCCCGGCGATGTGTCTGCGGACACCAATATGCAATTGGGGCAGAAGTGCGGTGATCCGCAGGTTTAAATACACGCCCCCTCATGTCGATGAGCATGCGTCCTCGGGCAAGTGTGCGGCTGGATCAAGAACTCGTGGATCGCGCGCGTCACGTCCTGCCCCAGCTCGAATTCTCCGTGTATGTTGAAACGCTGCTCCTCGCCGACCTCGATCGCCGCTCTACCAACGACGGCTTCTCTTGGAGCGACGAAGCACGCACGCTCACCGCACTAGCGTTTCGGACAGGATCGATACGAGAACTCAAGGCAGGTCGACGCTCACCCCTCCTGGAGGATCGGTCACTGCGACGCCTGTCGGAAGAAGACCTCCAGCGTCTCCTCAACGAAACGAGCACGCAACTCGAAGCGCTCCTCCGGCTGCGCGACCAGAATCCAGCGGCCTATGCCCTACTCCTGCGCCGAGCACGAGCCCAAGACAACGACACCCGGTAAGAACATCCGAGCGGCGAAACACCAAAGAGCGAAAAACGTTCGCGTCATCACCGCAGCGTCTCAGCATCGCTGGAGCGACGAGACGCTGCAAGGACCTCCAGCCCGCGCCCAAGTTCAGCGTGGTGCACAAGACGCGCGACATCGTCAGCCAAACCGCGATCGACGAGCAACGCGCACAATTCACGTAAGAGTGTGGATTCTGCTGTCTGGCGCTCCCTCGTCAGCAGCGCATGGCGCTCGTCAAGGACGCTCGCACACCGACTGCAATACGCAGCGTCCAACCCATTGATGTTCTGGCAGGCGTGACACACGCGAGGACCGCACTGCGATATTGCTTGGGGCATTGGAGCGAGCTGATTCTCGCGCAAGATCGCATTGTTCGCATCACTCGCGAGCAGGTGCGCGTAGGTGCTGAGCATGTCCGTGCTCGGCGTCCAGCCAAAGTACGCTTTCGCTTGTGCTTCAGTCATCAGCCCCGTCGCGAGGCAGTGTGTCGCTCGGCTGTGGCGGAACAGGTGCGGGTACACGCGCTTACCGATGCCGGCACGACGAAAGAGGCGTTGCACAAGCTTGCGTATGGTTTGGTAGCCGATGTGTCGCGGCGTGTCGCGATATTGGTAGTGCACCCATAAGGGAGCAGCCGGGTCATGGCGGAAGGGATGGTTGTTGAGCCATGTCGCCAGCACTGGTGCGCTGCGCAGCACGAGGATCATCCGCTTGCCGGTCTTCCCCGTGAGCGCGAGTTCGAATCCATGCGTGGCGTGGTTCACGTGCTGTAGTTGGAGATTCCCGATTTCACTGATGCGTCCGCCGCTCTCCCACAAGAGACTGACGAGGGCCGTGTCCCGTGGGTTGTGACACATGGTAAGTACCTGCTCAATCTCGCCGGGGAGGAGCAGGTCGTGTCGTTCGAGGCGGCGCTTGTCGCGCATGCGGACGTGCGTGGTGATCCAACTCACGATCGGCGGAATGGTCGCTCGGCTACCGAAGGCACCGGGGGCGGCGAGCCAGGTGTAAAAGCGCTTGATGATCGCCTTGTACGTGCTAAGTGTTTCTGCGCTGTACCGAGGCTCGTGCTGAAGCATTTCTGTGATGAGGCGTTGGAGATCCTCGATCGTCGCGGTGTCAAAATCCTTCCCAAGTTGCCGCGCGCTCCCGACGAGCACGCCGAGCGCGCGAATGAGACGCACCGTCCCACAAGTCTGTTGCAGCAAGCACGCATCTCGGTACGCGAGGATCAGCGTCTTGTTACGCTCACTAATCGCGCTGGCACGCACCCACGCAACTGCGCGCGCGTACTTCGCTGCATAGTGATGAATGTCGAGTCCCATGGTCTAGCCCTCCGCCTTTGGAATCGCGCAAACGTGGTTTTAGCTCCCGCGTGCCACACCATTCCCTCACCAACGACACCCTAGGACTCGTACAAAAGGGTTAACGCCCAAGCCCGAAGGTGAGGAATTTGTCGAGCACGCGAGCACGTCGCAGCGATCCGCGATCAGGAGAGGCCTTGGAGTATTTAGTTCTTTCGTTTCTCGGCCAGAAGCATGTTTGTACGAAGAGTGACCCTAAAGAACCAATGCGTTCGACGCAATGACACGTTGAACGGAATAGTGTTAGACGAAAGAGAGCAGCAGCTAGGTTCGCGGCGACGACCGCGTTAGACGAAAGAAAAAAAGAAGGAGGCTGTTAGACGCAGTTCAGCGTTTGGCACCTCGTGACGCCTCCTTGGTGGCACTCGTGCTTTTTGCGCGCGCCTCGGGTTGCGCCGATTCTTGCTCGGGCTCTTTGCGTCGGCCGTCCTCCTGCACATCGGTGAGGCGACGTTGCTCTTCCCACTGGTCGCGTGCAGCCAGCCGTTCCGTGGCGATCTTGACGAACTCTGGGTTCTTCTCGATCGCGATGAAGGAGCGCTTGAGCTGCTTGCACGCAATTGCGGTTGTGCCACTGCCGACGAACGGATCGAGCACCACGTCGCCAGCGTCGGTGTACTGCTCGACGAGGTAGCGGACAAGTTGCACCGGCTTTTGCGTCGGGTGCGGCTTCCAGTCGCTCAAGCTGCGCAGGCTCACCAGCGGGACACTCCAGAAGCGACAGCGCTCGTTCTTGCGCTCCCGCGACCAGACCACGATGGCCTCATACGGGACGCGGCTGTTGCTGTCGGGCTTGTGCCAGAGATGCCGAGCAACTTCAAACCATCCTGGCGGCGGGTGCGGGACGTCGCTCGCACGCCAGAAGAACACGATCCTCTTCGAGACCTTGCGGCACGCCAGGTAGAGCATCGCCAACCCGTCACTGATTTCCTCGACAAAGAGGTTCATCCCGTTGGGGTATGGCGGGTCGGTGATCATCACCGGGATGCTCGCGTCGGCAAGCTCGGCGACCAGTTTGATGCTGTCGCCGGCAATCACTTGGTTGCGCGGGATCATGGGGAAGGAGGAGCACGCCCGGAGAAGTCAGAGTTGTCGGCATGCTCCTCGTTCCCGCTGGTGGAGGCGGGAATCGTTCGTTGTGGGTTCTCGAACAGTACGCAGTACCGTTCGTAAATCGTTTGGTAGGCATTCATAGGGTCACCTGATCAAGGCGTTCCTTGATCGTGTCAATGTGCTGCAGGTACTGCTCGACGAGACAGGAGCGCAGGAGCTCTGTTGCCACGCCGATGAGCTCGAGCTGGCAGGTCAGGTACGTGCGGACCTGCGCGGCATAGGTCGCGAGGTCCGCGGGTCCCGGATCCGCACGGCGGAAGTGGCATAAGCTTGCGTTGAGCCGATGCCACGCCTCGAGTTCCGTCGTCACTGCGTACTCCAGGGTATCGGGTAGGGCACTGCCGAAGTCGTCGAGATAGTCCTGTCGTTCCTCACTGATGCCACGGACTGCGGCATCGATGAGACTGTCGATGGTTAAGAGGCTGCCGTTGCTTGCGCGGCGGCGTGCCTCCTCGGCGCATTTCATGCGCCTCAATTGGTGGGCGGTGACCCGCCCGAGTTGCTGTTTGTATCGGGTCATAGTGGCAGCTTGGGAGCGCGGGTATTTGAGCGCGACGTGTCACCACCGGGGGTGATACCTGACACGTCGCTCATAAATACGGTCACTTCTTCCCTTTCTTGGTCATGAATGACGTGCTGGATCTTCAGCGTTTGCAGCGGCTCCACGAGACCATTGACGTCATCGGCCCCGAAGCAATAAGTAGGCGCTTTGGACCGCGCCGTTCGATCTACCGCTGGCTGCGACGCATACGTTCACTGGCGACATACCGGGCGCGGATTTCGTACGCCGCCCTGGATCTCGCACAAGTGCACCTGTTCATTCGGCACGCCGACTCGACGTGGTTCAACTACCCCTATGCAATAGATCGGGCTTGGGTGTTTGCGCAGCCAGGCGAGCCCGTACTGTACCTGCGCTGCTTGGTACCACGCGAGCACGTGGACAAGGTCCCCTCCGGTGGTGACATCACCAGCATCACCAGTGATGATGGCTGGCAACAACTCTCCCCGCTGGATCAAGCGCTCTACCCGGATGGTCGCCCACGACAGCGGTCAGCAATTGCCACCGCACGGCATCACGCACTCGTCGCGCACTGCATCCTCGGCGATCCGCTCATCGTGCCAGTGGCATGCGAGCTTGCGACAATGCACCCAACCATGACCGGGCTCTGGCGCACTATTACAGACCGGCTCGGACCACGACTGCACGAGTTTCTCCCCCGCAAGCGGCGCAACGGCAACGCGCATCTCCGACGAACGTTCCTGTTTCTCAACCAGTACGGTCTCGTCCTGCAACACCACATTCAGTATCGACCGCTCGAAGCGCACACCATCGAAGTGCTCTTCCTAACCGACGACAGCCCAACGCTGCGCGATGCGCTCGTGAGCATCTGTCCCACCGTCGAAACGTACGCAACCAGCGATGGGTATCTCGCGCGGGCAAGCGGCGACATCGCCCTCATCAAGTGCCTGCTCGCCGTGGAAGGCGTCCGACACTGGTGGTTCGTCGATCACCAGCGCACCAACGACGCACCGCGTGTGCGCTTCGCCTACGAAGTGCTCTTCGACGCGCGGCCTAAAACCTGGCGGCGCCCATGACCGACGACATCGACATCATCGCAGCAGCCCTCAGCGGCGACCGCCGCGCGGTCTACATCGATCAACTCAAGCGCATCGAGACCGAACTCATCGCGCGACTCGCCGTGAACATCACCACACGCGAGACCATCCACAACCTGCTCCACGAAATCAGGAACGACCTCTTGCGCCTCGAAGCACCGCACGATGGCCTAGGTGATGATCCGAGCACACTCACCGATCGCATCGTCCTCAAGCGCGAGTGGCGACAACTCGTCCGCAGTCTCGCCGAGGAGCAACGCAGTTGCTGGGCGGACACCCAAGCACTCAAGAGCGAAGCGCGCATCGTGGAGAAAGAACTCCTCACGCTCGCACACCGCGATCGTCGCCGCGGCGAGTTCGCATGATCCCGGGCGGGACGCCCATGGTCCCCTACGAGCTCTTTCGCCGACTCAAACCACTCTATCCAGCAGCGATTGCGCGACTCTGGATCGAATACCAAACCGCCACACCAGAAGCAAAACGCGACATCGACGAACTCCTCACCATTCTCGCCATCAAACGCCTCGGCATGATGATCGGCGACGAACAACTCGTCCTCGACGCACCACCACCCGCACTCATCGGGCGCGGTGATTTCACCATCGGGCACGTCACCTACCCCGGCATCCCACCCTACCCGTTCCGGGTTAAGCGCAATGAATTGCTACGGCACATCTTCATTCTCGGACCGACCGGCACGGGCAAGAGCACACTCCTCCTCCACCTCTTAACGCAACTGCTCGCGGCGCGCGTGCCCTTCATGATCTTCGACTTCAAAAGGAACTATCGCTGCCTCCTCCACGCACCATCGAGCAACGACGTGATCGTGTTCACTGTCGGACGCAAGACCGCGCCACTGGCAATCAACGTCCTCCAAGCACCACCCGGCGTCGAGTTCACCGAATGGGCCGACGCTCTCACCGACACCATCGGCACAAGTCACCTCTTGCTACAGGGCGCGAAGAACGTGCTCAAAGAAGCACTCCTCCAAGCGCACGAGAAGCATCACGCACAGGCGACGCTCGCACACGCACACGCACTCCTCCAAGCAACGCTCTATGCAACACGACAAGGAAGCAGAAAATACGGTTGGCTCGAAAGCGCGACACGCAGCATCGAAGAACTCACCAAAGGAGCATTCGGACAAGCGTTAAACGCAACCAACGGCAGCGCACTCAACGACCTCCTCCAGCACGCCGTCATCTTCGAACTCCACGGGTTTGGCGACGACCAAAAACGCTTCTTCTGCCTCTACTTCCTCCACGCCATCCTGCAACTCCGCAAGAACAGCACCACCGCACGAGAACAACTCCAACACGTCCTCGTCTTCGACGAAGGACACAACGTCTTCCCCCGCGAACGACTCGGAGAAATCAGCATCCCCGCACGACTCGCCAGGGAAGTACGCGAATACGGCGAAGCAATCATCGCCGCAACACAACAAGCAGACATCAGCGAAAGCCTCATCGCCAACAGCGGCTTCAAACTCATCCTCCGCTGCGACTATCCCAAAGACGTCACCTTCGCAAGCCAACTCCTCCAAATCAAACCCGAATGGCTCCCACGACTCGCACTCGGCACCGGCATCGCACGACTCCCCGTACGCTGCTACAACCCCATCCTCTTCACCTTCCCCGAACAACCAATCAAAAACACGACAACCACTGATGACGACGTGCACGCACAATGGACACGCTTCGGCCTCCCAACAAGCGAATCTAAGAGCGCAACGCCGGAAAGCCTGAGCGAACGCGAAGAGCAACTACTGCGCGATGTAGCGACGGAACCGATTAGTCCCATCACACACCGATACCAGCGACTCGGCTGGCACACGGAAACCGGCAATCGCACAAAGGACGCAATCATCAAAAAAGGACTCGTGCACTTCGAACCCGTCAGTACACCAAAAGGCCAAGTAAAGATCCTCACCCTCACCGACACCGGCGCCGACTTCCTACGCAGCAAGGGAATCGACCTCACACGTCGACGGCACGGCGGCGCAGCACATGAGTACTGGAAACACGAACTCCGCACCCAACTCGGGCAGCACGGCTACACGGTCAACGAAGAGTATTCACTCGGCGCAGGGAAAACCGCAGACCTTCGCGCCAGCAAAGACCCGCACGTCCTGTTCATCGAAATAGAGACCGGAAGATCCGACATCGCGGCAACCGTCGCGAAATACCCACCCGACAAGGAACTCGTGGTCTTCTTCACGAGCGACGAGATCGCCGCACGATACCGCGACCTCATCACCCTTGGCCGTCCAGGAACACGGTGCATCACGCCGACCACCATGAACGAACTCGCTCCGTAGGTCTTTCTTGCGCCGCAAGGCGTGGCGTCGGTGTCCTCGACTATCCGGAGGTGTTTCACACTCCCGATAAAGAGGAACACGTGAAAACCTGTGAAAGGCTTGAAACGCTGCCCAGGGACCCCAACGATGAGCAATCACTACAGGTGTCGTTTCTTGAATTCGTGAGTAAGCGGCGCGCTCGTTCGGTACACCCGCCATCGGCCTTCATCTATTTGCTCTGCCATGCCCGTGTTTTCCAGTTCGCTTCGCGCAAGAGCGTCTCCTGCTCGGCGGGAGGCGGGCACAGTGATGGCATGTATTTCGTGAGCCACGTGTGTTCACCACCTATCACGAGCAGGAAATTACCGGCGTCGCCCAGACATGCAAGTGAACTACTGACCCAACTCTCTTGAGGTACGCAGCATACTTAAATCTTCCCGCTACTGAGAGATCACACCATACGAACGAGGGCGCGTGATCATTGTCGCGTGCAACGCCCAGCGGCGACTCTCGTTGCAGTCTCCTCATAGAGGCGTGCCCCGTTATTCACGATCGTGTCAGCGCGCGTCTGCGCGTCTGTGCTCAGCGCAGCGGCGTGTGCGCACTCGTCGCCTAAGGCTCGGAGCAGCGCACGGATAAGCGTATCGATGCGTTCCGCATCAGCGACCGAGACCGTGCCTGTAGGATCGCTCGCCCTCGCGACTTGGAACTCCTGCAGCCGTTGATTCGCCTCGATGCCGTTCTGTTGTAACTCTTTGCTGAGATCAGCCACGCTCCGAATGTGATCCTCAAGATAAGATCGGCTGCCTCGCAGGTACGACAGCTGATCCTTCAGGTAGCTGAGTTGATCGCGCAACCAAGAACACTCGGCATGGCGAGCAAGGTCCTCATCGATACGACGCACCGTGTCCCGCATGGCGGTGAGTGCGTTGGCACAACCGTCGAGATTCTGAGCGAAGTCCGCCCGCGCGTGCAGCGCGCTGGTATTCGCCTCAAGCCCGTTCGCCGCATTGCGAAGACGGTAGCCAGCATCATTGACTGCCTCTGCCTTCGCCGCACGCGCAGCAGCCGCATTCTCGACACGTCGGCGTTTTTCGTATGCAGCGTGCAAGTCTCGCTGCCACGATCGCAGCGCCGCGTTGAACCGCTCCTCGGAACTGCGCAAGAACCGATGGGACGCGACCGCTCCAGTATTCGTCGGGAAGGACAACGTGAGCGTCGCTCCGGCAACACGACCAATGAACGTCGCACTACCAAGATTGAGAAAGGTCTTCGCGTGCAATGTCACCACGCTGCCATCCGCCGCGCCCTCCACAGTCACCATTTGGCTCTTCGTGCCACCCTCATCATCGGGCTCCGCAACCAACAAGTAGCCAGAAACGCTTTGCTCCGTCTGCGTCAACGAAAGCAACTCCAGCCACTGCGGGCGACCATCAGCAACAAACGTTCCGGTAAACGGACGCGCCAAAGCGCCCATCGCCCACAACAAGGCCAACACCATCACGATGAGATACCGCGGCACCTTCACCTCCAAGAGTGTACGCCCAGGTTCTCAAAGCCCGGCTGACCATGGCCTCCGCAGTCAAGGCCGGGCTGTGATTGGCGACACGTCTTTGACCTAGACACTCCTCAGCGTGGTTCAAGGCTGCCGTGATAATCGCGTGAGCATTCCTGCCATCTCTTGGTTTGTTTGCTCTTCTCGCTTACCTTGCTCAGCACTCGAGAGTTGGGGGGGTGGGAGTGCGGATCGATCATGCATGCGAGCAGTTCCTGCGCGACTGCGCGAACGTCAGAAAGCTGTCCGCGCATACGACGCGCGCGTATCGGCTTGATCTCGCGCGATTCACGAAATTCATAGGACCCACAACGGAGGTAACAACCTTCGACCGAACCGTGCTCACGCAGTACGTCGAGCACCTTTTCCTGGAGCATCAACTCAAAGAGACATCCGCCAAGCGTCACGTCGCGTCGTTGCGATCACTTTGCAGATGGCTTGAGGACGCAGGCCACCTCACTGATGATCCCTTTCGGGGAGCACGTGTGCGAATCAAACAACCGCGTAGACTACCGCGAGTACTCTCTCGCATTGAACTCGCTGCAATGCTGCAGCATGAACCCTCAGGCGATTTCAATAGCCTAACTGCTCGAATCTCCGCTGAACTGCTTTTTGCCACCGGCATTCGAGTCGCTGAACTCGCCGCGCTACGTGACGACGACATCGACTTGACATGCGGCGTGATTACGATCATCGGCAAAGGAAGTCGCCAACGCCGTGTCTACATCCCAGATGCGGAGATTCGTGAGCTCATCGTAACGTATCGCCAAGCCCGCAACTCGCGCCACCACTTGGAAGATTCGTTCCTCACAAACTCTCGCGGTGGCGCGGCATCCGCACAGTACATCAGAAAACTTGTCAGGAAACTCGCAGAGTCCGCAGCATTGACACGACGGGTAACGCCTCACATGTTCCGCCACTCGGTCGCTACGTACTTGCTGGAGGAAGGTGTCGACATTCGTTACGTGCAACGTTTGTTAGGGCATCGAAGCATCGCGACCACAGAAATTTACACACACGTAGCCGACGAAGCCCTCAAATCGAGGGTCATCGAAAGGCATCCTCGTAAAGCCATCCTGCGACGCACGTAATCGCACGAACGGATAACTTCGAATTATCGGAGTGATCGCGTTCCTGATGTCGCTGAAACTTCTCTACCTAGCCAACTATGCTCCGTTGGATATCCCTGCGGTGGAGGGTCCTCTGGAGGGCATCTATCCTGCCTACCATCGCGAAATCTTCTCCCTTCTATGCGATCTGGGGTTTCAGGTCATATCAGCGCGCACGCCGACGCTCATACTTGGCGGTGAGCGTTTCGATTACGTCTTCTCTTTGCTCAATCGGGCGCCGTACCGTGGGAGCGAGGTTTTTGTCACGGCGCTCTGCGAGTTCCTCCACACTCCGTATCTTGGCGCAAGTCCTCACATTAGGGCCGTTGCTGATGACAAGCACGTGGCCAAGCACGTGGCGCGTTCACTTGGCATTCGGACTGCTGAATGGACTGTTATCCGTTCTCTCGACGACCTTCTTCGTCCTGCTCCGTTCTCTGGACCGTACTTCGCGAAACCGCGATCGGGGGCCTCATCGCGATATCTGGCGGAGGACTGTTTCCAAGACACTTGGAGAGGACTGCTGGAACCGGTCAATCGTCTTCTTGCCGACTCGGGCGAGGATGTGCTTGTGGAAGCATTCGTTCCCGGAATGAATGTCTCTCTCCCGATCGTGGGAGGAAACCCGCCCCACTGTTTGCCTCCGTACGAGACTCTTTCTCCGAATCGTGGTGGCCTCGTTACCTATGCGCAAAAGCGAAGACTCGATCGAACACTGCGCACCCGAACCATCGACGACTCCCGATTGCTTTCTGCCGTGAACGACGTGGGGGTCGCGCTTTACACTGCTCTGCGTCCGGTCGACTACCTCCGAGTGGATATTCGTGTTCTCCCCGACGGCACCCCGGTGTTCTTAGAATTTAACGTCTGTTGCAATATCGGACCTATGTCGGGGTTTGCACGGAGCGCGTTTCATGCGGGCTGGTCACATCGTGAGCTCATTGTCAGGATTCTGCGGTTCAGTTTTGAGCGTCAGCAGGTAACCTGGTAACCCGCTTAGCGGATTTTGGTACCAATATAAGAGTCCGCAGGGTGAGAGGACTGCAAAGAACTCATCTAAGCATAGTGTGTGTTTCTGAGCGAGCTTACCCAAGAGAAAGTCTACGCTCCGTTTAGTGATCTCCGGATCTCGCCGATCCGGAAACTGGAGCGCCAGTGCGCAGTAGCGTTTCACGACCGACGTCGCAGACCCGGCAGCGAGGTGAATCAGCGCCGAATTTAAGTATGCCTTTTGTCGAAGGCGATCCACGGGTGATGTTCTGGCCATATCGGACACACTGTCCACCAGGTCGCATGCTTCTTGCGTATTCCCTATTTGCAGTCGAGCGACTGCGAGGTTCATGAGTACGTATCGTTGGGCGAAGCCTGGCCGCAAGTATCGAAGTGCGCGTTCGAGCATCGAAGCTGCGTCTGTGAACCTTCGAAGGTAAAGCAACGAGTGACCGACATTCGCTGTCGCTATTCCTAAGTGGTGAATGCCGAAAGTCTCAAGGGTGTCGCGAGCCTCATTGGCATCCCGTAGCGCCTGCTCGTGCTTGCCGAGCGCAACTAGCTTCGTGCTGCGATTGCTCATACTGGTTGCCCACCCAAATCGGTCGCCAGTCTTGACGTGTAGCGCTATCGCATCTGTGAGCTTCGCGTATGCGGTTGAGTAGTCATAGGCGTCCGCTGAGTTCCGAAGGAAGTAAGCATAATTGTGTGCCGGTCGAACCTGGGGGTCGTACGTACTCACGAGTTGTTGGGCGCCCGCGATGTCGTTGGCGTGAATGCGCCCAACGATGCGATAGAAACTTAGCAAGCACAGTTCTTCAGGCGATTGTGCGGTCTGACACAACACTTCGAGAAGTGACTCCGAATCGGCATGTTTGCGAACACGGTTCAGCGCTATTCCTCGAAGAATAAGGGGTAATCGTTGGCGCGACCATTCTGCAGGCGCATCGCTTATAAGTTGCAGCACGTTTTCATAGCGGTTTAAGGATGCCATGAAGCTGATGCGTGTCAGGAAATTGCCGGGCGTGCTCGATCCGCTGGCAGCTAGCGCGAGATTGATGAAGTCTTCGGCGGCTGTTTCGCTTCCCATTCCGAGGGATAGTTCAATCAATTGGCGGATGTGCTCGTCCTGATGATCCGGATCAACGATCGCGCCGAGCCGGAAGAGAAGCGGCGCGACCTCTGCCCGCGAGTGCCTGATGGACGAGTGTCGGGCTCGGGTAAAGAAATCGTACAATTGGGTTGTGTGCCGGAGTCGTTCCGTTGGCGTAATCACGAGGTGTTCTGCGATCGCTTCCGGTGATGGGGAAAGTGTGACGAGATCGTCGCCGTCAGGAAGTTTTGCGATTTGAAGCAGCTCGTCTGCGTGCAGTTGAGACAAGTTGCGATTCACTTCCGTATCGCTTGGCCGCACGAGAGCCGGGTCATTGAGACTTAGGGTCAGGAGATCCGAGCGCCGTAGGCCTTGACGCGCCACGGTGAGCATAGTCAGGATCGCGCGACTCAGAGCTGACACGCTCTGAGAGACCATTTGCCCGGTCGGGCTCGTCATCTGCAGCGCAGCCCGAACCCGGTATACGTCGCCGCCAGCCGCCATCCCGAGCCGGCTTGCCTCCGCTGAGCTAAGCGTCACCTTCAGTTTCGCCGCAAGAGCGGCGATAAACGCGGAGTTCGGTGCGCCAAATTCCTCGACATCGACGTTATAACCGAGGTTCGCTGTGCGTAGAACAAAGTCGTCGGGACGCACACCGTCTCGTCGAACGATACCGGCAACATAACGAAGCCCATCGTAGGCGTTTCCGATAGTGGCCGACAAGAGCTGCTCAGACCAGTGATCAATTCGCTGCGCGTTGTCGATAAAGAGAACAAGGCGGGAGGTTGCGGAAAGGCGCACTAGAAAATCGCACAGTAACGCGGCGGTAGCATGGGGGTAGCCAGAAACGGGAAAGACGGGTCGCTCATACTGCAGGGCGACCGCACTCGTTCCTCCGATCCAAGGCACGCTCTGAGCGCCGGCGATCGCCGCCATTCTCGTTCGGGTGTCGCCGGACTTATCCCGCTCGTACTGCTGAAATTGCGCCCACGTGTTCGGGTACCGGTTGAAAAGTTCGACGACAAATTGAGCAAAGACGCTGTTCGCGACATCGTTGGCAGCATCGGCGTAGATCCGCAGGTGGCCGTCGTCGATCGCCTCGACGCAACGACGTAGAAAGCAGGTCAGTCCTGATTTTGGTGCCGCTGACAGCACTTTGACACGAGGAGCGTCCTGTCGGGCACTGCAGAAGGCAGAGATCGACGCGAGCTCAAGATCACGATCGGCAAACACCCTGACTGTGACTCCTCTGAATTGATAGTTCGAAGTTATCAGATCCGGGAAGAAGACTACCCCAGTGTGAGGAGTGACGCAGTACGTGTTTTTCCTACCGTCTTTCAAATCGCGCGACGGAATCCTCGAAGAGAACGAAGGTACAGGGGCGAAATCATCGGATCTACCTCTCTGCGGCAACATCCGCGTCGCGTTGACTAACAATTCACACGCTGGCAGCGCAGCTAAAGTGCGCCGAATCGTTGATCGATATCTTCACGAATCGTCCCGCCACAATCTGGCTGAAGGAACGACAAACGAGGTAAAGGCTAATAAATCTGGTGCCGCCACCTCAGCGTTTCTCGCCGGGGGACCGACGAGCGGGATACCGAAAGACGATCTCGCCGCGCAGGATGATGTAAATGAGCAGCGCGCCGACCACGGTCGGGAACCCATATGCGGAGACCGCGTTCGCGATGCCGCCAATCACTTGTTCTCTCCTTCCTTCACGACCCTCAGCCGGGGCTTCTTCCGCGTTGCGCGCTCCACCGCCTCTGTACGCCGATCGCTCTTGCGCAGGAGCGCCTCCTTGGCAAACGGAGTTGCCTCTTTGATGAGGCCCGTAAAGTCGTAGACGTTGGTGAGCTGCCCTCTTGCGGGACTGTGCCGAGCGACGCGCTGAATGAACCCTGCGCGTTCAAGTCGCGCGATATGGCGCTGCACCGTCTTCTCGGTCTTTCCGATGCGCTCGGCGATCGAGCGCTTCGATGGGTATGGGAGGTTGTCTGCCTTCCACCAGTGCGTGAGGAGTTGCAGGAGAATATTCACATCGACAGGATCGAGTCCGAGCGCCTGCTGGCGGTCCAAGATGACGTCCGGGATGACCGTGTAGCCGGCATCCATGAGCGTCTTGGTCCACTTGCGCTCGTTCTCCCGTATGGTCGGTTGCTGCTGCTTCGAAGTTGTGTTCATCGCATCTTCGTTGTACGCGCGTTGCGCCATCGCTGACAAGGGGACGCCGAGGACACTGGAGGCCCGGGCGGGGGACCATGAGCGCTCCCGGGGGGAGGTACCGACATGTCTCTCGAAGTACGGACGAAGGCTATGCATCAGAACTCCAACGTAGAACGAAAGACGGATGAAGAGCCCCGCGGACTCGAGTGTCCAGGGGGATCTTGTCGATCCGAACAGCGAGCGTATGCCTTCCCTGTGAAGTCCAAACGGCTCTTCAAAGATTCGGACACTCGCATTGCCGGCTCAGTGGCCCTGCTAATCGGATGGAGCGAGCAGTTACCGGATACCTTCGCGCGTACTTCTAGTCAAGAACAACGCACCCCCCACGATGTTTTTTGCAAGGCTGGTCGCTCAGCGACTCGCGAAGAAGGCGACGATGATCCCAACGGCGAGAAGGGTGATGGCTGCGAGAAAAACGAGCACGGGGAACAGGGCACGTTGTCCCGTGGGGGTGTTCAACGGATTCTTCAGCCACGCGGCGCGAAGTCGCTGTCGAAAGTAGAGGCCGCGCCTTCCGGCATACAGCTGGTTGCCGCGAGGCCCAAGGCTCACACGCAAGCCCTTCACGCCGACGGAAACTCCCATCCCGCTCTTCGAGATGTTCATCCGAAGGAGCCCCCCGAGGCGGAACGCCTTGCGGATGAAAATCGGCATGCGCGATACCGGTGCAGCAGTAAAATAATCGTTCCCACCTGATTCGGCAACGCGACCTCGTGCATGGAGGAGGAGTCGGTATGAGCGAGCAGATCCCATACTCTGCGCCGTCGTTTGGCAGCACAGACTTCGCTGATAACCCGGAACCGCGCTGTCCGTGTCTGCTCCTGCTCGACGTCTCCGGTTCGATGCGAGGACAGCCGATCACCGAATTGAATGCCGGACTTCGTACTTTCACCGAGGATTTGCGAAGTGACACACTTGCATCAAAAACGTGTCGAGGTAGGGATCGTCACGTTCGGTCCGGTGAATGTCGAACTCGACTTCACAACCGCAGACACATTCGCACCTCCGCAGCTAGACGCGCGCGGTGACACGCCGATGGGAGCAGCGATCGTGAGAGGCCTGGACTTGCTGCGTCAGCGAAAAGAACAGTATCGCGCAAATGGCATCGCGTTCTTTCGACCGTGGGTGTTCATGATCACAGATGGTGGCCCCACCGACGAGTGGCATGCTGCCGCGCAACAGGTCAAGTCGGGAGAGGAGGCGAAATCCTTCGCGTTTTTTGCGGTTGGCGTTGAAGGCGCACGGTTCGATGTTCTCTCGCAGATTGCGGTCCGCGAGCCGCTGAAACTACAGGGGCTCAATTTCCGATCACTATTTCAGTGGCTGTCAAACTCGATGAAGTCTGTGTCGCGTTCAACGCCAGGGACGGAGGTCCCACTACAAAACCCGACCGCACCTGGAGGCTGGGCTGCGGTGTGAGTTGGCGTTTCGTCAACAGTTCGATTCCGGGCACGTCGCATCTCGAATCAGGTGCGCTATGCCAGGATGTCTCCATCGTCGGCATCATTTCTTGCCCATCAGGCGAGGACGTACTGGTCGCGGTTGCGAGTGACGGCGCAGGTAGCGCGTCGCTGGCACACATCGGCGCGGCGACGGCATGTTCGGCAGCTTTCGAAAATGTGAAGACTTTCCTCGTGATCGGTGACGAAGCACCGGATCTCGCCTCGTTCAACGCACAGCAGTTGCTCCGCGATGTGCGGCTTGCGATCACCGATCGAGCAGAAATCGATGGAATGACCTCGCGTGATTTTGCGTGCACATTACTCGTCGCTGCGGTGAGTGACACGAGCAGCATGTTCTTGCAGATAGGCGATGGAGCCATCGTCATAGGGTCAGAACGCGGTCGGCGAGTCGTCTTCTGGCCGGAGGCCGGCGAGTACGCGAACATGACGTACTTCGTAACGGATGAGCGCGCGGGCGCTCACCTGCAGGTGAGCGTTGTTGCTGACGTCGTATCCGAGATCGCGGTATTCACCGATGGACTACAGCGCCTGGCCCTTCGCTACGATGAACGGTGCCCGCATGATCCCTTCTTCGCACCGCTCTTCCAGAGCGTGCGTACATGGACCGCGTCACAGGAGGGTCTGATTTCTGCGCTCGCCACATGGATGGAGAGCGACGCCGTCAATAGCCGAACCGATGACGACAAAACGCTCATCGTGGGAGTCCGTGTCGTCAACAGCGGGCCGGAACCCCATCATGACAACTTTGTATGACGCGAACGGTGCGCCCGTAATTGTTGGCAGAGAGCTCGGGCGAGGCGGCGAAGGAGCGGTATTCGAGCTACCGAGCGAGCCGGAAATCGTGGCGAAGGTGTACCACGAGGCGGTTTCGCAAGACAAACAAGCAAAGCTCGCAGCCATGTCGACGATGGTGACACCAGCGATCACCGGAGTCGCCGCGTGGCCACTACGTACGCTCCACGCGGATCGGAGAGGTGGGCCGGTCGTCGGCTTCGTGATGCCAAGTGTCAGCTCCTGGCCAAACATTCACTGCTTGTACAGTCCAGTTGAGCGAAAGCGGCGGTTTCCCGAAGTGCGCTGGTCATTCCTCATCCATGCCGCCCGAAACGCCGCAAGCGCGTTCGAGACCCTCCACCGTCACGGCGTGGTTATCGGCGATGTCAATCAATCGAACGTCGTAGTCAATCCGAAAAAGGCGGAGGTTCGCTTGGTCGACTGCGATTCATTTCAGGTTCACGCAAAAGGACGAACGCACCTGTGCGAAGTAGGCATCGCGCATTTCACTCCGCCGGAGCTGCAGAACCTCCCCTTTCGAGGAGTTGTTCGCACCGACAATCACGACGCTTTCGGTTTAGCGGTCCTCTGCTTTCACATGCTCTTCATGGGCCGACATCCCTTTGCAGGCCGCTTCCTCGGCGCAGCCGATATGCCGATCGAACGTGCTATCGCGGAACATCGCTTCGCATATGGCGTTGTCGCGCGACAACGGCAGATGCTGCCGCCGCCCGACTCGCTGCCCTTCGAGTGTGTCGGTCCGGGCGTGACGAAGCTCTTCGAGTTGGCATTTGCCGGCTCCGCGTCGGCCCGTCCAGCACCGACCCACTGGGTTACAGCGCTGGAGACACTGGAGCGAAACCTCCAGCGATGTTCGGCGGAGCCTACTCATGAGTACCACAGCAGTGTCGCGCGATGCCCTTGGTGCACTTTGGAAACCCGCAGTGTCTTTTACTTCATCGGACTGTACACACGCCGCACTCCAGGAGGCGTGTTCGACCTCGCCGCTGCCTGGGCAGCGATCACGCGCATAGCGCGACCGGAACTGCCGACCTTACCATCGGCAATTTCGGTAGCGGCGTCAAGACGCTCGGTGCTTACGAACTACCGACGCGCGGTCGGAAACGCACCCCTGCCGATCGCGCTGATCATCATCGCCGCCGTGGCGCTCACGGGCAGCTATGGCGTAGCGATCGCCGCCATCATTTGCACAATCTACTTGGCGACACGCTATGGCTTCAGTGAGGATCGCAACCTACGCCGCGCGTTGAAGACCGCAGAAGCGCACTGGCACGACATTAGTACGCGACTTCAGGCGAGCGCACGCACCGGCCCCTTTGAACACAAGCTCTCAGAGCTGCAACGAGCACACGATGAATACCTACGCTTGCAACGGGAGCAGCACGCGGAGTTGGCGCGACTCGAGGCATCCAAACGCCAGGTGCAACTCCATGCGTTCTTGGAGCGATTTCGAATTGATACCGCTCGCATCACCGGGATTGGCCCTGGACGAGCGGCAACCCTCTCATCCTATGGCATCGAGACCGCGGCTGATCTTGAACGATCGCGCATTCAATCGGTTCCCGGCTTCGGCGAAAAACGAGCGAAAGACTTACTAGCGTGGCGCGCTTCGGTTGAAACCCGTTTCGTGTTCAATCCCAGTACACAAGTCCCGGAGTCTATGAAGGCAGCGATCCGCAAGACGTTCGAGGGGCAGCTTCAGACGCTACAGGAAGTACTCCATAGTGGCGCTGACGTTCTCGAAGCGATTCGCCGCGACGTTGTTCGCGCACACGAGATGCTGAGAAGCGAAGGAACGACCATAGCAACCGAGTACAGCCGGGCAAAGTCCGCTCTTTCATTTCGCCGCTTAGATGTCATTCCACTTCCGGCGCTCGTTCAACCGTTCAGGCCGACGATGGTGTCGCAGTCTCCGACCGTAGCGCCCGTACCTCCACGAATCGTGCGACCAGTCGTCACGAGCCCATCCACCCCAACGTGTCCGCGTTGCGGAAAGAGTTTGGTTCCACGGCGAGGCAGGCACGGCCCATTTTGGGGCTGCTCAAGCTACCCTGGTTGCCGATACACGAGAAGCCGATAAGCCGAGAACTCGTTACTGTCCGGGAACTTCAGGGCAGGAGTTTTCGATTGGCGGTGACGATCGGAATTGGGGCGCTGTCCATGTCTGCGTCATCTGTGATGAGGATGTGCCCTTTCGTCCCGCAGGACTCACACATCAACGCGTCCGCCAGATCGACAGTGCCGGTGGCATAGAGTCCTAGGACCGGATCAACGTCGATGTTCGCGAATGGCGTCCCGGTTCGTTGCGCTGTTTTCAACATCCTTCTGACGGCAGATGCGATGTCGGCAGCGACAGCAGGAAATGCCGGGCTGCGCCGATACTGCTTGAACCCGCCGTAGCTGCTCTCACCACCTGCTTGCGTGTATTCCATGCGCGCAAATCGATTCATGAATTCGGACACGACGAGTACGTCGACGAAAATCTTCGCTCCGCTCGTCATGAGCCGCTTCATAGCCATCGAATAGGTTCGCGAACGAGCTTCGGTTGGCGGCATCGGGCCGTCGATAAACAGCCAGATGTTCGTATCGACGAAGTACCCCTTGTTCGGATCGAAAACATATGAGGTGATATCGAAACGGTCAGTCACTCGCCAAGCTCTTCCCGCACTGCAGCTTCGATCTTGCTCGGGTCCTTGAAGAAGTCCTTGGCACGGTCCACGACTCGTTTAAGCAACGCGCGGTGGTCTCCCTCCGCGTCAGTCACGTGGAGATGGAGCCGTATCGTTTCTTCGTCGAACTCTCCGTATAGCTTTCCGATCGCTGCGTTGAGAAACGCGGTCGTGACGTCCTCAACGTCCGCAAAGGAGACGGTGATGTCGTTCTTGTCTTGTAGCGCACGCTGGATTCTCTGGTACACGCCGTGACCGTCATCAGACGACACGCAGTTGACGCCGACAATGCTCCGAAGCTCGACAACCTCGTTCATCTAAAAGATCTCGTTTTGTTCGAATTCATCGATGAGCGCGTACGACTTAGTATCCGCCGTGTTGATTTCGATATCAACGGCCGTGCCGGGAAAACCGTGGGGCAGCATCAGGCTACTTGTTGTCTTCCCGCGAAATGACCAATACCCGGTGTCCGATGCGACACGAATCGCGCCTCCATTGAGCTCGATGAACTCGCGGATCAATTTGAGTCCAAGTCCACCTGGAAGTCCGTCCTGAACAAGGCGCGTGGTGTTCTGTTTGCTCATCGCCCACTCGATGGCATCGCATGGACGAATTGTCTGGCGAAGAAACTCGCCGACCCGAGCGGGAATGCCGACACCTCGATCAGCGATGCAAAAGTGCAACTCGTTCTTTTTTGGGAAGAATTGACCGCAGGCAAAAATACCCAGGCGCGTATCGGAGTGTGCCACTGCGTTCTCGAAGAGTTCAAAGAGACTTTCTCGGAAACGCCGAAGGAGTGTCGAAGTCATTCTCGGCAATCCTTTGCCGCGGAAATGATGCTCGATGTACTGCTCGAAACGAGCGCGCTCATCACGCTTGAATTCCTGAAAGGTAATGGTTGTACCAAATCGGTCAGTGCGCGAACCGGCAAGGAACTGATTTTTTGTGAGGATGTCCTCAATGTTTTCGGACAGGCTGACGTATCGTGGTCGACGACCTGCCATGATCGCACCGAGTGGCGCGCACATGTTTGCACCAAGCCACGTGAGACGCTGGCAGTCAATTTCGATCTCGCGCGAGGTCATCTCGCGGATTTCAGTGTAGATCCGTCCGATCGCAGCAAACCCATCGAGGGAGCTGTCGATTCGGTAGGCAGGCAGCATCATCGCAGATCGAATGGAACGGCCCGGCGCGATGCTGTCATTCCCGCCGAGCGAGATATGCCTGCGTGCTCGACATTGGGTCGCGCAGGCCACGTTCGTCGGTGATGTTGTGCCGGTTCGAAAACGCTGCGGGTCATCTGGCCGCTTGCGTTGATCGCGACGGTTTCGTGGACGCCCGCGCGGATCATGTTGCGAATCGCTGTGCGGCGATCATTTGAAGTGCCGTCGTCCTAGGTCGGCTTTGGTGATAGGCGGTCGCCCAGGCTTTCTCAAAGTCGACGATCTCGATGAACGACCTTCAGAGTCGCGCGACGCCAATTGGCGATCCTCGAATGCGTTGGCCAACCGTCGTAAGCTGACGGAATGACGGACTACTTGGCGTATTGGCGGTACGAGACCGCAGCGCAGGTTGGGAATGCACCGCTTTCGCATGCCGCGAGCAATCAGTTCGCGCGCGTTCAGCCCGGCGATCGCCTCTGGATCGTGACGTGCGTTGCGGGCGAGCTCCAGCTGCTCGGCCGCATTCAGGTTGATTGTGTCGTTGATCAGCAGACTGCAGAGCAACTCCTCTCTACGCGTGACGTGTGGCAAGCGACTCACCACGCCATCGCCGACGCATCAACCGCAATGGCGGCAGTGCGACTATCGTTGCGCGACCTTGCATCGGAAATTCGGTTTCAGGGCAAGCCGGATCGCCTCACGATCACGGACGGCCGCGTGAACGCACAGGAGCTCCAGCGCCTCCGTCGTCTGGACGCGAAGTCAGCGATGTTGCTCGCTACTGCATTGGGCGACCCATCCATCGTGCCGGCAAACGCCACGCTTCCGTCTTGGGACGACCTTCGCGCGGCAATAGCGTCATCGGGATTCGGTCACAGCGCGATGCAATACGCGAGAGACCGGAGATTTCCGAGTCGTGAAATCGACTACAAGCTCGACCTCGCCCGCCTCCTACGCCAAGTGCACGACGACGTGCTCGCCACTAGCAGCACATGGCAAGCATCACTACGCACAGCACTGCGCAGTCCGAAGAACAACATCCTCAACTGGCGCGCAACCGAAGCGGTTCTACGCTGGGCCACACAGGATCCGAACAACCTTCGTGACGCACTGCGCTCGCTCTGGGGCAACACCGCCCCGCAGCGCGTGGACACATTCGTCGTTCGCCTGCGTGACGCCGGTATCACGCAAACCGGACAGCAGCTCTGCCTCACCTCCTTACTCCTCATGGCGGAGGACCCACTCGCTCATCCGCCGGTCCGCACCGGCGTCCTGCGACGCGCCCTCCAACAACTCGGAATTCACAACGCCGCTACCAGCATCGGCGATCGCTACGACCTTTTTCTCCACATCCTCGATGCGCTAATCGAATTCTCAACCGCGTTCGATCGACCACTGGAACATCGGCTCCACGCACAGGGCGCCGTGTGGTGCGCCATCGGCGGATGGAAAAACGACCCGCCCGAAGACGACAACTGGACGTCGGTAGCAACAGACCTACACAACGCCGCGGCAGAACTCCTCACCTTGGAAGACACAGAACGACAAGCGGTCGTAGCAGCGCGACGAGGGCAAGGTCGCTACCGCAACGACCTCCTCAGCCTCTGGATCGGCTGCGCCGTCACCCGCTGCACCACAGAAACCCTACTGCGCGCATCCCACCTCAAACCCTGGCGATGCTCCACTAACCAAGAACGACTCGACCGCTACAACGGCCTCCTCCTCACGCCAAACCTTGACGTAGCACTCGACCGCCGCCTCATCTCCTTCAACGACGACGGCACCATTCTCATCGCACCAACACTCACGACGGCGGAAACCGACGCCCTGGGAATCCAAGCGACCGCTCGCCTCGCAAAGGTCCACCGCGTTTTTTTCTCCTGATTCGGCTACCACCGAGAAATGTTCTTCGAGAAAAACCGCGAAGAGTGATCGCCCATCCGTTGATCGCGACGAGCATGGAATCGTAGTTGCGAATACCCGCCTGCAGAATATCGATCTCTCTCATCAACGGATCGAACTTGTAATCAAACGCGTCTTTCATCAGGCGACTCCGTACGCCAATCGGAAAAACTTCAGCCGCTCGATAATTGATGACGGAAAGCCGACGTCTCCCACGATGCCGTTTGATTTAACGCAGGAGGCAATGGTGCTAGGATGACGGCATTCCGTCAACCACCGCGAAGGAGGGTTCCATGGCCATCTCTGCGCGCGTTTCTGATCGTCTTTCCGCGGGACTGAAGCGCTTTCAACCCATCCTCGAAGCTGCCAAAACACGAGACGTCAATGAGTCGGATACCTCGATGATCGTGACAGACATGCTCGCGGAGATCTTCGGGTACGACAAGTACAACGAGATCACGCGCGAGCTGTGCATCCGCGGTACCTTCTGCGACCTCGCGACGAAAATCGACGGGAAGATCCAACTCATCGTCGAGGTAAAAGCGATCGGACTGGAGCTGAAGGACGCGCACGCCAAGCAAGCGGTCGACTACGCAGCGAACGCCGGGATCGAGTGGGTCGCGGTAACAAACGGGAGTCACTGGCGCGTGTTTCGCGTCATCTTTGGCAAACCGATCGACCAGGAACTCGTGCTCGATCTGAACGTGCTGGAGCTGAGCGCACGCAACACCACGCACCTCGAAAACTTGTTTCTTCTGACGCGCGAGAGCATGACCAAGAGCGCACTCCACGCGTACCACGACTACAAACAAGCAACGAGTCGCTTCTTCCTTGCCGCCGTCCTCACCAACGACACTGTCCTCGAAGTCGTGCGGCGCGAACTGCGCCGCGTCTCCCCGGACGTTCGCATCACGGTTGAGGAGTTACGCAACGCTCTCCAAACAGACGTCCTCAAACGCGACGTGATCGAGGGAGAAAAAGCAGACACCGCGAGAAAGAAAGTCGCACGCGCAGCAACCAAAATGCTCCGCATCAGAAAAGAAGCGGACGAACCCGTTGAGGAAGAGCGCGCCGAGATCTCAGATCAGGTCTAATCGGGAAGAGGATTCGATGCGTCGCGTTTTGCTGCTTGGTGATTTGGTATCACGCATTCATGCGCACTTCGCCCCGCGCGTGACAGAAATCGAGTTCTACGAAGACTGGAGCGGTATCGACTACATTCGCGTGCACAACAACGACGGCACATTCGAACTCTTCCAGTTCGACACCACTCCGACAGCCGATCAACTCATCATCGACATCCTCGCCGCGACCAGCATTAGCGACGTCACAGGCTTCGAAATAGTCGCCGACCATCACGTCATCAGCACGAGAGAACGCGAGAAGAAGTTCGAAGAAATCACGAAAAATTACGGCATCCCCGCAGATCTCACTCCGGGAGAATGGTACAAGGCATCCATTGATGAAGCGCTCCGCGATATCGCGCTCGCCGAATGGGAGCAATGGTTCGACTACCATATACCCGTCAATCTCCGCTAAGCACCGCCACCTTCGAATCGAAGCGACCACGACTAGTTCAGCTACCGACACTCCCTGTGAACTGCGTTCGATACCCCAAGCACCCTTGGGACCTGATCTCTCACGGATGGATCGCGATTTCTTCTTCTGCGATGATTTCGAACGAATCGGTCGAAAAGTCTTGTTGGTAGATGACGAGATTGGTCCCGCCACGACGACGTGCTGACGGGACGAGAAGACCGGCATGTCCGAGCCAGTTGGCGGCAGCGCCGATGACTCTGCTCGGCGTGTGATCAATGCCCGAAAGAACGTCATCGCTGATGCCCAACTGCGCGAGTAGACGCTTGGGTGTGAGATCGATAACCTTGGTCAACGATACTTGGAGGGTAAAGAGCGTGCGTTTGACCTTCGGGCGTAGCGGTTGGAGGCTGATGTAGTACTCCGCTTCAGCCAGCGCGGTTTCACGCTCGCAACTGGTGTAGATCGCCGCGAGATTGGGTTCGTTCCATCTTGCTCCGCCTGTATTCGCACGCGTGGGTGGCTGCGACGCGAACATGTGCCGATATACGGTCCCTTCCCACGATGACAGTGCTGCTGACTGCAGCGTGTCCAGCATCTCGGATGGGTAAATCATCCTCTTATGCGTAGGCCCCTGAGCGCAGTTGATCGAGAAGCGCCATCACGTCTTGAATTCTTCCTGCTTGGATGCGCGCGGCTGCGGTCTCCCCGGCTAGCAACTTGTGAGGACTAAAGAGCCAGAGCTTCGCTTCTTCGGGTGTGTAGAACTCCGAAAGTTCGGCGAGGAAGAATTCAAGCTCAAGGAGCCGGTGTAACCGATCTCTTTGCGGGTCGATCCTTCCGGTACTCCATCGTGAAACTGTCTCGGGGGTCGTGTCGAGAAGCTGCGCAACGTCGCGGCCGGTGATTCCGCCGAGTTCCTTGATGTTTTCGAGTCTCTCTGTAAGTGCTGAGGCCATGATGACTCAATCCTTCCTGTTTAGTTGTTGTTTGAGGTCATGCGCCGCGTCGCGTTTGAATACGCTTTCCCTCCGGGACTGCTGAGAAGGTTGTCGGGGGCGCCTCCTGGAGGACTGCCCCAAGCACGGTTCGCAAGAGTGCGAGACGCTGTTGAATAGTTGCAAGATGAGGTTCAACGGTGACTGCCCTTCCCATCTTGTCGGTGGCGGGACGAAGGACTTCTTCCATGTAGCGCGATGCACGCAGAGTTTCGGGCAACGCACTCAACCGCCTGATCTCGCCGCATCGTCTCCGAAGAAAATGTTCCTTCGCATTCACCAACATGTCATCTGAACCTCTCGGACAACAGCCATCCTCTTTGCACGCAAAGAAGGTGCGAACGCTGCGATTCTCGAAGAATGGTCTTGCCTGCTTCTTTGTGAGAAAGGTCTGCAACTCCGGTATGTAGACACGGGCTTCTGGCGCAAACGCCTTTCCTCCTTGCCGCGGCGAAATCAGGGTACTTGCGTCGAAGTGTTCGCCAACTGTAACGCCGCTCTCGATCGCACCGACAGCACCGAACCCAAGCAATGCAAGACCGATCGTGCCGGTCTTCTCGGCTACCAAAGGTAGCGCCGACGAATGCAGATCCGCGCACGCGCGAATGAATTTTCGAACGACGTTACCGCCGCTACGCGTGCCGAAAGGATGCACTCTGAGCCACAACGCATCGATTGGCAATGCGGACAAGGTGGCACGTATCTGCTCGCGCTGACGATTATCAAAGAAGGCTTCTCCCTTGATGGCAAGCGGGTAGTAGATCGGCATACTTCCCATACCCGCTGCATCGAGCGTCTCGCGCAGCGCGACCGTCAGATCGCGGTCGATATCGAACCATGGATCAGTGACACCGGCGGCGAGATAGTGCGTCGGCGCGAGGATGCTAGAAAACCGACCTGGCTGCATCCAATCCACAATTCTCTTCACGCATTCGCGGCCGGCGATTCCTCGAAGATCGTGGCACTGATGGATGTCGTCGCCCGCCCAGGGCAGGGTGCGACGTGTTCCCACGAAACCGCCAGCAAGGGCCATCTCCATCGCCCGTGTGTCGAGAACGGCCTCGATTTTTCGTTCCCTCGTCTCATCGAGAAGCTCAGCGTGTATTCCAGCAAGTGTTGGATCAAATACGATCCCATCCATGCCGACTGGAGCACCGTCAGCCAAGAACGTCAGCAGTGACTTGTGATCGACGCGACTCGGGCGAATGTACGTTCCGAGTTGCGGCGGCACGGCACGTATCAGGCGAGGGAGGAGTGGTGCTTCCATGCAAACGATCCTTTCATGCTATTGACATCAACGTTGACGTTAACGTTGACATTCTGAACAACAAAGAAGATGATGTCAACTAGGCTGTACGAGAACGGATCATTCTGTTCATAGGAGAATGAAAATGCCTCGCAAAGCACCCCCTGTCCGCCATGACGATCCGGCGATGAGCGGCGAGCGCGCTCGCACGGACGAAGGAACGTTGCGTCGAAAGCGCAGCGACACACACGCTGGCACGATTGAAGATATGTACGGCATCGACCTCGGTGTCCGCGCCGACAAAGAGCTGCGCAACATCCTAAAAGACGAAGGCGTCGATTCGCTCAGCGAACTCCTGCGCAAGAAGCGCGACTAGATTCGAACAGCCAAATGTTTCGCGGAGCGGGCAGCGATGACAAATGAGCACCCGTGCAGGGGCCGGGCCGATCACTGAAGTCGGCCGTGGCCCGACATCGTGACTGACCGCGCCCGATCTTCGGATGACGTGCTGGTCTGGTGCGCGGTGAATCCCGGCAGTGGCTGTTCCCACTCGGCGAGGCGATGGTCGCGGGGAGAGAAAATACCCGAAAGAAGAGGCTTTCCCAGAACGGGTTACTGACTCGGTTTGAGGGTCAGCGTCACGACCTCGGTAAGTTTGACGTCCGTCCGTTCTTGGACATAGCCGGGAACGTCCGCGACAAGTTCGGCGCTCGTTCCACGAAACTTCGTTGGGAGTTCTCGAAAATCAGTTTCGCCGAAATCGTTGATTGGTAGTCGCGTGGTTGCTGCTGCAGCACGTAATGTCAGCGTTCCTTGACGAATCGGCCTGTGTTGCATATCGACGACGCGCACGGTAACGGTGAAGGTGGTGGCGCGTGGCGCGAGGATGAATCCCCCAATGATGACTAACCCTGCCACGACTGCTGGCCCACCGAGTTCGAGCGTACCTTTGAGCACTTTGCCCTTGAAGGTTGCGTAGGAGCGCATCGCGCCAAAAAGGAATCCCGCAGTTGCAAGACCAAGAACCACGAGCGCGAGATAGTAGATGCGGTCAAGTGTCCCGTCTGCGGCGAGGGACGGTGAGTACTTGATGAGCAGAACGATCAGCGCGGCAGCTATTGTGAGTCCGATGCCGGTGAGGAGCGCGTAACCCCAGGGTCCGACTTGTTTCGTAGTGGTGGGTTCCGTGCTCGGCTTAAATGGGAGTGTCGGTTTGTAATGGTCAGGGTGATCGATTACGTCGCGTTGGAGTGCGAGGAGAAAGGTTCGAAATTCGGTCGTCCATCGCGGTAGGTCGTTGACCTCTCCGCTCGTAGCGTTGATTGCGAGGAACTTCGTGGCTGTTGCGTCGCCGCAGTGTTCGCGCAGATACCGTGTGACACGGTCGTGCCAGTGTGAGAGGCGAAATGCCTTTCCTGCTCCATGGTCGTCGATTGGCTTGCTGGCAATAATCTTGTCGAGTTCTGTGACGAGTTCGTCCAGTTGTTGTGCACGTGCATCCACGGGTGGGCGCTCCTTGATGATGTGAAGAATTGCGGCTGCCGCTTCGGTCTGACGGTGTTGCGGGACGCGGTCGAGTTGGAGCAGCGCGTCGTTAACGACGCGTTGCCATGACGAGACGGTGCTAAGCAGTTCGGTGAGCTTTGCGATGTCTTGGCTGCCGAACCGTTCTTGTTGCTCACGGATGGTGTCCTGCACTTGTGCGACGCGGGTGTTTGCGAGAAGCACGAGCAATTTGATCAGGGCAACAGGTTCATCCTGGAGGTCTTGCAGGTCAGCGGGTGCGATGCGTACCCACGCTTCGCCTATGCGTTTGTTGCCGAAGCGAACGCCGGCGTCCGTGAGGGCTGGTAGATCAGGGGGCGGGTCGTACGCGTCGATCTGAGCAAGTTCCCCGCTCGTGAAGTCCTCATCACGCGCGAGACGCGGAAATGGCATCCAGTCCGAGCGGTTCACAAGGTTGATGCGCTGACCAGGAAATGGCGGCATGCTCGACAAGTCATGATGTTTGGGATCGAGCGGGACGCTGAGCTCAATGTCGTAAAGGTCGCACAGGGCAAAGAGTGCGTCATAAAACTCGGTCACTTCGACCTCGTGTTCCTGCGTGGAGAGCAGGTCGATCTGTCCTTGGGTCGCAGCCCATTCGAAAATGAGCTGCGATACTGGAAGAGCACCCTGATCGAGCGCGTCGAGTGTTTCATCGCGCGCCAACGGTTCCAACTCGCTGAAGGCATGAGCCCAGTTTTTTGGTGCGATACCGGCGCGCAAGAGGAGATCGAGAGGCACCACCGCGTTGATAGGAATCTGTTCTCCGCCATCGCCTTCCGCCCATTCGAACCCTTTTTCGGTGAGTTCCCAGACCTGGTCAGTGACCGGCGAAATGCGATCGGCTTGTTCGAGCAGGCGAATCGCTTCCCTGAGTTTGATCGTGAGACGACGAAGCTCGGGCGATGAGGTATAGCCTCCCACGCGGTAACAATCGCCGACCTGCGTCGAAAATCTGATGATGCGTGCATCCGCTGCTGCCGCTGCCTTGGCGAATTGAAACGCGATATCCGCAGGCTTCTGACGCAGCAACGCCTCGTCTGTCCATTCATCGACCATTGTTGTTCGCGAATTATCGCAGGGTCATCACTTGCTAGAATGCACGTCACGGATTTCCCTGACGATGGGTGCCTCGGGTGGCGACGATTTCCTGCAGCGCGAACGCGAGCAGGCAGAGCAACTCCGGAAGTTGCTGGAACCAACCGCGAGCTTGCTTCATGCTCGGATTGATGACTTCGAAACGCTTGCACCGCCTTCGGTTCGCACGATGTTGGAAATGGAAACGAAGGCGATGGAGCAATACCGCACATTGTCAAAATTTCCGATGCGTGACTTGGCCGCGACCGTTCAGCAGCCATACGCCGATGCAATAGCGGATTTGGTCGCACAGGCCGAACGCAACTCGCAGTTCGTAAGAGATGTCCTGGGATCCTCCACACTGCGCGACACGATTGCTCTTTCCAAGGTGGGAGAGCGTCTCGGCCAATTAGATGCCGACCACTTGAACTACATTCCTCGCGATGCTGGGCTGTTTCAGCACCAGATCGATGAGGCGATGACAGGCTTGCTCGCGCAACTGCGACTCGTCGTAACATCGCCAATACGTGAGGCGATCGACGACCTCACCGAAACAATTGCACGACGCCCGTTCCTGAATGCGGTGACGCCCGCCGGAACTCCAACCGATACGCAGACGATCACGGAAGTAAGAGAACATGTCAGCGAACTGCTTACGACCGGCGAGAGTCTCCTCGGGTTCTTGCGACGTCTTGCGGCACTCCTCCCACAGCTACCAAGCAACGTCGCAAATGCGCTGCTCTTCACCCTCTTACGATTCCTCCTGCGGTACGCCGACCCCCCGAAACATGAACAACGCGCCGCGATTCGTCGGACGCAGCGCGTACTTGCAGCGCAGCTTCCCTTCGACGAGCGGAAGTATGTCCGGGTCGCCGCAAGAAGGTTGACGGTCCGCAGTGATCCTCACAACAGAAATTCATCGATCGTGGGACACTTGGAGTACGCGACGCCTGTTGTCCGGCTACAGCACGGTCGGCACTGGACGCTCGTCGAGCGCGTCTCCAGCGAGACAACCATGCGAGGATGGGTATACACACGCTACTTGCGCACGCCCCGGTAAAAACCGTCATCGAGACGTCGCCTCCCTGCACGAAGATAGGGCGCTGGCGTGCGAGCAACAGCCTTACGCGAGCAGAGCGGTTCGACAAAATTCGCGACGAGCAAGGCTCGTCATCGCTGCGGTTTTCGTCGTGTGGCGATGATTGCTCGCTTATCGAGATCGACATGCACCCAGCCACCGCGATTGTCATCAATCGTTCGCCACGCAACAAACGCCTGCCTCCGTCGCACATCCTTTCACTCGGCTTGAATGCTAGCGGACGGACGCCGAACGAAGTTGCGTACAGATCCTAGCGTTGGGGGCGAGACCGCGGCTCACTTACCTGACCCGGGGTGTCGAGCGGACGTGACTGACTTGAAGGATGATCGATTTTCTGCCAACACTTGTTCAGCCGGCGACATTTGGTATGTGCCGAACAGCGGTCCGTGAGTCACCGTAAAAGGTGGTCGCGCGTTGTCTAACCGCTGGGCGGCCACCTTATGAAAAAACAGTTGGCCGAGGGCCAAACCAGGCCGGATCTTTACTGCTACTTCTCCGACGTTGCAGAGCTCTAGCGTTACTGTGCCGGATGTGTTCGGCTGGACTGCTGATGCTGTCACCACGAGCAGCCCCCTGCGTCCCCAAATCGATCGTCCCACCACGTAGGCCATCAAATCTTCCGGGAACCGATACCACTCAAGAGTGGTGCCGAGGACGAGTTGTCCTGGATGTAAGTACAGCTCAGTGCCCATTTGTATGAAGACTTCGGTTGCTCCGGCGCGGGCGCCATTTTTGTCCGCGCGATTTCCGCCATCGATCGTTGAGCCGTGGAGTTCTAAGGTGTGAGCCTCTTCGATCGGGTCATGGACCGGTCCCCTGCCTCGCCGCAGGAATACGAATCGCGTTCCAAGGTGAAAATCCAGGGAAGCCGGCTCCGCTTTCTCGATCAACGCTGTTTCGTCGAAAAACGGATCTACGACGAGTCGCTGCTTGCTCGGCGTTGCGCGATCCATTCGCTGCCGAAGTTCGCTTCTGCTAAGGGGCATCTTGCCGCTCCTCGTGAAGCGCAAGGGCTGTTTCCCACCGGTGTGAGAGTTCAAGTGATTGGATGCTGTGTAAGAGGAGACTACCCAACGCTGCCTCGCCTCTCATTGGTTCTGCCGACCACTGATATCGTTCAAGGAAGCGATCATAATTGGGTTTATCTAGACGAAAGTGCCATGTGCTGTAGAACAGCAACCAAAAATAGGTCGCAATGTCGCTCGCGGTCTTGGATCGGAGCAGTTCGCTCGGTGGTATCAACTCCATGAGGTCGGCACGAATCAGAGCAAGCAAATCAGCGAGTTCCCGAGCGGGAGTAGGCGAACTCTGGGTAGTGATCGGCACAGTCGGCTCGTTGGTTGCCGCGGCCGCGGCGGACGAAAAAATGGAAGGGACGCGCTCAGCGAGCTTGTGAAGCTCTGGGATTGCCTTTCTGCAGACATCTCGTGCCATTCGTCGAAACAGATTGTCAGTATCCGAACCGTCTCGGTGGTCGAGAACCCGCTGCCACGTCGTCTGATCACGATAGATCTCGGGCATTCTGTCGGCAACGTATTCGCGAATAACCTGGCGGCGCAGATCGTCGGGTGGATGCCCATCTGAACCGCCACCTAAACCGAGCGTTATGCGCTCGAGCGCCGCGAAGAATGCCGGACCGACGAGCCTAACGGCGATGAGATCAGTCAGGAGTTCCAGTACCCATACGTGAGCGATCCCTTCATGTCTCTTTAGGAGTTGCTCGAGGCGATTTTCAACATCGCGCATTCTGAGGCCAGGAACCTTGATAAGGCGGTCCGCCATCCACGCTTGCCGTTGGGTTTGGTATTCGTGTTTCGCTTCGGTAAGGAGTCGTCTGCTGATTTTGCGACACTCCGATGCCCATTGGTCCGCGAGAAGGTGCGCAAGCTCATGAGCGGCGACGGCATGTAATGGTACTGAAGAAACCTCATACGACGGAAACACGATAATTAGAACCGTGCGCGGCACGACTTCGCTGTCCGTTCGAATATCACCGAGCCAGAAGTCGAGCCAATCATTTTGTTCGAATTCCTGCCGAACTGATCGAATTTCGTAGTTGAATTCCGGCGACAGATGGAGCACGACACCACATTCAGCATTAGTCAGTTGCTGAGTTGCGACTCGCAGACAGCGAATCATTTCGAATGGAATGCGAGCGCTGTCGACACGGTCGCATGACGTGAAAAGATCGACGACTAGTTCAATTTGTCTGTCAGTATCGCGAAAGCTTTCATCAAGAGCCTGTCTCGCGAGGTCTGCGTCTTCGCTTCCACTGAAGACGTGTCGCGATTCATGCAGTCGCTCTTCGCAATCTTGAATGACGCCAAGGAGACTTTGATACACGGTATCAGCGTCAACGTAGGGATGGTGCTTACTTTGGACTCTGCAAATCTCGGCTCGCAAGGCAGAGATGCGCTCCAGGAGACATTGGACGTGCCAGTCAGAAGGCATGGGCGAAACTCAAGCGGGGTGTGATCGAACGCTTCGGAGCAACTGTAAGCAGAATCGTTGCAACTCGATCGTCAATGCGTGTCGCTCTTCAGTCGTAGTTCTACTCGAACGGAGTCGGAGCAGCTGGTTCGTAGCTCGATCAAGTGCAGGACGGTCAGGCAGGGTTTCCTCAGGAACGGCCAACGATAGTGCGGCCAAATCGTCCTCCGCAGATGTCGCCATCGATGAAAGACGTCTGACGAACATGAGATCATCCTCGATCTCTTCAGCGTCGGACGCAAGGCGCAGCAACTCTGCTGGCAATTTGTCCACCGCTCGCGTCTCCGCCTCATTCAACGCGAGACCTTGGCGTTGCTTCTCAAACGCGAGGACGGCGATATTTACAATGCGTGCAAATTTGGCAGAATTCATAGCTATGAGATTTGGGGAGGATTTACGGATCATTTTGCTCATCACCAGTCCCCTTGTCAAGTCGCAGTATGGTGAGTGGGTGCGCCAACGGCGATAGGTTGGGTCACGACTTTTTGAATGACACCTTGCTCCGCGTGAAATTCAACAATCTGCACCACGTTCCCCTGTGGCGCCTTGTAGGCAGATGCAGCGCCAGCGCAATGGACCGTTACCGAGCGTTGTGTTCGCGCCTGATAGACCCGCTTCTCGTGCGTGTGGCCACACAGAATATGGTTAACCGAGTCCTCGGCTGCCGCAGCAATCAACACCGCATCGTTCTCAAGAACCAGAAATTCGTCCAAGCCCTCAAATTCGGGTGCAAAATGAACAACCCAGGCTACTGCTGGAGACTTCTCGTATCGCTGCTGAACCGATTCGCGAACTCGTTTCGTCAGGAGTCGCAGACTCTTCAGAATGTGCTCGCTCACATGACCTCTCCCCGCTTCTTCACGAGGATCCAGAGTTTTCTCATGGAGTGTGAAGTCGGCGCCAACAAAGGCAATCCAGTCAGAATCTTTCTTCAGAAGCCCGAGCAGCGACGCATTTTGGCCGACCCACCAGTGCTCGTTGAACTGTTCATCAAATTCCGTTCCGCCTGTTCCAAATGGAAAAGATGCCCGGCGAAACCGATCGTGATTCCCGGGAAGTAAAGCGATCGGCACATTGGCGGCAACGAGCGTGGGAAAGTTTCGCTCGGAAAGCCACCCTCGTGCCGGTGTTGCGGTGATGAACTCCTTTGCGACTACAAGATCTGACCTTGTTCCCGTCGTACTTATGTCTCCGGAAATAAGAATGAGATCAAGTTCAGTATCGAGAAAGGCAACGATCGCAATGTCTTCGGCTGCCGAAGGATCGTACGTTGTGGGATACCGGAATGTTATCTCAGTTGTTTTCTTTCGGAGCCGGCTGACCATCTCTGTCGCCAACTGACTTCGCGGGACATCGACAAAGTTCACTGCCTCCGCCGTAGCGGCGAAATGCAAATCTGAAAGATGCAATACGCGAAAAATGGTCATAACGAACGATTCGTTCAGATCATGCGCAGGTCACGATAAAAGGTGCTCTTCGAACTCGTACGCTCCAGGCGCTGTGGCAGCGGTTCAATTGAGAGTCCTATTACGCCTGCTCTACGCTCGATGCGACCCCACGAATATCGGAGCGGCTCCTTCAGCGCAACGTGCAGTTCCGCGTACAAAGCATCGAGGAATGACGGAGCATCGTACGGACGCAAAGTGAGGCGGTGTGCAAGAGCGGCCGCAAACGTGTCCGCGAATCGCCCCGAAGCTTCGGCAACGGTCAGTCTCGTCTCGTCTGTCGCCAACGCATGCATGCTCTCCACGAAGAGAACCGCCTCGAGCGTTTCGCCGATGATGTTTCGCAACGTGTTCAGATCGGAAAAAACGCGGGGGTCCTGTTCTGGCGTTTCGGTGAAGATCGTTTTCGTTACGGCGGCCACCTGCAGCCGACTGGCTAGTGCAGCGCTCGGGACGAACTTCGGACTTCGGTAGTCGCTTGCCATGGAAGGAATTTCGACGACCACGTCCTCATCGTCCATTGAAGGTTTTTCTCGAATGGAGCGTGGCAGCCGCGAGGTGAGCTGTGACCGGGTCGACCGTGTTATTCGCCTTTTGCGCGAGGGCATATCCGGGCTCCCATCTCCTCACCTCGTGTTGGAGGTTAGGAAAAACTTCGACAAATATATAACTTTCGGCATATCACTGGGGATGAAGCCGCTGAGAAGGTATATCTTCAGACCCGTGGCGACGATTGGCTCAAGTTCTGGCGGTAACTAGCGGATGCGCCAGAGAATGCGCTGCTGAGTGTTCGCGGAGTGTTCGCAGGGTCGGCCTACAGCCATCCTAGGAGATCCCAGGATGTCCATGGATGCACGTAAGCTACTGAAACTACGGACATCGTGGCATATCCACGGACCGGGATCGTCCTTCACACGGTGGGGGTCAACGGTTCGAGTCCGTTAGCGCCTACCAATTCGCACCCACCAGAACGCCGCGAGCTCACCGCTCGCGGCGTTCGTGTTTGGGGGTGACGAATTTTCCTACTGGGTCCAAAAGCGTAGGCGAGGGCGCCTGTGCCCCACGCGACCGCCCACAGGGACAACCTGAGAGGTTGTCCTACGCCGTGTCTGTGTAGGACAAGCTCTCAGCTTGTCCCCCCTTCGCTTCGCTCAGAGACCCGAAAAGCGAAATGCAGAATTCAGAATCAAGCCTGTCCAAGATAGCCTCGCGTAATCGCGCAGCGTAGTGCCTTCTTCCTCGCGAAGCGGGGGGGACTAGCCTGCGCTGCGGCTCAACAGAGACCATCTGGGACTGCATTCTGCATTTCGCTTTTCGGTTTCCCACCTGAATGTCTTTACGATCCTTCGCTCCGTCACAATGACGATTTCTGAGATGCAGCCGCCAGTTAGAGACTATCGGACGTGCAGTGCAGCGCCATCGCGCGCTGATAGATTGAGCACGCAACCACAAGGAGATCCGAACATGCGTCACGGCCGATCGTTCCTCTTGCTGTCAATCATCATCGTTCTCGTTGCTGCTGCGCCGAAGCCGAATTCGAAACGAACTGACTGGGAGGATGTCGAACAGGCCATCGGTCGCGCCGGCTCCATGCAACCCGGCGAGGTCTACAAGGTGAGCTTTCCGCGAAGCGATCTGTCCGTGACGGCGGACGGGGTGATGATCAAGCCGGCGCTTGCTCTCGGCTCATGGGCGGCGTTCAAGGATCTCGGCGGCGGTCATGTGATGACGATGGGCGACCTCGTCGTGCTCGAGTCCGAGGTGAATGAGGTCATCGATGCGCTGCAGAAGGGAGGCATCGAGCAGAGTGCGGTGCACAACCATCTGATGGGCGAGTCGCCGCATGTGCTGTACATCCACTTCATGGGTCACGGTGATGCAGCGAAGCTCGCACACACGCTGCACGATGCGCTCGCGCTCACGAAGACACCGATGGACCCGCCGCCGGCACCGCCCGCAACACCTCCATCGATCGACCTTCCGACCGCCGATCTCGATCACATCATCGGTCATGCCGGAAAAGTTGCAGGCGGCACTTACCAGTTCGCACTTGCCCACGCCGAGAAGATCACCGAGCACGGAGTCGAGATTCCTCCAGGGATGATGTCCATCCCGCTGAACTTTCAGCCGACCGGCAACGGCCGCGCAGCGATTACCGGCGACTTCGTACTCCTCGCCTCCGAAGTCAATCCTGTGATCCGGACACTGCGTGCGGGCGGCATCACGGTG
>Ga0157378_10000509_pt1 | contig 36919 bp, 19 predicted proteins | sample M65metaG_FD_115309 | JGI IMG/M metagenome (GOLD analysis project Ga0157378, IMG submission 115309) | Miscanthus rhizosphere microbial communities from Kellogg Biological Station, Michigan, USA - M6-5 metaG | ecosystem: Host-associated > Plants > Roots > Rhizosphere > Soil | place: USA: Michigan... | reverse complement strand
TACTGGGGCTGTGTCCATCTTAGACAAGGCTGCAAATTATTTTGAAGTTCAAAAAAAAGGAACCATTGTTGGAATAAGTTCTGTAGCAGGTGAACGAGGAAGGCAAAGCAATTATCATTATGGTAGTGCCAAGGCAGGATTCACCGCTTATCTTTCCGGTCTTCGCAACCGACTCTTCCATGCGGGAGTTCATGTAGTTACAATACAACCAGGCTTTACCTACACACGCATGACGGAAAATATGGCCCTTCCAAAATTGTTGACCGGACATCCGGAAGAAGTTGCCAACACCGTGTATATAGCCGTGAATAAAAAGAAGAACGTGGTGTATGTGAAATGGATGTGGCGTTGGATCATGTTTATCATTCGAACGATTCCGGAGTCGATGTTTAAAAAAATGAAGATGTAATGAAAAGACGCATCGCATTCTTTGACTTCGATGGAACAATCACCACAAAAGATTCATTGCTCGCCTTCATTTTCTTTAGATATGGCAAATGGAGGACTATCGTTGGCCTCTTGCTGATTTCCCCATTTTATGCACTTCATCTCCTGAAATTAATTCCAGTCCAAAAAGCAAAAGAGCAGGTGCTGAAACAATTCTTCAAAAATGAAGATGTAAATCAATTTTCTGAAGCAGCCAATGAATTTGTAAAAAAAGCATTGCCCTCACTCATAAGGCCAAAGGCAATTCGCGAAATTCAGCTCCTCCAAAAGAATGGAGCGGAAGTGGTGATCATTTCTGCATCGCCCGATAATTGGCTTCAGCCATGGACAAAGCAATTCGATGCTGGACTGATTTGTACCAAACTGGAATCAAAAAATGGTAAGCTTACAGGACGAATAGAGGGTAATAATTGTAGGGGTAAAGAGAAAGTGAGAAGGATTCTAGCTGCTTATGATCTGAGCCAGTACGATGAGGTATATGCTTACGGAGATACAAAAGGTGACAAGCCCATGTTAGGACTTGCCACCATTGCTTTTTATAAACCATTTCGCTAACGACTATGATCGTTACTTGCGACAGTTATTCTTTAATAACCTTCCGGATCTCTTTTACAGTATCACCAAGTCTTATTTCCAGAAAGTAAATTCCACTTGGCAACGTTTTCAGGTTCACGCGTGTCGACAATTCTTCAGTGTGTTTCTCGATGCTGATGTTCCTGATTAATTGTCCATGTTGGTTGATGATGCGAATGTTCATTGCACCCATTTCGCCACCAGTAACCTGAAGTTGCATTTCATCAACAACCGGGTTCGGATATGTTTCAATTATCCATTTACCCTTGTTGTTATTCACTGAAACAATCGTTGAATAGTGGATAGATCCATCCTGATCAACTTGCATTAATCTGTAGTAGGATAATTTCTCCGGGGCATGATCGTCGGTAAACTTATACTCTTTCGTATTCTTGCTCATTCCCGAAGCGCTCACCTGTCCAATTGATACAAAGTTCCGACCGTCCGCGCTCCTCTGAATTTCAAAGTGATCACTATTGAATTCACTCACAGTAGCCCATTGCAGAATATTTTCACTGCCCAGGTTCTTTCCTTTGAAGTATAAAATACCCGCTGGCAAAATGCTACCCGCCTCCATTACCTGCAGTGTGTCTTTTGTTTTCGCTCCAAGGTTATCTGTTACCTCAACTTCTAACTTGTAGGTACCATTGGCCAAATTGGAAATGTTGGTTGCAGAACAGGTTGTACACGCAAAGAATGCTGATGATGGACCTGAAAGTTGTCGCCACTTGTATGAAGAAACGAAACCATCAGGATCATATGACTTCGACGCGTCGATATTTACGACCAGCGAAACGCTGGTTGTATCAGGACCTGCCGCAGCAACTGGTGGAAGATTCATGGCAGTAGGATTAACGGTCACCGTCAATGTATCCTTTGTCCATCCAGCGCGATCATCAACCACTTCCAATTCAAATTTGTACACTCCCTGGCTTAGGTTGTGCGCGTACGTATTACTAATCGATGGATTTTCCATCCACCCACCGCCGGGACTCTGAATCATTCGCCAGATGTATCGTTTTATCGTTCCATCTTGATCCGTTGACGCGCTGGCGTTGAGATTTACGTCGCTATATGGAAGTGTAATAACTTTATCGGGCCCTGCATTTGCAATCGGCAATTTATTAATAGGCAAATTTTTGCCTTGTCCGAGAAACCACTCATATACGTTTGGATTTTGCCAATTCAATGTAGTATCGTACGACATATCCCAGATCCAGTGATTGCCACTGGGATAAATTGTTTTGATAGGTTGCACGGCAGGATTGCATGCTTGTATCTGACTGATGGCGCTGTGCGTGCAAGCTACGTTGACCGTGCCGTCGTCTGAAGCGTGGAAAGCCCAAACCGGAAGGTTAGCATTCGCCAGATTGCACATGTTTACCCAATCGCATATTCCACACGTAACCGCTATTGAGGCAAATGTTGAAGCATTCGCCAAAGATGTTGAAGTATACTTCCAAACTCCGCCGCCGCCTAAACTCAAACCAGTCAAGAAAATTCGATTGGTATCAATGCTCATGTTTGCTTTCGCGTACTTCAGCATTTCATCAACGTAAATATTCTGCCATGTTCCATAAGAAGCGTTCAACTGTGGTGATAGTACAAGAAATGTTTCAGGCACACCACTCAAGCTGGTGAAGCGCATGTTATGTCCCGCATTAATGTATTTCGGAATAGCATTTGTCAGCACACGGTTCAATTCTGTTGAACCATTTCCTCTTTCACCAATACCGTGAAGGAAAATGATCAACGGATACTTATGGGATGCATCGTAGTCAACAGGTTTGTATTCATAAAAACCGATGAACAAACCGGTTGATGCCGTGAGTGATCTAGCTACTTGCTGTGAATATGCGCCGATGCTTATCAGCAAGCATGCGCCGAAAAATAGGTTTTTCATTGATAGCGATTTTTAAGAGTTAGGATTCAGATTTCAAATAGAAATACTGTTGTGATGAACTTGCATCAACAACTAACAAATAAAATAATGCTATCAGATGGTGGGGAGCTGTTTGATCTGCTGATTGGCGCAGCAGAATTACGATAGTAAATTTGCGTCTTCATAAGGATTGGATTTGAACACTTAAATATAACCAACATCCATACCATGCAAACTAATTTTGCCTGAAGAAAACACTTAGTATCCCGTTAAACTGCCTGAATTTCAGCGGACCATTTTGGGTTTTTAAAAAACTTCGCATATGCATGCTGAAATGCAGATTTTTTTCGACCGAGAAGTAGTGACTCTGATCAACCGAAGTTTCCTTATCAAGCCGAGACACAACGATTTATACCTAGTAGATTCCCCTATATATTGATGTTTTTAACATCCGGATATATTTCTCATACCCCTCCTAACGGACCAAAACGCACGACCAGCCTGCATTTAGGGGATGTTAGTAGTATCTATGTATAATCCATCAATTTTTATATAGTTTAGCAACCCAACCGAATTAAGGATGATTGAAAATCTAATTAAGCGCCTGCTTCAAAAAGTATTTGGTTTTCGGAATTACCTGTTCATCTTTTCCATTTTCTCCGTAAACCGACTTAAATGGGGAAAGATCGAGAAAGAATTCCTGGAGTTTATGAAACTTGTTCCTGATGAAGGCGTCATCCTGGATCTTGGAGCGAACATTGGCATCATGACGGCTCATATTGCCAGTCGAAGAAAGGGCGCCATGATTTACTCTTTCGAACCGATTGCAGAGAATTTGGATACACTGAGAAGAATCATTCGTTATTACAAATTACCTAATGTCAAAGTATTTGGTTTTGCCTTGGGCGATAGCAACGGCGAATTAAAAATGGTGATGCCTGAAATGGGTAATGTGAAATTCCAGGGATTGAGCCATGTTGTAAAAGAAGGCGACTCGCAGGAAAAAGGGACTTTCTACACTGTGCCGGTAAAAAAATTGGATGAATTGCCTGAATTAAATGCGCCGGACATCCGGATCAGCGCAATCAAAATTGACGTTGAAAATTTTGAATATTTCGTTCTGAAAGGCGGAAGAAATCTTCTTGCTAAACATCATCCCGTTATTTATTCTGAACTCTGGAAAAACGAGAATCGAACGAATACGATCAATATGCTTTCAGAAATCGGCTATCTCGTAAAAGTGAATGACAATGGAAGGCTGGTAAATTTTGAAGGCCAGGAAGCCTCGAATTTTATTTTCGTTCACCCATCTGCCCAAGCCGAGGGAACTTCAAACGTGGCCCACAAATTTGCGGCCAGCTGATACTTTGTATGGCGAAATTGCATTTTGCTTCGCGCAATGCATTCCATTTTAACCACGAAGAAACGAAGGCACGAATGATTTGTTCAAGAACAATCATCATTCATTCGGGTTCTCAATTGTTTTGCCCACTTATTAACTCGTAGAACCTAAAGACCACGAACCGGTGCTTGGTGTTTATTATTCACTTCAATTCGCATTTCTTTATTAGCGTGCATTAGCCTTTCCTCATTCGCGTCCATTCGCGATAATAAAAAGGCCGTCCAATTGGACGGCCACTATATTAAGACTGATTTTAGATTTTTAGTTTACAGTCACCTGCACAGTATCAGTACTTACCTGGCCTTTGTTGTTGGTTACAGTAAGTTTGAATACATAAACTCCTTTTACAACATTGCTTATTGAAACGTTCGTGCTAGATAACCATCCAATGCTTGCCTGAGTTGGACCGCTGTCCTGTGACCAGGTATAGTTGGTGATGTATCCGCCTGAGTTATCATAAGAGGCACTTCCCTGCAGATAAACAGTTCCTCCAACCCAAGTTGACTGATCAGCTCCTGCTGCAGCTACTAAACCACTTGTTGAAGGTGCAGGAGCAGGCGTAGATCCACCATTTACAGTTATAGTAACGTTAGCTGAACTAGTTCCACCAGCACTTGTAACTGTAAGTTTGAATACATATGTTCCTCCAACCAGGTTAGATGCCGCAATATTTGTTGTAGACAAATTCTGGATTGTTGCAGTGTTCGGACCACTCACTTGGGACCATGAATAGCCAGTGATTGTTCCTCCACCTTGAACATATGAACCACTACCTGCGAGGTACACGACGTTCGTTGGCAACGTGATCGTTTGATTAGAACCTGTTACTGCAACCGGTTGCCCATTAGTTGTTGGGGGCGGTGGCGGAGTAGTTCCACCATTTACAGTAACAGTCACATCAGATGAATTAGAACCACCTGCGCTCGTAACTGTAAGTCTGAATACATAACTTCCACCAACGAGGTTAGATGCCTGAACATTCGTAGTCGAAATATTTTGTAAGCTAGCCGTGTTAGGACCACTCACTTGCGACCATGAATAACCAGTAATCGTACCTCCACCTTGAACGTATGAACCACTACCAGCAAGGAAAACTGAATTTGTCGGCAACGTGATGGTTTGATTAGATCCCGCTACAGAAACCGGCTGACCATTTGTTGTTGTAGGTGGTGGCGGAGTAGTTGTACCTCCGTTCACTGTTATATTCACATCATCTGTACTGCTTCCACCCGCACTTGTTACGGTTAACCTGAAAGTATAAGTTCCCGCCTTCAGATTGCTCAGTTGAATATTTGAAGCCGACGCTGTACTGATGGTTGCCTGAGCTGGTCCAGCTGTCTGGGCCCAAGTGTATCCGGTAATTGTTCCACCACCAGGTACATATGATGCGCTACCTGCAAGTATTGCTGTATTAGCTGGAAGCGTAATGGTTTGGTCGTTTCCGGCCGCAGCAACGGGAAGCGTTCCACCTCCACCACCACCGCCTGTTGTACCATTTACGGTAACCTTTACATCGGCGGTTGCAGTTGCACTCGCGTTGTCAGTTACTTTAACCCGGAACACATAAGTACCTGCTACCAGTCCGCCAACAGTATTGTTAGCTCCCCATGCGTTACTCATGCTCGCAGTAGTTGGTCCACTTACTTCACTCCAATTATATGAAGTGATAGAACCATTCGCAGAATAAGATCCGCTTGCACTTAAGTTAGATGAGTTAGCTGGTAACGTAAGCGATTGATCACTTCCTGCAGTAGCTACCGGCAGCGCAGTTGTAGGAGGAGGCGTTGATGAACCGCCGCGTGATTTGGTCAGAAACCATTCGAATAAATTCAATGGGCTCTGAACATTATGCGTCATGTCGTAAGCCTGATCCCAGATATAGTGATTACCGGTAGGATAATAAGTTACCTTAGGAGGCACCGCACCACCGCAGGAGGTAAGCATGCTGATTGCACCTTGTGTACAACCAACTCCTACCACGCCATCGTCAAGTGCATGAAACGCCCAAACAGCAGTATTCGCCTGAGCGATATTACAAAGATTAGAATAGTCGCAGGTTCCGCAGATCGGAGCAATGGCTGCAAATTGCGATGCATTTGCTACCGAAGTAGATGCATATTTCCATACACCACCTCCGCCAAGACTCAAACCGGTGAGATAAATTCTACTTGGATCAACGCGCAAATTATTTTTTGCATAATTGAGCATTTCATCCACATAGAAATTCTGCCATGAACCGTACATAATGTTCAACTGCGGCGACAATACGAGAAATGATGAGGTTTGTCCATTCACAGTGAACTGCATAGTCGCTCCCCTATTTTGAATATATCCGGGAATAGCAACATTCACCATGTTTGGAAGTCCTGCCATTCCATCGCCTCTTTCTCCGATTCCGTGCAGGAAAATAATCAACGGGTATTTCGCTGTTGGATTATTATTGTAATCGGCCGGCTTGAATTCATAAAAGCCGACGAACTGGCCATTCGCTGCTGTGAGTGAACGGGCTACCTGTTGCGCGGATACGAAAAAGGGTACCACCAAACAGAGACCTAAAATGAGCTTCTTCATAAGTACTTCTTTCATTTAATCAGTAAACAATAGGCATTACTACATTCCAAGCAATTCCCATCCATTGAGTCCTGCTTCGTTGCTATCTTTAAAATGCAACCGAGCATACTCCGCGGCTATCGGGACCAAAATCCAGATAAAAGTTTAATGGGAACTTATGCTAAAGAGACAGTCATCACTGCCAGCTTTCAAGGGATACTTTTAAACGGCATCCGATTTTTACAAGTACCATGCCAATCGACCCAGAATCCACACTGCGGGCAATTCCTTCCAGTTAATGAAATGTAAAGCGGGTAAATCTAGTGGCTGAGTTCGCCCTGTGGGATGTTCAAAAATTTTGATTTCCTATTTCTAACCTTCGGATTATTAAGGACGAAGGGCACATTTTGAAAAATTGCATGAGCGGTTGAAAAAGACTCTTGCTGAAAAGGTTTGATTTGCGCATGGATAACGGGAAAAGAAACTAATGTATCTACTGCAATCCATACAGTATCAGAAGAAAATATTCCGAAGTTGTTAGAAGCCGTCAATCTTAGTCCATATACGCCTTTTTGAAGGCCCATGATTACAGGACTCAATGTGAATTTATTTTTTAAAGCAGGATAATCGCCTTGATTTGCGGGAACCTTCACAAGATCCCAATAAAAATTTGTGGCTGCGTTCGATTCCAAATTGGTTCCCACATTCCCGCGAACCATAAAAAATTGCTGATGAATGATGGTATCACGACCTGCGGACACAAAAGGTTTGCGGTTCATAGCGGCCGACAACGCAATTCTTTTTTCAGCATTTTGTTTGGAAACGATTAGGACGACCGGTTCGCCATTCAATTTCATTCCAATAGGTTCAATAACCGAAGCGGCCTTTTTTGAAACCGCATAATCAGGCTTATATACTTCAAGCTTTTTATCCTGGAATTTTTCTGGCATCGAATAATATCCCACACTATTTTCATCCAGATCCTGTCCTGTTTTTGCCCAGAGCATGAACCTCACTTCACCGGTCTTGGGATTTTTCCATGCACCGCCTTCTATGTTTGGAGGAAGGTTCAACTGACGCGTAAGGGCTTCGTCATAAAAGAAATTGTCCAACAGTAATTGTGCGGATTTGTTGGCAACACCTTCTTCAGTTAACTCTTCTCTACCCGGTCGGGTGCGAAGTACGTTTCTGATAAGACCCATCAACTTATACCCGTCATTGGAATTTTCATAGTCAGCCGTCTCAGCAGTTACAAACCAATACACCTGGTTGATCCCATTTTTTGCGAACTGCGCAATTGTTTTCCAAGCGAAATTTTTTTGCACTTCAATACCACCAATATCCTGTTGGATCTGTTTTCGCGGAATATTTATTTCGGTGCAGATGAAAGGCTTTGCAGGCAAACGTTTTCCGTCATACCCAAACTGCCATAACAATTTTTCAAATTTCTGCTTATCACGGATGGTCTGGTCAATAGCCTCATCAGAATTCCGCTTATATCCCATACTGCCTGTAGTGAAGTCCCAGAACTTCAAATAGAACTGCGGATAACTATGAAAACTTAATCCGTCGAAATATGCGCCACCCGTAAATGGATATTCAGGAGTTTTAGCACCTCGCTTTCCGCTTCTGTCGGCAACCGGATTATCGGTACTTCTCAATATAAAATGAAGAAAAGATGGAAAGCCAACTCCGCCAAGCGTTATGATCGCATCCGGTTGGTATCGTTTAATTACTTCGTAGGCAATGCGAAGCATTCGCACATAATATTGTGCGGGAGCTTTAAGATTATATAGATCGGTGGATTTTGGATCACTCTCCCACCAATTACCCGGAGTTCCAGGCAATGCACCTGCCGCCGCCCAGTTACCGGTGAAGTCGGGTTCGTTCCAAACTTCAAAATACCGGAAGAATTTTCCATATACTGTTACTGACTTAAAACAATAATAGGCGAATGTATTGTTGATGTTTACCGATCCATCACTATTCCAGATAGGCAAATACATTCCTTTTGGCACAACCGCTCTTTCACCATTAAATGTTTCATCGGATTGATCGGGGTAATCTGTTCCTGCGAGGTTATATAAAAAATAAACGTTCTCCCGAAAACCGAGTGTATCATAAAAATATTTGAACTCGGGATATCGAATCGAGTCGCCATAGTATTTGAAAAAAAACATCGGGATGGTAGAGCGGGTACTTCCACATCCTGCCTTCGCCATCATAGTATAAACTTGTCGGTCATTCCAACCGGCGCCATAATAACCCGGATTCGATCCAAGCAAATTGGGATAATTGTTTGCCGAAGGAACTTTTACATCTGCAGTACTGTAAACTACTAGGACGGAGGTATCCCTCATTATCGATTTGTTGGACATTGTTGCGGATAATTCAAAACGATATTCTCCCGCACGCAGATTTGTTACTGTTGTTGAAGAATTCCCCGCTGAACCAAACTTCACTTCTGATGGTCCTGCAATTTTTCTCCACTGAAATTTCGAAATATTTCTCACATTATTGATAGTTCCTTGTAGTCGAACCTGGTTAATGGGCAAATAAATTGTTTGAAAATTTCCAGCGTTGATTTTGGAAGACTGTGCATCGCATGTTACGGATGCAGTGAAAAGCATGAGAATAGAAATAAGAACTGTTGATCCGCACCTCGTTTTCATATTGAACAAATGAAATTTCAAAGAAGCGAATTTAGGAAGCTAATACATCAATCGCAAAGCTAGTTTCAGTGTTGCGTATAAATGCATAAGCCCGCTTGTAGCGGGCTTATGCATTTATGAAGCTTCTATCTATTGTTTGATGAATTTGCGGATCATTCGCTTCTTATCGGTAATGATTGCCTCCAGGTAATAAGTACCTGCTTTCAATGTCTGCAATTGGATATCCTTCTCAAAATAATACTGCGCTTTCAATGCTTCTATCACCTGCACCACTACTCCATTCATATCCAGAATGCGGATCAGCATATTGCCTGTACTATCAGTGACACATCTGACATGCGCACTACTCTGAACAGGATTAGGATAGATGATGAGCTCTTCTTCATGTCTGAAATTGTCTACCACGGCAACATTAATCGTATCCTTTGCCATAGCTCCATCATCGTCGGTAACAGTCAATTCAAATTTATAGTCGCCAGGCATTAAGTTCAATACTGAAGTACCCGGTAGCCCACTGTTGGTAATGATAGCACCGAGGCCTCCGCTCAATTGTCGCCACTGGTAGCGAATAATATTTCCGTCAGGATCGTACGAAGCATTTCCATTAAGATATGCCGTTGTGTTAGGAACTGCAATAGTTGTATCTCTTCCTGCAAATGCATACGGCGGAAGATTTTGCGCCGACAATACATGAATCGTAACATCATCAGTTCCTATAGCACCATTATTATCTGTTACAGTCAAACGGATCACGTAATCACCGGTCGTCAATCCCACAATGTTTGCTGAAACTGAAGTTGCGTTCACGATACTCATTCCCGAAGGACCAGAAACTCTGTTCCATGAATACGATACAATTCCTCCATCCGGATCGCTGGAAGCACTTCCATCTAATTGCACCGAATTTAACGGCAGCGTGATGGTAACATCACTTCCAGCGTTTGCAATCGGAGAAATATTCGGCGGAAGTGGTGCCGGATTCACCGTCACTACAACAGTATCGGCATCTGTTCCACCTCTATCATCGGTGACAGTTAAGCTGAACACGTACACACCTTGCATAAGGTTAGTGGCTGTAGTGGTCGACGCTGTAGGATTCAGAATGCTGAATAAGGCGGGGCCACTCAATTTTGTCCACGTGTAACCAGCGATGGTACCGTCCGCATCCGAAGAAGCCGTTCCATTCAATGTAACTGAGTTCACAGGCAATGTGATTGACAAATCAGCTCCGGCATTTGCAACGGGCAGAATGTTTGGCGGCGGCGGCGCACCATTCACAATTATAGAAACGGTATCGTCATCGGTGGCGCCATTATTATCCGTTACTACTAACCTGAACAAATAAGTCCCTTGAACCATATTGTTCACAGCAGTAGTTGCTGCATTTGCATTCGATATTGAATAACTAGTAGGTCCGCTAATTTTCGACCAAGCATATGATGTGATTGTTCCATCAACATCAAGTGAAGCCGATCCATCGAGCGTTCCATTATTTGTTGGTAATGTAATAGACTGATCAGCTCCTGCATTTGAAATTGGGCCAACATTAGCCGGAGGAGGCGCAGCATTTACAATCACTGTTATGGTGTCGGCATCGGTTCCTCCATTGTTATCTGTGACCAATAGTCTGAATGAATATGTTCCTTGCACAAGGCCAGTTATTGAGGTACCTACTGAATTTGCCGTTGCAATAGTGTATGACGAAGGACCACTAATCTTTGTCCATAAGTAAGCGCTTATAGTACCATCGGCATCAGACGAAGCCGCTCCGCTCACAGCTACGAAATCGGTCGGAAGTGTAATGGTTTGGTCTGCGCCAGCATTCGCAATTGGTGGAACATTCGGCGGTGGCGGCGCTGCATTTACCGTGATGGACACAGTATCCATATCAGAAGCACCATTATTATCGGTAACGGTAAGCTGGAATAAATATGTGCCTTGCAACAAAGCGGACACAGATGTTGTTGCAGCGTTTGCATTTGCGATGCTGCACGAAGGACCACTAAGTTTTATCCATGCATATGAAGCAATGGTTCCGTCAGGATCCGACGATGCCGTTCCATTCAATGTCACATTATTCGTTGGAAGCGTAATGGTTTGATCCGCGCCAGCATTAGCGTTCGGCGCAACGTTGGCAGGAGGGGGCACTGGATAAACGGTCACCGTCATTGTATCATCATCAGTTGCTCCATTATTATCAGTGACTACTAATTTGAATTTATAAGTTCCCTGCATCAATCCATTCACTACTGTTGATACAGAATTTTGATTTACGATGGTGTATGATGCAGGACCATTTATCATTGACCATGCATACGAACTGATACTTCCATCGGCGTCATAAGAACCAGATCCGTTTATCGTCAGTGAATTTGTTGGAAGTGTGATGCTTTGATCAACACCTGCATAGGCTATAGGTGGTGAATTTGGTGGAGGCGGTGCTGCATTCACGGTTACCAGTAGAGTATCATCATCAGTTGCTCCAAAATTATCCGTGACCACGAGTCGGAAGGAATAGGTTCCCTGGGTCAAACCATTAACTGCTGTAGAAGCAGATGATGAATTCACAATGGTATAAGAAGCAGGCCCGCTAATCTTTGACCACGCGTATGTTGAGATGGATCCGTCAGGGTCTGATGAAGCGGTGCCATTCAGTGTAATTGAATTTGTTGGAAGCGTGATGTTTTGATCCGCACCTGCATTGGCAAGTGGTGGAAGATTTGGTGGAGGAGCCGCGCCATTCACATTTACGATTACAGTATCATCGTCAGTTGCACCATAATAATCTGTAACTACGAGCCTGAAAGAGTAGATTCCTTGCACGAGACCATTCACTGCCGTTGTAGATCCTGTACTATTGACAATTGTATTGGAAGCAGGACCCGTAAGTTTAGTCCAGGCATAGCTTGCGATTGCACCATCCGGATCAGAGGAAGCTGTTCCATCTAGTGTAACGGTGTTAGTGGGAAGTGTAATATTCTGATCTGCTCCCGCATTTGCAACGGGCGACATATTTGGAGGTGGCGCTGTTCCATTTACAATAATAGAAACGGTATCATCATCTGTGCCTCCCATATTATCAGTAACCACCAACCTGAATAAATATGTTCCTTGTGTCAGGTTATTCACGGCAGTGGTAGCCGCGGCCGCATTTACAAAACCATAAGAAGTAGGACCGCTGATCTTTGACCAGGCATATGACGAGATTGTTCCATCAGCATCAGATGATGCGGTTCCGTTTAACGTAACTGAATTTGCTGGTAAAGTAATGTTTTGATCAGGACCAGCATTTGACACTGGTGGCACATTGGCTAATGCCACAGTAATATTAATAGTGTCCTTTGCTGAAAGACCGAGATTATCGGTGACCTTTAGTTCGAAGGAATAAGTTCCGTTCACGAGGTTCGAAATGCTGGCTGTTGCATACACGGCCGGACCGATCGTAATTTGAGCAGGTCCCGCAATCTTAGTCCATTGGTAGGATGCAATGGATCCATCAGGATCATATGTCCCCCATGAATTGAGCGTATACGAATTTACATTAATTGTAGCATCGCCGCCGGCTACTGCAACTGGCGGGAGATTCGTTCCTGGTGGTGGAGGATTCACAACAACAACTACAGTGTCCCTAGCAGTTGCACCGCGATTGTCAGTAACCGTTAATTGAAATGAATATGTACCTGCCACCATATTACTTATCCAGGTAGCAGCTTTATCAAAGTTGCTGATGGAATATTGCGTGGGTCCGCTGATCATCGTCCAGGTGTATGCCATGATGGATCCATCAGGATCAAATGAACCACTTCCATTTAGCTGAACTGCATTTGTTGGAATCGTTATGGATTGATCAGGCCCCGCATTAGCTGTTGGATTCACATTTGGCGGTAGCCCTACACCTGACCTTGATTTACTAAGAAACCATTCATAGATATTTGGATTCTGCCAGCTGTGTGTAGTATCATAAGCCATATCCCAGATCCAGTGATTGCCTTGAGGATAAATGGTCATGAGTGGAGCAGTAGAGGGATTGCATGAATTGAGCATGCTGATGGCACTCGTGGTACAGCCGTAGCCTACTATACCATCGTCCTGCGCGTGAAAGGACCACACCGGTGTGTTGGCTTGCGCGATATTACACAGGTTTCCCCAATCGCAGGTTCCACATATTGTAGCAATAGCTGCAAATTGAGATGCATTTTGTACGGATGCAGTAGCATATTTCCATACGCCCCCGCCGCCGAGACTCAAACCTGTGAGATACATCCGGTCCGTGTCAACACGCAAATTCGCCTTGGCATATTTCAGCATTTCATCAACATAGAAATTCTCCCACATGCCATAGTTCTGACTCAACTGCGGACTAAGGACCAGAAAAGTTTCCCATTTTCCATTCACATAGAATTTCATCGGATATCCTTGTGAACAATATTTCGGAATTGCGTTGGCTGCAACCATTCCGAGTTGACCCAAACCATCTCCTCGTTCACCTATACCGTGAAGAAAAATAATGAGCGGATATTTTGTAGTGGGATTTAAATCGTAATCGACCGGCTTGTATTCGAGAAATCCAATGTAAACGCCGTTCGATGCGGTGAGACCTCGCGCAACCTGTTGTGCAATGGAAGAACTTGCGATCAGTAAAATAAAACAACACATCCACAGCCTTCCATAGGTGTAAAGCTTAGTTTTCATAAGCTCGGTTTTTCAAAAGTTAGGATTAGGATATCTGAATTAAAAACAAAAACGTATAGCTGCAATGCTATATAACCATAACGCTTAACCGTCTGTGTAAAGTACTTACCCAACTTACTTTCTTTCGATGTACTTGAATGAAAAAGGGAGGAAATTTTTGCTTCAGCAGGGTAGGGATTGCAAGTGGCTTGCTCTACAGCAAATTAAAGACCAGCAAATAATAATTGGATTGAAGTGGCGAAAATGTGGAAAACTTCAGCAATTACTAAGTAGAATTACGAGGAAACCTTTACGAGGTAAAGGTTTTAGGGGTATGTAAGAATTCTGTTCGATTTGATTTTATTCTAAGTAATGCTCTTACCATTTTATATATGAGAACAGGTAAATGGAGAATTGCATTCAGGGTTTTCTTGTTATAAAATGGCGCAGGAACGGCCATCAAAAGTGACACAGCAAACAAGCTCATCAATACCATCCACCAACCCCCAAAAGGATATAGAAATCTGATTTTAAATGTCAATTCGACAATTATTAAAAAGAAGAAAAGTGAAAAAGTCAAAATATATAAACTACGGGGTAAGAGTATGGTTTGAATAAATTTATTCCAGTAGTCAGCAGTTTTTTTGGATGATTTTACGTCTACCTGCCTGAATCTCCGGAAATGACTTACCTGGGCTTCCAACCAACGCACCCGCTGCCTTTCAAAAACAGCCGCACTACTTACCTTTTCATCATAAACAATTGCTTCATGCGCATATTCCACCTTAGTTTCATTGCGCATCAATTGAATGTCCACTTCTCTGTCTTCGCCAGGATTGGTGAGGATGTGCGGAAGTTCGAAAATTTGTTTAAGTTCCTGGAAGCGAAAGGCCATACCGGAACCTATAAGAGTAGCGGATAGTCCTAATGCAGCCGGCCCTTTTCTGAATAGGTGGTTATTGATTTCCTCGCTGATGGCGTCCAGTACGGCAACTGGCGTCTGCTGATTTTTTGCAGTGCGATGACATTGTACTGCTGTTGCGCCGGATTGAAACCACCAATTCACCCACTCCAGGCAATCGGGCTTCATTACGTTATCCGCATCCAGGATCATTGCGATCTCAAATTGATCTTGAGGAATGCCCCGCCCTGCCAGAACGCCGTTCGGACGGGGGTTCAATGCTGCATTTAGTGATTTTGCTTTTGTGCTCTTTTCAAACTTTACTTCAATTACGTTTACCGGAATTGCCCTCAGTCGAATAATAGTTTCAACCTTCAGGTTATCGGCCACTACATACACCTCGAATTTATTTTCCGGGTAGTTATGCTGTGCCGCGCGCCGGGCGGTGTCAAGAATAACATTGTCCTCTTTGTAAGAAGGAATGATGACTGCAATTGATTTTTTTTCTCGCGCAGATTGAAAGCTTAGTCTTTTTCTGAAAAGCCCCGCAAACGAAAAAACAAAAAGATAAACCACTCCGAATGCCAGATATATGAAGAGGATCAGAAAGAAAATATTTGCGATATAGTGCATCGGGGTTTATTTGAAGTCAGCGTACCGGCGAATAACTGGACGAATAAAGATTCCACACCGCTCCTTTAATAAAGTATCTCAATTGCAGGAATTGTTTTTTGAAAACAAACTGCAATATAGATTTCGGAACGGTAAAGAAAATAAAGAAAACTGAAAACGCGGCCAACTGAAAATAGTTGGTGTTTCTTCTCATATACAAGATCCTGTTTCGCGTGTGATAATAAATTTTCATAGGATTGCTTTTCCCCACGGTCATTGATTCCTTGTGATAAATGAGTGCGTTTGGCGTATACCAGATTTTATAACCCGCTTTCAGAATTCTTGCCGACCAATCCCACTCTTCGTAATACAAAAAGAATTTTCGGGGAAACATTCCCACCTTTTCAATCACTTCTCTCTTCACCATCATTGCGCAACCATGTGCACCGTGGGTGGGGCCAGGAGTATCAAATTGGCCTTCATCCAATTGACGTTCCCCAACGGTTGAAGTTCGTCCTGTGATATGGTTCATTGGATTGAAACCCGCATATTGAATCATCGTAGGTTGATCCCAGTAACGAATCTTGGGACAGGTTACCCCAATATCTGGATGTTCCTCAAAAGGTTGAAGCAATTTGTTGAGAAGATCCGGTGTTACTTCTGTGTCGTTATTGACAATAAAAATATAATCTCCTTTCGCATGCGCGATACCCCAATTATTTCCTCCTGCAAACCCTAAATTTTCTTCGTTCTTCAGTAATCGCGTACGCGGATATTCAGCCACGTTAATAACGGAACTGATATCTTCCTTGGAAGCCATATCACAAACGAGGATCTCATAATTCGGATATGAGACAGCCCTGAATGAATCCAGAAATTCCTTGGTAACCTGCGCCTGGTTATAGTTGAGTGTAATCACCGAAACCAGGGGTGCGCTTTGGGAATCCATACTTGCTTATACTGATTGCGAATTTACCAGTTTTAAGCGTTGGTTTTTTGGATGAGCGCTGTTGGCGTATTGGCCATTATCCACAAATCGTAAGCAAAATTGTATTTGTTAGCGTAGTAAATGTCCAGGTTGATTCGTTCTTCAACTGACATGTCCTTATTGCCTCTCTTCTTAATCTGCCACAGTCCGGTTATACCCGCTGGCGCCAGGAAACGTTTCGCCCATTCGTCGGTGGTTAAGGTAGCAGCCTCATATAATGGCAGCGGCCTGTTTCCTACTAACGACATATCGCCCAACAACACGTTAATCAATTGCGGTAATTCGTCCAAACTACTCTTACGAAGGAAACTGCCCACTTTCGTAATACGTGGATCGTTTTCGATCTTGTAGAATTTCGGACCTAGTGTTGAAGTAGAATTATATTGATTCAGGTGTGAATAGTCGCTGATCTTGGAATCTGCACCAACGATCATTGTTCTGAACTTATAGAAATTGAAAATCTTGTATCCACGACCGGCGCGTTTGGCCACGTAAAAAACTGGTCCTTTCGATTCCAATTTTATCAGTAGGGCTACTACTAACAAGACCGGACTTAATACAATCAACAAAATGGAGGAAATCAACACATCAAATAATCTCTTGCTAAAACTGCGTTCATTGAAAACTGAAGTGCTCGATGTTTCTATATTTTGTTGCCAGCCATTTGTTGAATTTGATTTTGTTTTATTGAGAAACTTTGCTTTCGCAAGAAGTCTTTCTTTGCTAAAATCATCGAGGCACACTATCTCGTCTACAATTTTTTCTTTTCTAAAGCGAAGACGCATTTCTTTATTCATTCCCTGATCGTCCAGAATGAATGGAACAGTTTCCAGCTCTTTTTGTGTATTTAAGAAAGTGCGGAATTCGCGAATAGCATCATAGCCTAGTTGGCTGTCACAAATAATAATGTAAGGAAGACCGTGCGCGTGGTTTTGCAAACGAATCAACATTGCTTTTGCATTTGCACAAGATTCTGTTGCGTATCCACTTTCAAAAATGCGTATGAGCTTATCTATGCGCGCAGGATTGTTACCAATATAGTAGAACTCTGTTTTGGCAACACTCAATTCATTCGCGACGGGAGTGGAGTTGAGCGAAAAATGTTTATATGTTTTCGCCTTACTGGCTGAAAAAGGTAAAGTTAGTACTTCCATAAAGTAGGTGTTAACGGTTAATTACGTCTTACTAAGGGAATGGATCAATTTGATAATTCAACTACGGCATCAATCTGTCTGATGGTTCCATGAACCGCTTCAATTAAGTCAACCGGATTAAATGGTTTGGTAAAGAATCGTGCCAAGGCAAGCTCTTCACATTTTTGCTCAGTTTCGGTTTGATCGAGTGCAGATAAAACAATAACGGGGATTGAACCATAAAGTCCGCTACTGGCTAATTGTTCAATGAGCTCCCAGTTCTGCATATCGGGTAATTGCGGATCGGCAATGATAAGGTCCGGAAGTTCATTTTGTGAAAGCCAGTTAATAGCAGAGCAGCCATCAGCTGCTGTGATTACCTGATAATTTTTACTAAGTAAGGTTTGCAATAAAAAACGAATTGCCTTACTGTCGTCAATTGCTAAAATTCTCCTCTTCATGTACAGTTGAAATTAAGTTTGAAAAAACTCAATCTTTCAGTAGGCTTGCAATTGGAACAATAGGCTCGCAGAGGTATTGGCATTTCCCTTTATTTGGAAACAAATAATCAAATGGCTTTACAGGATTGACAAGTGGATCAACGATGCTATCCAGGTTAACGAAGGAATTTCAAGGGATTTGTGGTACTTACGAGACTTGCCAGAGGAGTTTTCAAAGGCTTTGGGAATGCCGGGTAAAAATAGTAAACTATTTCAATAAACCAAATTACTTCTCCTCGCTATCTCCCAATAAGGTGATTCAGTTTTTCAAATCCCACAACCCAAATCTCACTAAAATAATTTACATATCGATACCCGCATAGTGGTATTTTAAAAATCATGCCGCTTTTTGCCGAGCTGCCTTATCCCAAAGCACCGATTGTCGCTTTTGAACGAAGCGGGCAAAGCCGATAAACACGGAAATGTTCATAAAAAGAAAATAATAAGGGATGTAGACAAATTTTATTTTAATGTTCCGACTTGCATATATCCACCCTATAAACGCCAAACTGTAGAATAACAATTGTAGAAATAAGAACACAGAATAGAACGTACCTCCACCCAAAACAGTAATTATACTATTGGATATGAATAGAGTCAGCAAACAAATCGGGCATAAGGTCCAACGCAGGATCCGGTGAGAAATAAATTGAAATGAGAGCACCGGGTATTTAAATATGTTGAACAAATCCTTCAATATTCCCATTGCCTGGAACGCGCCCGCGCAAATACGTACTTTTCTTTTTTGCTCATCTCTCATAGAGAGTGATGCCGATTCTACCGCATATGCATCGGGTTCATAATGTACAACGTACCCTTTCATACACACCTTTAAAGACTGAACGAAATCCTCAATAATTACATCTTCACCCGTTTTCTCAAATAATGCTGTTCTAACAGAAAAGAGTTCTCCCGCGGCCCCCACCACTGAGTACAAACGCGCATCCATCTTCTTTAAAAACGATTCATATTTCCAATACAAACCTTCGCCCATTGCAGCCGCCTTACCATCACGAGTGACCGCAATTTTTTTCTCACCTGCCACTGCCCCTACCCGTTCATTCGCATAATGGACAACGAGATGCCTGATGCATTCCCGATTTAATAATGTATTTGCATCGCAAAAAATTACGATTGGCGCTGTAACGTAGTCAATGGCACGGTTCATGGCGGCAACCTTTCCTCTCCTGCCGGGTTGATGCAACAGCAAAAAACTTTTGTTTTTGCTGATTATTTCAGGTGTTTTATCTGTGGATCCATCCGTTATAAATATTACCTGCAATTTTTCAGGGGGATAATCCAATTCCAGGGTATTATCAATCTTCGCCTGAATAAAATCTTCCTCATTCCAGGCGGCAACAACCAATGACACCGAAGGTTCGTATGTAGTGGATGCGTTGAATTTTTTTGGTGAGAATACTTGTTTAAGGAGTACTAAGAAAGCAACTAAAATCCCATATCCAACATAACTGTAGAAAATCACGAAGAGGCTTACCCAAAAGATAATTTTGAATGCAATCATTGATGGTGATATGAAATTTCGTTGATGCGAAAGTGCGAGCAAAAACGGAAACAAACCAAAATTGTTATGGCGTCAGATTGTTTTCAAATTATTTCCTTTTCTGGATTTTATTATTATTTTTGACGCCTTAATAGGCTCTCCCCCTAATTATTTCTATCCTTCAATCCACAGAAAACCTCCGTGATTACCTCCTTATTCCTCAGAGAAGCCGAATAACCATTTAGTACACCTCCAATATACCTCACTTAAGTAGTGGCGGATAAATTATCCTCCTAGAACGGCTTTGCGGGTATTAACGAAACCTCTTTAACTCGTCTTCTTATGAAGAAATTATTATTTCTTACCTCGATAGGATTATTATCCTATGCGAACCTCTTTGCCCAACCGAACGTATTTGACCCCGCGGACCCCATCGTCAATTATAGGTCTTCGGCTGCCAGTGGCAGCGCTCAAAACCCGGTAACAAACTGGGGCAATATCCAGAAATGGGTAGTTACGCCTCGATTCACCTGGGATTCCGCTTATTTCAAAGCGTATCATTTTAATGGAGTTTCATTCAGGGTGATGTTTCCGAAATCTTACCAGCACAATGTAAACGATGGTAAAAAATATCCGGTAATGCTGTTCTTTCACGGGGCAGGTGAAAAAGGAACTATTTACGATAATGAATTGCAACTACTGCATGGTGGTGAATTGTTCATGAACCGAGTCAAGTCTGGCCAGTTCGATGGCTTCCTTATCTATCCACAAAATACAGGTGGTTCATTTGGCAATAGCTATTATGCACCAACTTTTCAATTAATTGACTCTCTCGCGAAATATTGCAAACTTGATATTGATCGTCTTTTCATGGATGGTCTTTCTGCAGGTGGACAAGCTTGTTTTGAAGTATTGTTGCTTTATCCCCAAAGAGTTGCTAAAACAGCGCCCAGTTCCGCAGCCTCAACAGGTGCACTCAATTCACTGAGCAGCTTTATTCATATTCCCATTTGGATGGCTACAGGCGGACTCGATAACAATCCACATCCTTTAGTTGCGCAGCAGGTATATGAAACGATAAGGAATGCGGGAGGTGATATTAAATGGACGTTATATCCGGACCTCGGTCACTTTGTATGGAATAATCATTGGCAGGAACCCGGCTTCGTTGATTATATGAATGATTTGCACAAAGCGAATCCATTAGTTTATTTCCAGCATAACCAATTCTGTCCTGACTCGGCTGTGAGTGCGCAGCTAGGCCTCACTGCGGGCTTTTTTGCATATGAATGGAGTAAAGACGGAGTCACAATTGGCGGTGCCACCTCCAATGAATACACGGCAACAAGTTTCGGAACATATAGGGCCCGATTCAAACGAACCTCAACTTCCGACTGGTCTGATTGGTCACCAAAACCTGCAGTGATATCACAAAAGGCAACTAGTACCACTCCGCCAATTCAGGTTGTAGGATTGAAGAGTATTGTACTTCCTGCGCCTGATGGAAGTACGCTTGTTCCCCTGAAACTGCCAACAGGATATGTACAATATCAATGGTGGCGTTTTAATGGTACTGATAGTATACTAGTTGATAGTGATAGCCTTTACAGTGCACCGGCAGGACAATATAAAGCAAGAATCAAAGAGCAATTTGGTTGCAACGCATTTATGTCGCCTCTTTTCACGGTGGTGAATGCAAATGGACCAAACAAACCTTCCCCTGCAAAAAATGTTACAGCGTTTCCACTTTCTCCATCAACGATGCAATTGGATTGGACAGACAATCCAACTCCTGCATTCAATGAAACTAATTTTGAAGTGTACCGCAGCGATTCTGTTACCGGTCCATTTACGCTCGTGAAGATCACCGCAGCTGACATCACTTCGTATGTTGATGTTAATTTAACACCGAATAAAAATTATTATTATCTGGTGAGGGCTGTAAATAATTTCAGCGCCAGCTCTAACAGCAATATTGCACTTGGTAAAACAAGTGTAGACAAACAAGCTCCAACTGCACCTGGTAATTTGAGAGTCATTGGTGTTACAAGATTTTCGGTCTACCTCCAGTGGGATCCTTCAGTTGATAATGTGGGATTGGAATCATATGATGTTTATATAAACGGAGCAAAAACATTCTCGACGGATAATACGCGTTTTCTTGCAACAGGTCTTGATAGTTTCCAGAATTACAATTTTACTGTTCGCGCTAGAGATGCAGTTGGCAACCTTTCGCCGTTCAGTAACCAGGTAACCGCGTTTACAAAATTGCAGGGACTGATCTATCAATATTATGAAGGCAGTTGGGAAAGCCTACCCGATTTCAATTCGCTCCCGATCGTTAAGGCGGGCATGAGCTCCACGACGGACATCAGTGTGCGAAATCAAAGTGACCAGTTTGGATTTTTGTGGCAAGGTTATATTAAGATAACTACCGCGGGAAGTTATACATTCCAGACTTGCTCAGATGACGGAAGTGAGTTGTTCTTTAACCAATATTATATTTCAGATGTCAATTCAACGGCAACTGTAAGCAACGATGGACTTCACGGTAACACATGCGTGTCGTCAAGTGCCATGACGCTTAGCCCGGGAATTTATCCAATCGCCATCACTTTCTTTGAACAAGGCGGCGGTGAATCAATGACGCTTAACTGGGATCCTCCTGGTTCTGGCATGGTTGCCATTCCGGCCAGTGCATTTTCTGATACACAAACGCCTTCGGGTACAGTACCGGCGGCACCAACCAATCTGAATGCTGTAGCAACGGCGTTCGATCGCATCAATCTCACATGGACGGATAATAGCAACAATGAAACTGGATTTGAGATTGCACGGTCAACTTCCGCCTCAGGCACATTCACAACAGTATTTACTACGGGCCCGGGTGTAACTTCTTATATCGATTCGGGCTTGACAGCAACAACAGGATATTTCTACAAGATCAGGTCAATTGGAACTGCTGGAGAATCTGTATATACTTTTGCATATAACGAAGCAAACTGGAGACTCAATAATACTTCAGATGACGCGCTTGGAAATGCAAATCGCGCGCTTACGCAAACGAATACGAGTTTCAATTCTTCCGACAAGCAGGAGGGAACACATTCATTGTCGTTCCCGAATACAGCGCCATCCGGAAATGGATTCGCTACGGTGAATAACAGTACTGGTGGCGGTTTCCCGAGCAACGGAACAATTACGCAAAGGACGGTGGCCATGTGGATCAAACCAACAATCACTACACTGAAACGTTTGATATTTGACTTTGGTGGTGCCGACAATGGATTGGGACTTCGTATCAATGCAAGTACATTGCAGGCAGGTGTCGCCAATAACAATACGCGTGTAAATATTTCTAGTGGAAGTTTCACAACCACCTCGTCGTGGACACACGTGGCTGTTGTATATAATGGCAATACAATTCGGTTATATATCAATGGCGTTCAAGCAGCTTCTAATACATCGCTTAGCTTTAGTTCAATTGCAGCATCCTCTTCAAGTAGTTCAAGATTCGGTTACCCAAGCGGGTCACCTGCTTCGGATAACGTGTTTGCAGAAACGCAAAGCACCTATACAAACTATTCGGGTTTGATGGATAATATTTTTGTGATCAACGGAGCTTTATCCGCGGCGGAGATAGTAACGTTAATGAATACTAACAATCTTGCGGGAAATTCAACGGCAACAACACTTGGCTTGCCTGCAGTTCCAACGGCTCCATCTGGTGTGACAGCAGCGGCGTCTTCAGCTTCTACAATTTCGGTTCATTGGAATGATAATTCATCAAATGAAACAGCATTTGAGATCTATAGGTCTGCGGGTGACCAGTTGCATTATCGTCTCATCAATACTGCAGCGGCTGGAACCACAAGTCCGAGAACTTACAATGATGATGGATTGTTCGCTAACGTTACATACTATTATAAGGTAAGAGCAATTGGTCCCGGTGGTCCTTCAGCCTTTAGCACTCCGGCCAATGCAACAACGCCAAATACTAAGACAGTATTAGTGGATGTGCCGAGCTTCACGATGCACTTTGATACACGTGATACGCTGCAAGTTTCGGCTGTAGACGTGGATGGCGATGCACTTACATTCAGCACTGAAAATCTTCCGCCATTTGCAACACTTGAAAATGTCAGTAACGGTAACCTAAATATTATTTTCAATCCAGAATTCAATGATCAGGGATCATATGGAATTACGGTATTCGTGAATGATGGTAATGGTGGAGCTGACACCACAGTGTTTACTTTAAGTGTTGATGACAATTTCCCGCCAACACTTGCTGCGATCGGGAACGTAAACATAGACGAAGGAAAGGATAGTACATTTAATCTGTTAGGTGGCGACGTTGAGAGCCCCGAATTCATCAACTGGAATATAACTGGTTTACCTGCTTTTGTTACATTCTCACATAATGGACTCGGCACAGGAACGCTGCACCTAACTCCTGGCTATGCAGATGCAGGCGTATTCAACGTGAACGTTTTAATTGATGATGGTTTTGGTGCATGGACCCAGCGTTCATTTACTTTAACGGTAAATGAAAAGGATCCGAATGAAAAGATCCTGGTAAGTGTGAAGTACAACACTACATCACCGGCTCCATGGAATAATATGACCTCACAATTTATTTCGAATTTGAAGAACACGAATGGATTGACTACAACAGTCGGCGCGAATGTGGTAAATAGCTGGCAGTTCAACCTCGGAGAATTTGGCGCGCAAACAGGAGATAATTCTGGAGTGTATCCAGACGTAGTAATGAAAGACTTCAGTTGGTGGGGTTTGTTCCAGGGCAACAACCTTTCTGATACTGCAACCCTGCGCATCACAGGATTGAACCCTGCGAAAAAATATAACCTGAGATTATTTGGCAGCAGCGTGTTTGGCGGGTTCCCAAGCAGTACTACTACTTATATCGCGGGTGGACAATCAGGAACATTGCAAGCGCAGAATAATACTTCCGAAACAGTGCGATTGAACCAACTTGCTCCAGATGGATCTGGCGTAATTCTCGTGACCATGATTGGTGATCCTGCATTTGACAGAGGCGGATTCCTGAATGCATACGAGATCGAAACTTTGTATGATGATGGAACTGCGCCAGTGAAGGCGAGAGATCTCACGGGTGAATTTATTGAACACACCGGTACGCACCTTCATTGGACCGATGTTGCATATAATGAAACAACCTATAAGATCTATCGCAGTACAGTTCGTACGGGCGCGTATACGCTATTGAATCCGGGAGCACTTAATAATAACTCTACAGACTATATTGATTCAAATGCCAACCCACTCACACAATATTATTACTATGTAGTGGCTGCAAATGGTGTCGGCAATTCTCCATCCAGCGATACCATCAGTGTTGTCATCGGAAACAACAGACCGGTAATTACTAATCTGGATAACCTGTTGGTGAAAACGTTGGGAACTGCAACGGAGAATTTCAGTGTCACAGACAATGTGGGTGACGTGGTAACAGTTACTTCTCCAAATCTTCCATCGTTTGCAACCTTGCAAAATCTTGGAAGTGGTAACTATAGAATTGTTGCCAATCCAACGAAGGATAATATGGGGCGCTATGATGTGACGGTGAACGCTGCAGATGATAAGGGAGGATCGAGCACACGAAACTTCTTGTTGAATGTTGTAGATCGCAACACAAGGTCGTTCTATATCAAGGTGGGAACAGATGGCACATTTGGAGGTTCTCCATGGAACGATTTCCTCGGCTTCCCATTTGATGGAAGATCTCAGGCAAACCTGAAGGATGAAGCGGGTGTGGTTTCAACAATTGGAATTACTTATCGCGATAGTTGGAGTGGAACCAATCCATTAGGATTCATTACTGGAAATAATTCCGGTGTATATCCAGATTCAGTTTTGAGAAGTTATGTTTTTGCAACTGATGCTGGCGGGAAGAGGATCAAGTTCACTGGACTTAACCCGAGCAAACGCTATAATGTAGTGTTCATGGGCGGAGCCAATGATGGATTAACAGCAGTTGCAAACTATAGTTCTGCTGGTGCAGCCACAGTTTCACTTGAGGCGCGTTACAATTCTACAAGAACAACGCAATTGAACAGACTTGCTCCTGTTGGTGATTCAATAATTGTTACAGCAACAAAGGCAGCGAGCTCAACATTCATGTATCTGAATGCAATTGTGCTGGAAGAATTCACAGACACTTTCAATACAGTAACATTATTAAATCCGATCAACCTGTGCGTAGAGGCAAAAGATAAGAGCTCAGTGATTCTTACATGGAGCGATCGATCATATAATGAAACGGGTTTTGAAATTCAGCGCGCTAATTCGGCCGCCGGACCATGGACAACCATTCAGACTACCGCGGCGAATGTCACAACATTTACCAATACTAGTTTGAGTCCGAACACCCGGTATTTCTATCAAGTGAGAGCCAGGTTCAATACAACAGGTGCATCCGAGTTCAGTAATGTGGTTTCAACCATTACGCCGAAGACTCAGGTATTCGTGAATCTTGATTTCACTTATCCCGGACCATACCCGTGGAATAACCTGAACGCCAACCCGAATGCGGGATTGACATTCGCGAATTTCTATAGTGATCAAAACTTAAGTACAGGAATTAACCTCACAATCTCTAAACAATTCAACGGCCAATTCGACGCGGGCATGCAAACATTTGCCACTGGTGGTATATTCCCGGACAACGTCATGAGAAGTAACTACTGGACTGATCAAAGTCAGCAAGCTCAATTCAAGATCAGTGGACTGAATCAAAGCAAACGATATAGATTCGGATTTTTTGGAAGTACGGGGCCAGCGTGGTTCGACGGAAATTATACCGCAACCTATACCATTGGCAACAGAACCGTTTACCTGAATTCACATCGCAATGATAGTAAGGTGGTGTACATTGGCGACGTTGTACCTGATGTTAATGGAGAGGTATTATTAAATGTTTCTACTACCAACCTTGCAGACAATGGATTCACTGCGGCACTCGTCATTAATTGTTATGATGACCCGGTTGGAGGTGTTGTGCCAAACCGGATCATTACCCCTGGCACGGGAATAGTATCTGGAAATGATCAGCCAGCTAATGAGAGGTTGAGCGACGCGAGAAATGCACAACAGCCGCTGGTAACCAAAATAAACGCCTATCCTAATCCATTCATTGATCAGGTAAACATTGAGTTTTATAATTCTGCCGCCGGCAACAAGGTAACAATTGATATGTATGACATGAGTGGTCGGTTGGTATACCGCAGAAATGCTGGAAACGTACCTGTAGGTCAGAACAAATTGACTCTGAGCGTGCAGGATTCCGGCTTCACTCCGGGCGTATACCTTGTGAAATTGAATGTAAACGGTCAAACTTTGAGTACAGCAAAACTGGTGAAGAGTCGAAAATAAGTGCGGAACGGATTTTATATGAGAATCCGGGAACGCAAATTCCCGGATTTTTTAATACTCGAAATGTATTTAATTTAGCTTTTCTGGCTTACGAATTCTAATCAACTTTGGAGGCCCCGGCCGCCGAAGCTTTAGCGAAGGTGGCCCACATTATCGCCCAGTAGGAATCCGTCCATAAAAGCAAGTACCTGAAACTACAAACCTAGCTTACATGGATCTGTTGTATTTATTGAATTCGCTATTAAGAAAGAAATGGATTATCATTTTTAGTACCCTCGTTGGCGTTGCTGCCGGGATCGCTTTCTCTTTGACAGTAAAGAAAACTTATACCGCTCTCGCCCAATACTCGACTGGTTTTACCATGGGTCAGAAAGTGAAGATCAAGTCCGAAGAACAATTCAACATCTTCGAAATCGATTTCCAATTCAAGAATGTGATCGAAACTTTCAAGTCGCCAGTGGTGCTGGGCATGGTATCATATAAACTGATGCTCCATGATCTTGAAAGTGATCAACCATATCGGGTGTTGACCCCGGAACAAAAAAGAACGTCTATATATACGGCCGTTGACCAGGCCAGGTTGCGTAATACGCTCCGAAATAAGATTGCAACGATGTCGGAATTGAGTACGAATGATCCTGCGGAAAAGAAAATGCGCGACTTTATTGATTTGTATGGATACGACCAACAATCACTGATGAAGAAATTCCTCATTGAGCGGGTTCCGGGTACGGACTATTTAAATATCTGGTTTAGGTCCGAAAATCCAGATATGTCGGCATTTGTTGCCAATGACATTGGAGATGAATTCCAGCAATTTTTTACGAAGATTTATTCCACGCGAACTACGGAATCAAAAGAAAAATTAGACAGTCTTACCAAGCAAAAGAAGGCGGAATTGGATGATATGACCCATAGATACGAGGAGTTTAGGAATAAAGTAGGTGCGCCTGACATTGGAGGAAGAAGCGTTGCAGCAATGGATCTGTTAAAAGAGCAAACTTCAAACTACAATGCCGAAAAAGCTAAATTGAATAATTTGGAAGAAACATTGAGGTCCGTTGAGGATCAGTTATCAATTCTCAATTCCACTTCCTCTTCCTCTAACCCTACTAATACCCAAGGTGAAATATTACAGCTTCGCAAGCAAAATACAGACCTCGCAGCTAAGGATCCCACAAGAACGGATCCACAAGTCCAATCACAAATTGAAGCCAACAACCGAAAGATCATTTCGCTTTCTTCTTCACAAAGTAGTAGCGGAACCAGCAATCGTGTGAAGTTGCTTGAAGACAGGGATGATCTGATGAAGAAAAAATTCCAGTTGCAAGCTGATATCAAGTCCAGTAAATTGAACGCCGAGCTCTTCAAGAGAAGTATGGATCAATATGCAGCAATGGCTAACCAAGGGGGAGGGCAAACGGTAGTTGCGTCAACCTTTGAGCAGGATATTAAGATTTTACAGGATCAATACTCAAATTTGGCAAGAGGACAACAATCCGCGCAGGACGTAAACATTGCACCTGAAATTAATTTCAAGCAAACAATGCTTGCGCAGCCACCGGTTATGCCGGATGATATGCACAAGAAGTTAATCGTGATTGGCGCAGGATTTGCGATGCTGGCGATTTCAACTTTGTTAATCATTCTATTGGATTTGATTGATGGTTCTTTGAAGACGCCGTCCGTATTTCATAGAAATGCAAAGCTGAAATTGCTGGCCCCGATGAACCATGTTGATTTGAAGAAGAAAGAAATAGCTTCGGTGTTCGACGTTAATGCGGACAAGCGAAAGGATGATCAAATGTTGTTTGTAGAAAATACCCGAAAACTCAGATTTGAAATTGAACAAACGGGAAAGAAAATTTTTCTCTTTACGAGCAACAAAATTGGCGAAGGAAAGACTACGGTGATGGAAGCGCTGGCGAATAGCTTTAGCCTAAGCAGAAAAAAAATATTATTAATAGATTCTAATTTCTCGAACAATAGCCTCACGCAAAAATTTGAAGCGAAGCCAACGCTTGAAAAGTTCAGCGTGAACGGAGAGCGCAATCTGATGGACAAATTTGAAGAATATAAGAGCGAGACTTCCATTCCCTATGTTGAAATGGTTGGCTGTAATTATGGAAATTACACTCCATCAGAGATTTTACCGAAGAACAATCTTCTGGAAAATCTGAGGGTAATTGCTGATCACTATGACTACGTATTTGTTGAAGGAGCAGCCCTGAATACGCATGCCGATAGTAAGGAATTATCCAAGTATGTGGATGGAATTATTTCCGTTTTCTCAGCCAGGTCTGTTCTGCGGCAAACCGACAAAGAATCGATTCAATTCTTGAAACACACGGGAAATAAGTTCGTAGGTGCTGTACTGAATGAAGTTCAGGCAGAGAACATCGACTTATAATCAGAACAGGATCATTAAACGCTAAGCCTTGTCTAACTCATTGTTCAACACACGGTATATCTTATCCCGGGATCGCTACCCTTGGATTGACTATGCCCGAGGCATATGTATCATCCTGGTATGTTTTCGGCATACCCATGAGGGATTGGCGAACGCTGATATTTTGCGCCCAAACGAACATCCGGTATTACAATTCCTGAATGTTTTTTTCTTCAGTTTCCGCATGCCACTTTTCTTTATTATATCTGGCATATTCGTTGGCGCAAGCCTAAACAAAAAAGGACTCTATCATTTTATTGAAGACAGGTTCCGTTTTATTTTCTATCCTTTCCTGGTGTGGGGATGTATACAAATCACCATGCAGTTACTCTTTAAGGGATACGTAAACGCAAACCGCGAACCGATCGATTATTTAAATCTGTTGTGGAATCCCAGGGAAATTGAACAGTTCTGGTACCTCAATGCGCTATTCTTTGTAGGAGTCTTTTATGCATTGGTGAAAGTGAAGTTGAAGTTTACGAGCCTGCAACAATTTGGACTTGGGCTCCTGCTTTATTTCGTTTCTTATTTCACTACCATCAATGAAATTCCCACAGGTTTGTTTGGTGACGTGTTTTTCTTTTACATGTTTTTTGCGATCGGCGATAATATTGCAAATCTCATCATAGAACCAGACAAGCGAAAGCTTCTTCTTGGATACAAGCCGTTATTGATTTTGCTTCCATGTTTTTTGCTGATGCAATATTTCTTTTCCAAGGTCAATCTGAAGGCTGGGGATGATTATTATGTGCAGCGGTTTATGCCAGTACTATTTGCAATTGTAGCAATCACAGGTTGCGCATTCATTATTAATTTCTCTTACCTACTTCAACGATTGAACGTGTTCAGGTTTTTGAGAGTGATCGGATATCACTCTCTGTTCATTTATATTATGCACCTGATGGTGATCGCAGCATTCAGGATTTTATACCTCAATGTTCTTGGATTTACCAACGTTTACCTCTTTATTATTATCGGCATACTGGCTGGTATTTTTATACCGATGATCATTTACAACCTTGCTGAAAAGGTTGGAGCGGGATGGTTGTTTGAACTAAAAAAAAAGAGCGAAAAAACAGCCGGAAAGCAAAACACCTTGAAGCAATTGAATACACCAAAAACTGAAAAACCAGTTGTTGTCTAACGCTGGTTTATCCGCCATTAACCTTATGAAGGAGCATAGCATCAAAAACAGAGACCTTGTTTTGTTCAGCCTTCAACCCTGGGATGAAGAGATCGGGAGCAATTTTAAAGACATGGCGCTCGAACTGTCCAGGGATAACCGTGTATTGTATGTAAATCGCGCTCTTGACAGAATAACTTCTATCACCAAACGAAAAGAAAAGAAGGTTCAAGCGAGGTTAAAGAGTATATGGCACGGGGAGAATGAGCTCACCGAAGTGCATCCGAATCTTTGGGTCCACAATCCGCGGACCGTAGTGGAATCAATCAACTGGCTTCCCGCCGGAAGTACCTACAATTATTTAAGCTTGCTGAATAGCAGGCGTCTGGCGAAGGAGATTAATAAAGCCATTCGAAGGCTACATTTCAAGGATATCATATTAATGAACGACAATGATTTCTTCAGAGGCATACACCTGAAAGAGTTGATTGAGTGTTCTGTTTACGTTTTTTATGTTCGCGACTATCTCACTTACCAACCCTGGTTTAGAAAACATGGCGAACGAATGGAACAGCGAATGATGGAAGTGGCTGATTTAGTAGTCGCGAATTCCGGATACCTGGCTAATTACAGTAGAAAATTCAATCCCCGGTCGTACGACATCGGCCAGGGATGCGACGTGCATGCATACCTGCAAGAGAATCTGCCGGTACCTGACGACATGAAAAATATTCCGCATCCTATTATTGGATTCGCGGGCGCCATCAGCGGCACTCGGTTGGATGCTGAAGTCATCGAACATATCGCAAAAGAATTGCCACAGTGCAGCCTGGTAATGGTTGGCCCGATAATGGATGGTTTTGGCGCGGAAGCTTTGAAGAAATTACCGAATGTATTTTTCCTTGGCAGGAAAGAGCCATCCGCAATTCCCGAATATGTGTACCAGTTTGACATTTGCATCAATCCGCAACAAGTGAATCAACTCACCATTGGAAACTACCCGCGCAAGGCCGATGAATACCTGGCTATGGGAAAGCCAATGGTTGCCACTAAAACCGAAGCAATGGAAATGTTTGCTGACCACGTTTTTTTGTGTAAATCAAAAGATGAGTACATCCTGCATATCCGTGAAATCTTGAATAACCCGGAATTGAGAAACGGCACGGCTAAACGGCAACGACAGGAATTTGCGCTTACACATACCTGGGAAAACAGTGTAGCAAAGATGTGTGAAATCATTAGTGCCTTTGAAATAAAAGAATTTGATTATGGAAGAGTGGGGCAGGCATAAATATTTTAAATACGAGGTGATCACCACCATAGTAGTGGTGGCCTTTTGTATTACGATGTTCGTAAAATTTCTTTTCTTCTAGATGCCATCTGCGGTAAACATATTAAGTAATCGATCCGGTATTGGACATTGGTTCCACTATCATTTCATTACTAAAAAGTTGATGAGCCCTGTAGGCTTCATATTACTTGCTCTAATTGGAGTGGGTATCGCCTATTTGTCGGCGAGCATCAGCTATAAGATGGCTTTTGTGGCCGTGGCCGCGGTAGTTGGGTTAGTTTTAGCCGTTGCCTGTATGCTTTATCCAAATTTTGGTTTTTATTTCTGCATTGTTTTATCAACGCTCATTTTTACACCGGAACGACTATTGGGACTATATCTTCCATTCGGAATCGTAGTGGAGGTGTATACTTATTTCACGTTGTTGGGAGTATTTACGCAAAACTATGCGAAGACTGAGATCACGCGAGAGTTCTGGCGACATCCGATTACGATCATGCTCATTCTTTTTCTGGGTTTTTATACTATTGAAGCGGTAAACCCTAGCCCGCACAGCATGGTTGGTTGGTTCAATTACTATAGAAAGTACATCAGTTTTCTCGCCTTTTATTTTATTAGTTTCTGTTTGCTCAATTCAAAGGAGAGAATTCAATTTTTTCTGCGCTTCTGGGTTTGGTTCGTTGCTCTCCTGGCACTGTATGCGTGCAAACAACAATGGATGGGATTCTCTAATTGGGAAATCAACTGGATTATGGCGGACGAGAAGCGATATGAATTGCTTTGGCAACATGGACTACTACGAAAATTTTCAATTCTTCCCGACCCCGCGGCGTCAGGCGTTTTGTTTTCAGCCATGGTAGTGTTTAGTCTTATCCTTGCTATTCGCACCTCCAACAAAAAATTTAAATGGTCACTTTACGTGGTTGCGATCATTTGTTTCCTGGGTTTCAGTTATTCAGGAACACGCACAGGCAACCTGATGATCCTGGCCGGAATACTTTTTTATTCCATCGCCACCATATATGACAGAAGAACTGTCCGCTTCCTCATAGGATCCGCTTCGGTTATCGCACTCATCTTATTAATACCATATCAAAACCCGGTGCTTTACCGCATCAAGTCAACCTTCCAGGGATCGAAAGATCCTTCTGCTGCATTCAGGGATATGAATCGTAAGAGCATTCAACCGTACATATATAAACATCCGATAGGCGGTGGTATCTCTACATCGGGTATCGAAGGACAGATGTATACACCCGGTCATATTCTTGCAAGCGTATCGCCCGACAGTGGTTATATGAAAATCGCAATGGAACAAGGGTGGCTTGGTCTTGCGCTGACATTGATCTTTTATTACCTTGTCCTTCGTACCGGAATAAAAAATTTCTACCGCTGCAGGGCGCCAGAAATCCGCATGTGGTACATTGCTACTATCACCATGTTGCTGACGCTCATGGTCGGACAGTTTTCGCAAATCGTAATTGGCCAGTATCCCACCATTTTTTATTACTATCCTGCGATAGTTATTTTAATAAAGCTTACTAATTATGAACAGACTAAGAAGTCGGTCAATGACGAAGATCCTTTGGTTGCTTAAACCACAAATCAGCTCATTGTTTTGTTTGGTGCTCTTGCTGATGAATTTCGATTCTTTGGCTCAGCATTATAGTACTAACCCTGCGCGACAGGGCAGCACTCCGCGAAAGGACACCACTAAGGTGATGGACATTCGTGAAAAGCTGGTTCAACTGGCCATGCAGAATCCCACTTTTGAAATTGCAGACAGGCAGGTGAATAAATCTTTGTATGAATTGAAGAAGGCGAAGGGAAGTTGGCTAAGCCCACTGATGGCAACGGGCAACATCAATGAGTTTTCTATTAACCAGGATCCAAACGTTCCAAACTTTTATCCGAGGTATAACTTCAGTGTAACGCTTCCTCTCGATCTTTTTTCGAGCAAGAAGAATGACGTGAAGATAGCACGCGAGAACCTGCTTATCGCTGAGGCGGAAAAGAATCAACGCTATAGAGAGATTCGCGCAGAGGTATTGACAGCATACGAAGATTACCTGATGTATAAAGAAATTCTGGACATACAAGCCAGGGTAACCCAGGACCAATACACTACATTGATGACGCGCGAAAAAGATTACCAGGATGGCTTGATCAATGGTGAGGAGTATAATAAATACCTGGCAAATTATTCGGAGCAGAAGAGCAAGCTCACGACCGCAGTGCGTAATTTAAACACTTCAAAAATTGTATTGGAGTCAATGATCGGCATTCCACTTGAACAGGCCCTGGGCACCAAATAATGAGTTCACCGATGCAGCCCAAACCCACTTCTGCATTTGCTTCGGTGCCTAAAGAAAAAATATTTTTTCCCAACCTGGATGGGTTAAGATTTATTTCTTTCTTCCTGGTGTTTCTTTATCACACCTACATGACTTTCTTCAACAATATCAAAGATGAAAGTCCAGACGCATTTGATTATGTCCAGCGATTGTTTCAACATGGGAATCTTGGCGTTAACTTTTTCTTTGTGCTTAGCGGATTTCTGATCACTTATCTTTTGATTAAGGAAAGGGAATACACTGGCCGCATTCATGTACCCAATTTTTATGTTAGACGGATTCTTCGCATCTGGCCACTCTTTTATTTGTGTGTGTTTATAGGCTTCGTTGTATTTCCTATAATAAAAAAATTTACGGGACAGACGCCACATGAGATCGCTCATCCGGCATATTACATGGTGTTTGCGAACAATTTTGACTTCATGCATTCCTGGCCTGAAAAACCAGATGCAACCTTGCTTTCCGTATTATGGTCCGTTGCCGTGGAAGAACAGTTTTACCTGACCTGGCCAGTTATTCTCAGCATTATCCCGCTCAGGTGGTATAAGTTTGTTTTTCCCGCTATCATGATTTTTTCATTAACGTTCCGGGCCATACACTCAGGGTTCAATAATGAGGAATATGCGTACCGGTATTTTCATACCTTTTCACTGATCGGTGATATGGCACTTGGCGGATTACTCGCCTACTTATGTTCAAGAGAAAATAAATTCAGGAACTTTATTACCAACCTGAACCGTCTTCAGATCGCCATGATTTATGTTGGAGCAATCGCGGTTGTATTATTTAAATCCGATTTATTCGATCAAAATGCATTCACAGTTACTATAGAAAGATTGGTAATTGCTTTCTTTTTCGGAATGATCATCCTAGAACAGAATTATGCTAAGCGGTCATTCTTCAAGATGGGCAGCTTTAAAATCATGAGTAAGTTAGGTATCTATACATACGGACTATATTGTCTTCATCTGTTAGGATTTTTGATAACAGATGTCGCCATTACGAAAGCCGGGTTCAATAAAACCAGTTTTGCGGTTGCGTTATCGGGTTCAATTCTGGCGTTGTTGATTTCGATTGTGATCGCACTGGCATCATACCACTTATATGAGAAATGGTTTTTAAGGTTAAAGGATAAATTTGCGTTCATTGTAAAGAAATAGGTCATGAGAAGCAGATCGGGATTATTTGATGCCTCAGTAACCGTGTATTTCCTTTTCCTCTTAGTTTTTTTAATATCGCGCACCTCCAATTTTACCAGTCCTCACGACTCGATGGCTTACCTCGAGATGCTGAGGACAAAGAATCATCTTTGGCATCCGCATCACTTGCTGTACCACGAGTTGAGTTATTATTGGCTGCACGTATGGAAAGGAATTTTTCCCCGCGTAGATGATTATCTCCTCGTTGAAAGTTTAAGCTGCGTATTCGGCGCAGGCACCATTGCCATTGTTTTCCGATTCTTCAGAAACAGGTTTGATCTGCCGTTGCTTACGTCCTGGGTGGCGGCCGGCATCGTTGCATTCTCTTATGGTGTGTGGTTTTACAGTATTAATGTTGAAGTTTACGCGCCATCCATTTTTTTCACCATTGCATGTTTATACCAGCTTACAAAGAAAGAATGGGAAGCAAAGGCTGTATGGCTTACGGTAATATTTCATTCTCTCGCCATTTTATTTCACCAGATGAATATATTAATGGCGCCAGTAGTCATCTATAAAATCTTTGAGCAACGCAAGAACATATTCGTTTTTAAAACAATCTTCTGGTACGCGTTCTCCGGCATCGTGCTGGTTGGTGGAACTTATTTATTGGCGGGGAGAGTTGGTGAAGGCCATTACGACTTTAAGAGTTGGATGCGATGGCTCGAAGGATACACCGCTACAAATGAATATTGGAGGCCGCTTACTTTGAAAACGCCGTTCCTTGCTGCTACTGGTTTTGGTCATGCTATCATTGGAGGACACTTCATTTTTAATATGGGGCTCGACAAATTGTTCGGCTCACTATTACGCGCGCACTCACTGAGCGATGAATATTTCCTCGTCAAGGATATGCCAAAAGGTTTAGGCATATCACTTTTCATTCTATGCGTTTTGTTCGTGATCGGCACGCTAGTGCTGCTAATCAAATTCATATCCCGATTCAAATCGGTAAACAAACAATATTTCTATATAATCGTCCCGCTCATCTTATATATCGTTGTTTATTCCGTGTACTTTTTATTCTGGATGCCGGAAATCTTAGAATTCTGGATTGGGCAGTCGATCGCTTTTTGGTTGTTGCTAATCGGAACTTACGAACCGGTTAACAGAAGATTCAATTTGTTGTTAGCCTCCATGCTGGTATTGCTAGTGGCCGTGAATTATGGCGGAAGTATCCGACCGATGCAGAATATCAATAATGACATTGGATATGTGAGAGTACAAAAGGTGCGACATATGGCCACATCATCGG
>Ga0157378_10000508_pt1 | contig 36994 bp, 16 predicted proteins | sample M65metaG_FD_115309 | JGI IMG/M metagenome (GOLD analysis project Ga0157378, IMG submission 115309) | Miscanthus rhizosphere microbial communities from Kellogg Biological Station, Michigan, USA - M6-5 metaG | ecosystem: Host-associated > Plants > Roots > Rhizosphere > Soil | place: USA: Michigan... | reverse complement strand
TGACTATCCGACGATCCAGATCACCACGCTGTATCCGGGCGCGAGCCCGGAGGTGATGACCTCGTCGGTGACCGCGCCGCTGGAACGTCAGTTCGGGCAGTTGCCGGGACTCAACCAGATGTCCTCGACGAGTTCGGCCGGCGCATCCGTGGTGACGCTGCAGTTCACGCTCGAGTTGAATCTCGATATCGCCGAGCAGGAAGTACAGGCAGCGATCAATGCGGCCGGCACGTTCCTGCCGGCGGACCTGCCGGCGCCGCCGATCTACAGCAAGGTCAATCCGGCCGATGCGCCGATCCTCACGCTTGCGTTGAGTTCCAAGACGCTGCCGCTGACCCAGATCGAGGACATGGCCGACACGCGCCTGGCGCAGAAGATCTCGCAGGTGACCGGCGTCGGCCTGGTCACGCTGTCGGGCGGGCAGCGGCCGGCGGTGCGCATCCAGGCCAACCCGGTCGCGCTCGCGGCGTACGGCATGAGCCTGGAGGATCTGCGCAACGCGATCGGCAGCGCGAACGTCAACGGCGCCAAGGGCAGCTTCGACGGACCGACGCGTTCGTACACGATCGACGCCAACGATCAGCTCAAGTCCGCGAACGAATACAAGACCATCGTGATCGCGTTTCGCAACGGCGCGCCGGTGCACTTGTCGGACGTGGCCGACGTCGTCGACGGCGCCGAGAACGCCAAGCTGGCCGCATGGCATGACGCGACGCCCGCGATCATCATGAACATCCAGCGCCAACCGGGTGCGAACGTGATCGAAGTGGTCAATCGCGTCAAGCAGATGCTGCCGCAGTTGACCCAGTCGATGCCGGGCGCGGTCGACATCTCGATCCTCACCGACCGCACCGTCACCGTGCGTGCTTCGGTCGAGGATGTCGAGTTCGAGCTGTTCCTCGCCGTGGTGCTGGTCGTGCTGGTGATCTTCCTGTTCCTGCGCAACCTGTCGGCGACGATCATTCCGAGCTTCTCGGTGCCGCTGTCGCTGGTCGGCACGTTCGCGATCATGTACCTGGCAGGCTTCAGCCTGAACAACCTGACCATGATGGCGTTGACGATTTCGACCGGCTTCGTGGTCGACGACGCAATCGTGATGATCGAGAACATCTCGCGCTATCTCGAGGAAGGCGACAAGCCGCTCGAGGCGGCACTGAAGGGTTCCAAGCAGATCGGCTTCACGATCATCTCGCTGACGATCTCGCTGCTCGCGGTGCTGATCCCGCTGCTGTTCATGGGCGACGTCGTCGGGCGCCTGTTCCGCGAATTCGCGATCACGCTGGCGGTGACGATCGTGATCTCCGCGATCGTCTCGCTGACCCTGGTGCCGATGCTGTGCGCGAAGATCTTGAAACACCACAAGCCGGAGGATGAGAACCGCTTCTCGCGCAAGACCGGTGAGATGTTCGAGCGCCTGATCGCCGCCTATGGGCGCTGGCTGGAATGGGTGCTCGATCGCCAGTTCGCCACGCTGCTGGTGGCAGTCGGCACGCTGGTGCTGACCGTGATCTTGTATATCTTTATACCGAAGGGCTTCTTCCCGGTGCAGGACACCGGTCTGATCCAGGGCATTTCCGAAGCGGCGCAGTCGGTGTCGTTCACGGAAATGACGAAGCAGCAGCAGGTGCTGGGCAAGCTCATCCTCGCCGATCCGGACGTGGAATCGCTGTCCTCGTTCATCGGCGTCGACGGCACCAACACCACGCTCAACAGCGGGCGTTTCCTGATCAACCTCAAACCGCACGGCAAGCGCGACGGCGTCGAGGCGATCATCCGCCGCCTGCAGGACAAGGCGCGCGGCTTGTCGGCGATTCACCTCTATCTGCAGCCGGTGCAGGATCTGACCATCGAAGATCGCGTCAGCCGCACGCAATATCAGTTCACGCTCGGCTCGCCGAACATCGACGATCTGAACAAGTGGGTGCCGAAACTCGTCGATGAACTCAATCGCCAGCCGGAACTGGCCGATGTCGCCAGCGACCTGCAATCGCAAGGTCTGCAGGCCTACCTGGAAATGGATCGCGACACCGCGGGCCGTCTCGGCATCACGCCGGCGGGACTCGATGCCGTGCTGTACGACGCATTCGGCCAGCGCCTGGTGTCGACGATTTTCACCGAGTCGAACCAGTATCGCGTGGTGCTCGAGGTGAAGCCGGAATTCCAGCGCGGGCTGAAAGCGTTGAGCCGCATCTACGTGCCGGGGCTTTCCAACGCCAATCAAGTCTCGCAGACGCCGCAAGGTTCAGTGTCCTCTCCCGGTGGCGCGCAGAGTGGCGGCGGCACGCCGCAGGGCGCCACGCCCGGCGTGACCTCGGGCGCCACGCAGCAGGCCGTCGCGAATGGCCAGGTGCCGCTAGACAGCGTCACCAAGATCATCGAGCGCGTCGGACCGCTGGTGATCAGTCACCTGAGCCAGTTCCCGTCGACCACGATCAGTTTCAATCTCGCGCCTGGTGCGTCGCTCGGTGCGGCCGTGGATCGCATCAAGCAGGTCGAGCGCGACGTGCAGATGCCAGCCAGCATCGACACCGCGTTCCAGGGCGCCGCGCTCGCGTTCCAGGCGTCGCTGACCAACACGATCCTGCTGATCCTGGCCGCGATCGCGACGATGTACATCGTACTCGGCGTGCTGTACGAGTCCTACATCCATCCGATCACGATCCTGTCCACGCTGCCGTCGGCCGGCATCGGCGCGCTGCTCGCGCTGATGATCGCGCGCGACGATTTGGGGATAGTCGCGATCATCGGCATCATCCTGTTGATCGGCATCGTCAAGAAGAACGCGATCATGATGGTCGACTTCGCGCTCGACGCCGAACGCGAGGAAGGCAAGCCGCCACGCGAGGCGATCTACCAGGCCTGCCTGCTGCGCTTCCGCCCGATCCTGATGACCACTCTGGCCGCGCTGTTCGGCGCGCTGCCGCTGATGCTCGGCACCGGCGTGGGTTCCGAACTGCGCCACCCGCTCGGCATCACGATCGTCGGCGGCATGATCGTTTCACAGGTTCTTACTTTGTTTACGACGCCGGTGATCTATCTCGCGTTCGACCGCTTGGCGCGGAGGGTTCGCCCGCGGGCTGACTCTGCGGGCGACGCGGAAGAGGTGCCCGCATGACCTCGCGCGCTGCTTTGGCTCCTCTTCCTTTGACGTCATTCCCGCGCAAGCGGGAATCCATCGTGATGCTTGTTCCTCGTCTTGACGAACCAGAGCTTCCACTGTCCTTCGGCCAGCGGGTAACTTTCTTTGCTGGTGCAAAGAAAGTCACCAAAGAAACACCTTTTAAATCTGAGCCTCCCCAGGAGGAGCTGCTCGGGGTTCGGCTAAGGTGCGCAGAATTCCACAGACAACTCGGCTTTCGAAGGCGGATGTGCTCATTCGTCAATGTCAGCGTTGCCTCGAACGTAACACGCTGCTCTACGCCACCTGAAATCGAGCTTGTCAACTCGCGACAGAAGAATCGTCTGTGCGATTCTCCAGCCCAGTTCCGCTTTGCCGTACGTCAAACCCGGGCGCGCTCAGATTCTAAGAGGCATTTCTTTGGTGACTTTCTTTGTGCCAGCAAAGAAAGTTACCCGCTGATCCGAAGGAGCAGTGGAAGCTCTTTCTCTTCCAGATCGATGACATCGGTGCTCCCTCGGCTGAAAAAAGAGCAGAGCGGAGCGTGCCGTGAGTGACAAGGGCAAATACTCCAGCCTGTCTGAACCCTTCATCAGGCGTCCGATCGCAACGACCCTGCTGACGATCGGCGTGGCACTCGCCGGCATGGCCGCATTCGGCCTGCTGCCGGTATCACCGCTGCCGCAGGTTGACATCCCCACAATCTCCGTGCAGGCAAGCCTGCCGGGCGCCAGCCCGGAAACCATGTCGACGTCGGTCGCCACACCGCTGGAGCGCCAGCTCGGCCGCATTGCCGGCGTCACCGAGATGACTTCGTCGAGTTCGCAGAATTCCTCGCGCGTGACGCTGCAATTCGACCTGTCGCGCGACATCGACGGCGCCGCGCGCGACGTGCAGGCAGCGATCAACGCCGCGCGCGCGCAGTTGCCGAGCGGCATGCCCGGCAATCCGACTTACCGCAAGGCGAACCCGGCCGAGGCGCCGATCCTGATCCTGGCGCTGACGTCCGAAACGCTCAGCCCCGGCCAGATCTACGATGCGGCCTCGACGATCGTGGCGCAGAAGATCTCGCAGGTGCAGGGCGTGGGGCAGGCGACGGTCGGCGGCTCGTCGTTGCCCGCGGTGCGCGTCGAACTCAATCCCACCGCGCTCAACAAGTACGCCGTGTCGCTCGACACCGTGCGCACCGCGCTGCAGAACACCAACGCGAACCGGCCGAAGGGCTTCGTCGAACAGGACGACAAGCACTGGCAGATCTACACCAACGATCAGGCGCGCGACGCCAGCGAATACCGCGACCTGATCATCGCCTGGCGCGACGGCGCGGCAGTGACGCTGCGTGATGTCGCCGAAGTCAGCAACTCGGTCGAGGACGTGCGCAACCAGGGCTTGTTCAACGGCAAGCCGGCGGTGCTGGTGATCATCAACAAGCAGCCGAACGCGAACATCATCCAGACCATCGACCGCATCATGGCGCTGCTGCCGCAACTGCGCGCTTCGATTCCGGCCGACATCCGCATCGACGTGGCGATCGAGCGCACCAGCACGATCCGCGCCTCGCTGCACGACGTCGAGCGCACGCTGATCATCGCAATCGCGCTGGTGATCCTCGTGGTGTTCGTGTTCCTGCGCAACTGGCGCGCGACGCTGATTCCGGCCGTGGCCGTGCCGGTGTCGCTGATCGGCACGTTCGCGGTCATGTACCTGGCCGGCTTCAGCCTCGACAACCTTTCATTGATGGCGCTGACCATTGCCACCGGCTTCGTCGTCGACGACGCGGTGGTGGTGCTGGAAAACATTTCGCGGCACATGGAAGAGGGCATGCCACGCATGCAAGCGGTGCTCGTCGGCGCGCGCGAAGTCGGCTTTACCGTCGTTTCGATGAGCCTGTCGCTGATCGCGGTGTTCATCCCGATCCTGCTGATGGGCGGTATCGTCGGACGTTATTTCCGCGAATTCTCGATCACGCTGTCGGTGGCAATCGTGGTGTCGCTGCTGATCTCGCTGACCACCACGCCGATGATGTGTTCGCGCATTCTGCGCGTGCCGAAACACGAAACCGCGCGGCAGCCGGACAATTCCGCTGCAGGCCAGCCCGTTCGCACCCGCAGTAGTTGGACCCGCCGCCTGTCCGATGCCAGCGAACGCACCTTCGGAGCCATGCGTCGCCTGTACGAGCGCACTCTGGCCTGGGCACTGTCCGCACCGCTGCTGATGATGTTCATGCTGCTGGTGACGGTCTGCCTCAATGTATATTTGTATATCATTATCCCGAAGGGCTTCTTCCCGTCGGAGGACACCGGCCGCCTGGTCGGCGGCGTGCAGGCCGACCAGAGCATCTCGTTCCAGGCGATGTCGCAGAAGATGAAGGACTTCATGCGCATCATCAAGGCCGATCCGGCGGTCGACACCGTCGCCGGCTTCACCGGCGGCGGCCAGCGCAACGGCGGCTTCATGTTCGTTTCGCTCAAGCCGCTGGCGCAGCGCAAGCTGTCCACCGATGGCGTGATCGCGCGCTTGCGTCCGCAGCTGTCGGCCGTGCCCGGGGCGAACCTGTTCCTGCAGGCCGCGCAGGACATCCGCGTCGGCGGCCGTCAGAGCAACGCCACGTACCAGTACACGCTGCAAAGCGACAGTCTCGAGGACCTGCGCGAGTGGGGCCCGAAAATCGCCGAGGCGCTGCGCGTGTTGCCGGAATTGACCGACGTCAACAGCGACCAGCAGGAACATGGCCTGCAGATGGCGTTGAGCTTCGATCGCGCGTCCGCGGCGCGTCTCGGCCTGACCACGCAGGCGATCGACAGCGCGCTCAACGACGCGTTCGGCCAGCGCCAGGTGTCGACCATCTACAATCCGCTCAACCAGTACCACGTGATCATGGAACTGGCGCCGTCGTATCTACAGAATCCGCAGTCGCTGAACGACATCTATGTGCAGAACAAGAGCGGCAAGATGGTGCCGCTGGCGGCGTTCTCGACGTTCGGCCTCGGTAGCACGCCGTTGAGCGTGAACCATCAGGGCCAGTTCGTCGCCAGCACCGTGTCGTTCAACTTGCCGGAAGGCATCAGCCTCGGCACCGCGCAAGACGCGATCGAACGCGAGATGACGCGTCTCGGCGTACCGCGCACCATCCACGGCGGCTTCCAGGGCACGGCGCGCACCGCGCAGCAATCGCTCGGCAGCCTGCCGTGGCTGATCGTCGCCGCGCTGCTCGCGATCTACATCGTGCTCGGCGTGCTTTACGAGAGTTACGTGCATCCGCTGACGATCCTGTCGACGCTGCCATCCGCGGGCGTGGGTGCGCTGATGGCGCTGCTGGTGTGCGGCACCGAGTTCTCGCTGATCGCGTTCATCGGCGTGATGCTGCTGATCGGCATCGTCAAGAAGAACGCGATCATGATGATCGACTTCGCGATCGAGGCCGAACGCAAGCAGCAGCTCAATTCGCGTGACGCGATCTTCCGCGCCTGCAGCTTGCGTTTCCGCCCGATCATGATGACCACGCTGGCCGCGATGCTCGGCGCACTGCCGCTGGCGCTCGGCTTCGGCGAGGGCAGCGAGATGCGTCGCCCGCTCGGCATTTCGATCGTCGGCGGACTGCTCGTGAGCCAGTTGCTCACGCTGTACACCACGCCGGTGGTCTATCTCTACCTAGACCGGTTCCGGCTGTGGGCGGGGCACACGTGGGCGCGCTTCCACGGCGAGCCCCGCGCACAACCGGCGGCAACGTGAGAGCTGCCATGGAAAGTATACGAATGGACAAATGCATATTATCGCGAGCGATATGGTGTGCGGCGCCGCTGGCGGTCGCGGCGCTGGTGCTGACGGCGTGCGCGGTCGGTCCGAACTACCGGCGCCCTGAAGCAGCCGCGCCGGCGGCGTACAAGGAGAATGTCGACTGGAAGCAGGCGCAGCCGGCGGACGAACTCCAGCGCGGCGCCTGGTGGGAGATTTTCGGCGACGAAACGCTGAACGCGCTGGAGGCGCAGGTCGACGCCGCCAACCAGAGTCTCGTGCAGGCCGAGGCGCAGTATCGCCAGGCGGCGGCGCTGGTCAGTGCCGCACGCGCGCAATATTTTCCGACGCTCGGTGTGAGCGCTTCCGTGACGCGCTCCGGACGCTACGGAAACTCCGGCAACGGTATCGTCTCGGGCGGCACGGTGATCGGCGGCGACGCGGGCACCGGCAAGGCGAATTCGCACAGCACCTCGTACTCGCTGCCGTTCTCGGCATCGTGGGAACCCGATCTGTGGGGCCGCGTGCGCCGCACCGTGGAAGGGCAGGCTGCGAACGCGCAGGCCAGCGCGGCCACGCTCGAGTCCACGCGCCTGAGCCTGCATGCGACGCTGGCGCAGACTTATTTCCAATTGCGCATCGCCGACGAACAGAAGCGCCTGCTCGACGACACCGTGCTGGCGTACCAGAAATCGTTGCAGGTCACGCAGAACCAGTACAACGCCGGCATCGTCGCGCGCGCCGACGTGGCGCAGGCCGATACGTAGCTCAAGTCCGCGCAAGTGCAGGCGATCGACATCGGCATCGCGCGCGCGCAGTACGAGCATGCGATCGCCGTGTTGATCGGCAAGGCGCCAGCCGATTTCTCGCTGCCGACGCAGCCGCTGACGATCGCACCGCCGGTGATCCCGGCTGGCGTGCCTTCGCAACTGCTCGAACGCCGCCCCGACATCGCGATTGCCGAACGCCAGGCCGCCGCGGCGAATGCCCAGATCGGCGTGGCGATGTCGGCGTTCTTCCCGACGTTGACGCTGTCGGCGACTGCCGGGTACCAGAGTTCCACGTTCTCGAAATGGCTGACCGCGCCGAGCCGCTTCTGGTCGCTCGGCCCGCAGTTAGCGGAAACCATTTTCAGCGGCGGCGCGCGCGAAGCGCAGACGGCGCAGGCACGTGCCGCCTACGATGCAGCGGTGGCGAACTATCGCGAAGTGGTGCTGGCGGCGCTGCAGAACGTCGAAGACAATCTCGTCGCGCTGCGCATCCTCGAAACCGAGACCGCGATGCAGGCCGAAGCGGTCAAGGCGGCGGAACTGTCACTGAAGATCGCCACTAACCAGTACCGCTCCGGCATCGTGAGCTATCTCAACGTGGTCACCGCACAGGCTGCCGCCTACAACAGCGAACGCAACGCGATCAACATACTCGGCACGCGCCTGACCGACAGCGTCGCGCTGATCAAGGCGCTGGGCGGCGGCTGGGATGCGAGCGGGTTGCCGGCCCCCCACGAAATCGACCGGCACTCGGAGGCGCCGAAATAGCAGCGGGGTCAGAGTCATTTTTCGGCGTCACGACTCGTGCAACTTCTTGCGCCTCAGCACCGAAAAATGACTCTGACCCCATGCGCGATCAGCTCAGATGCGCCTCGAGGAACCACAGCGCCTTGTCCAGCCCGCGCGAAATGCCGGTGAACAGGTCCGACGTATCCGCGTCGCCTTGCTTGCCGGCGGTTTCAATGGCGGCACGTGTCGAGGCGCCGAGCGCGGCGTAGCGGTCGGCCAACAGCGCCACGGCCTCGAGTCCATCGATACGACCGTGCGGGAATTCCGCCAGGCGCGAATCCTGCGCCGCGATGCGCGCGGTGCCGCGCGCCACGCCGCCGAGCGCGGTGATGCGTTCGGCGATGTCGTCGACGGGCTCCTCGAGATCCTCGGCCAGCTTGTCGAACAATTCGTGCAGCGCGATGAAGTGCGCGCCCTTGACGTTCCAGTGCGCCTGCTTGACCTGCGAATACAGGTCGACCGTGTCGGCCAGCTGCTGGTTGAGCAGCCCGTTCATGCTGTCGCGCAGTTTCGGCTTGATGTCGATGCGGGTCGCGGTGCTCTTGTTCTTCGCCATGCCAGCCTCCATCGTGATCGTGCAGGCACTATAATGCGCGCGTGCCTGTGGCGGAAATCGATTGATCCGATGTCCGCGATAGGCCGGCGCTATCGCTTCACGAAAACCCGTTCGCCCCGAGCGTAGGCGCGCCGAAGTCGAAGGGTGCTGCGAGAGGCGCTTCGACTTCGTTGCTGCGCGAACTTTCGCTCAGCGCGAACGCACAGGTTGTTCCCGCGTGCAACAGCGAAATCCCCTCAAGCCCGAGCTCGCCGCACTGCGGAAGTTGCTCGACGACACCATGCTCGCCGAGCGGCGCGCGCTGCTGCGCGCGCTCGACAGGTTGAATGCGCGCGCCGAGCTGCCGGAGAGCGCGCTCGCCGATTGGCGCCGGCGCGCCGACGCCGCGCGTCAGCGCTATGCGGCGCGCGCCGCAAGCGTGCCGGAGCTGCGCATCGACGAAGGCTTGCCGATCGCGGCTCGAACGGACGAGATCGTCAAGGCGATTCGCGACCACCAGGTGATCGTGCTGGCCGGCGAAACCGGTTCGGGCAAGTCGACGCAGCTGCCGAAGCTGTGCCTCGCGGCGGGACGCGGCGTGGCCGGTCTGATCGGCTGTACGCAGCCGCGCCGCGTCGCCGCGCGCAGCGTGGCACGTCGCGTCGCCAGTGAACTCGGCGGCGAACTCGGCGGCCTGGTCGGTTACCAGGTGCGCTTTGCCGAGCAGGTCGGCGACGCGACCCTGATCAAGTTCATGACCGACGGCATCCTGCTCGCCGAAACGCAGTCCGACGCGTGGCTCAACGCGTACGACACGATCATCATCGACGAGGCGCACGAGCGCAGCCTGAACATCGACTTCCTGCTCGGCTATCTCAAGCGCTTGCTGGCGCGGCGCCGCGATCTGAAACTCATCGTCACGTCGGCGACGATCGACACGAAGATCTTTGCGCAGCATTTCCACGATGCACCGGTGATCGATGTCGAAGGCCGCAGCTTTCCGGTCGAGGTGCGCTGGCGCCCGCCGCCGGAGCGCGACGAGTCGAGTACGACCGAACGCATCGTCGCCGCGCTCGACGAGATCAGCGCCGAGGATGCGCGCGGCGACGTGCTCGTGTTCCTGCCCGGCGAGCGCGAGATCCGCGACGCGCACTTGGCGCTGGAACGACGCCGCTACCGCGCCACAGAGATTTTGCCGCTGTATGCACGCTTGTCGGCGAACGAGCAGGATCGCGTGTTCAAGCCGGGCAACGCGCGGCGCATCGTGCTGGCCACGAACGTGGCGGAGACCTCGCTGACCGTGCCGCGCATCCGCTACGTGGTCGACACCGGCACCGCGCGGATCAAGCGCTACATGCCGCGCAGCCAGCTCGAGCGCCTGCACATCGAGCCGATCGCGCAGTCGGCGGCGGACCAGCGCAAGGGTCGCTGCGGCCGCGTCGGTCCGGGTATTTGTATACGATTGTACTCGGCAGACGACTTCGCCGCGCGGCCGCGCTTCAGCGATCCGGAAATCCTGCGCTCCTCGCTGGCCGGCGTGATCCTGCGCATGCTCAGTCTGAAGCTGGGCGAAGTGGATCAGTTCCCGTTCGTCGAAGCGCCCGGCACGCGCGCGATCGGCGACGGCTATCGCCGCCTGGCCGAGCTGGGCGCGGTATCCGTGCGATCTTCAGCGATCGCGCAAGATCAGAATGCGGCCGTCCTCGCCCGCACCTCGCATGAATTGACCGAGGTCGGGCAGCTCATGGCCAAGCTGCCGATCGACGTGGCGTTGGCGCGCATGCTGGTCGAGGCGCAGCGCCTGGGCGTGCTGCACGACGTGCTGATCCTGGCCGCGTTCCTGAGCATCCAGGACCCGCGCGAACGGCCGGCCGATGCGCGCCAGGCGGCGGACCAGGCGCACGCGCCGTTCGTCGACCCGAAATCCGATTTCACCTCCGTGCTCAACCTGTGGCGCGCGCACGCGCAGGCGCACGAGGACCTGACGCAATCGAAATTGCGCGACTGGTGCCGCGATCGGTTCCTGTCGTACCTGCGCATGCGCGAGTGGCGCGAGCTGCATCGGCAGTTGCTGTTGATTGCCGATGAGTTGGGCTGGAAACTGTCCGCGCCGACACAGCAAGAGCGGGGTCAGAGTCATTTTTTGGCTCGGGGGGCTGTGCGGAACGCGGATGCCGCCGCGCCAAAAAATGACTCTGACCCGATGTACGAAGCGATCCATCGCTGCCTGTTGTCCGGCTGGCCGACGCACGTGGGCCACAAGGACGAGCGCAACCAGTACCGCGGCACGCGCGAACGCAAGTTCCAGATCTTTCCGGGTTCCGCACTGGCCAAGCATCCGCCGCCGTGGCTGCTTGCCGGCCAGATCCTGGATTTGCAAAAAGTATATGGAATGCAATGCGCGCGCATCGAGCCGGAATGGATCGAGCAGCAGGCCGCGCATCTGGTCAAGCGCAGCTGGCGCGAGCCGCACTGGTCGCGCAAGCGCGGCGCGGTGCTGGCCTTCGAGCAGGTCACGTTATTCGGATTGACGCTGGTGGAGAAGCGCAGCGTGCAGTTCGGCGCGCAGGATCCGCTTGCGGCGCACGCCGTGTTCGTGCGCGAGGCGCTGGTGCGCGGCGACATGGACAGCCGCGCCGACGTGCTGCGCGCCAACGCGCGCGTGCTGGCGCAGGCGTACGAATTGGAAGCCAAGCAGCGTCGGGCCGGATTGGTGAAAGACGAAGATGACTTAGTTGCGTTCTTCGCCGGAAAAGTGCCCGGCGAGATCAGCACGCAAGCTGCGTTCGACACCTGGTATCGCCGCGCCGCCCCGGCGCAGCAGGCGGCGCTGCACTGGTCGCTCGACGACGTGCTTGCCGGCGCGCCCGGGATTCGCGGCAGCGATTTTCCGGCGACGCTGGAATTCGCCGGACACGAACTCAAACTCGACTACCGTTTCGTGCCCGGCGACGCCGCCGACGGCGTGACGCTGCACGTGCCGCTCGCGTTCGTCAACGCGGTATCGGCGGCACGCTGCGAGTGGCTGGTGCCGGGATTGCTGCCGGAGAAAGTCGCCGAGCTGATCCGCGGCTTGCCCAAGGCACAGCGCCGCAACTTCGTGCCGGCGCCGGATTTCGCACGCGCATTCGCGCAGGCGGAAACGCCGCGCGACGAGCCGCTCGCCGAAGCGCTGGCGGGATACTTGCGGCGCGTTACCGGCGTCGACGTCGCGGCGCGCGATTTCGCCGCGATCGAACTGCCGCTGCATCTGCGCATGCGCTTTCGCATCTACAACGAACACGGCCACACACTGGCCGAGGAACGCGAGTTGGAGGCGATCCGCGCGCAATGGAGCGACAGCGCGCGCGCGGCGTTCTCGCGCCGCGCCGCCAGCGAGATGACGCGCGAGGACGTGCCCGAGTTCGATTTCGACGAGATCCCGCACACGCTGCTGAGCGAAGGCGGCCTGACCGCCTATCCGGCGTTGGTCGACCTCGGCGAGAGCGTCGCGCTGCGCGTGTTCGAGCGCGTCGACGAGGCGCGCGCGGAGCATGCGCGCGGTGTCGAGCGCCTGTTGCGGCGCGCGTTGCGCGAGCCGATCAAGCAGGCGCGCCGGCAGCTGCCGGTCGAGCGCAAGCTGGCGCTCAAATACGCGGCGATAGCCAGCGTGGATTCGCTGCGCGACGACATCGTCGAGGCGGCGCTGCGCGACCTACTCGCCGCGCGCGACCTGGATCTGCGCAATCGCGATGCGTTCCGGCACGCCGAAACGGAGCTGGCGCGGCAGTTGTTCGCGCGCGCGGTCGAGTGGCTGGCACTGGCCGAAGACATTCTCGCCGCGTACGCCGAGCTCACGCCGTGGCTGCAGGCGCCGTTGATGGGCTATGCGCGCGCCAACTACGACGACCTGCGCGAGCAACTCGACGCGCTGGTCCATCCCGGCTTCGTGCGCGAAATGGAAAAAGCGCATTTGGCGCATTTTCCACGCTATCTGAAGGCCATGCGCCTGCGCGCCGAACGCCTGCGCCAGGACGCCACGCGCGACCAGGCACGCATGCTCACGGTGCGCATCTACTGGAGCGAATACCTCAAGCTCAAGGCACAACGCGGCGGCGAGGATGCCGCGCTGGCCGAGCTGCGCTGGTTGATCGAGGAGCTGCGCGTGTCGCTGTTTGCGCAGGAACTCAAGACCGCGGAGCCGGTGTCGCCGAAGAAATTGCAGAAGCTGATCGAGGGCTTGCGGGCGCAGATCTGAGCGATCGCGCTCGCCTGACGCCCGCGCGGCTCATCCCCGCGCACGCGGGGACGGCCGCCGCCGCAATGCGCCTATTTGGAGCGTGTCACGCGCACGCTGTCGCTGCATGAGGACACGTACGCCAGCCAGCTGCCGAGCACCATCGGCTTGATCTTCACGCTCGGATGGTCGGCGGCGCCGCAGGCCACGCCGCCGGATTCGGTCTGGGTCCATTCCTGGCCGTTTTCGAGATGGATCGTCGTGTGGCCGCTCCAGCCGCTGAACTTGCCGTCGATATGGCTCTCGACGGTGTCGCGGTCGGAATCGCGCGGATAGAACACCGGTTCACCCGATGGAGTAGTCGTGATCACGGTCACGGCATTGTGCGTGCGCAGCCACTCGTTCAGCGCCTTGAGCTCGTCGGGGCTGAGCTTTTCCAGGCCGGCGGCGTGGAATTCGCTTTGCGACATGCGTTCTTCCAGCGACGAGAAACCTGCCGCCTGGATGAGGCCGCTGCAGAGGCAGAAAAAAAGGGCCGCAGCCGTGACGACTATACCTTTGTACATGTATAATTACCCTCAGGGAAATGGCGCATTGGGGCGCGGAACAACGCATCAAGCGGACGCGGCCGGTCGGGAATTGGATACCGCCTAACCGGGTGTTAACAAATTTAAGGAATCAAGGGCTTATCATAACCTATCGATTCCCTTTCGTAACATTTGCCGGTTGGGGTACAGGGTAGGTTCAGGCCGGCGCTTGGTGGAGCAAAGAATGCGTCAATTCTCGATCGTCTTGTGCGCGACCGCGCTGGTCAGTGGTTATGCGTCCGTCAGCGCGGCAAGCCCGCTCGTCTTCTCACTCGATCTGACGGCACCGTGCACGCAAGGCAGCTGCAGCGGCACGCACCCGACCGACATGGGTTTCGTGCTCGGCGCTTCGCAGTTCGACTACAGCAGCAACAACGGCGCGTTCGTCTCGACGCTCGCGCTCAGCGCGCCGGTAGTGTGCGACGAGGTTGCCAATGGCGGCGCGCTCGGCCCGGTGACGACGCAGCGCCTGGCGCCGGCGTTCACCAATGCCCCGCCGGGCGGGCTGCTCGAGTTCAACGGCGGTGGCCCCACCGTCATCGATATCGGCGCGTTCACCTATGACGGCTCGACACCGGCCGGTGTTGCCGCGACCTACAGCAACTACGGCGCGACACTGCCGCCGCAGGTCGCCTGCTATCAGATCAACCCGATTACCGGTGGCCCGCAGACGTTTGCCGCCGGCCCGTCCGGCATTTTCGCCAGCAGCTTCGAGGATCACCCGGCGGAGCCGTGGCTGAGCGTGCAGACGGTCGTGTCGCCGCGCGCGAACGTGAGCAAGAAGCTGGTCGCCGCGCCGACGCAGGGCGCCAATTCGCAGATCACCGGCGTGACGCCGCCCGACACGATGGCTTACGTGGTCGAAGTCCACAACGCTACGGCGGCGGTGGGCTGGCACCTCGTGACTGGTTACGACTACGCGTTCTTCGATCCGATCACGACGTCGCGTCATGCCTCGACCCTGTGGTGCGTGCTCGGCAACGCGGTGCCGCAGCCGGGCACGATCAGCGGCTCGCCCGCTTCCTGCGGCAGCGCCGGCACGTCGCACGTGTTCGCCAACGCCGATATCCAGAGCGGCACCAATTCGATCTTCGTCTACGTCGAGTACGAAGCGTCACAGGCGGCAATCGACGGCTGGAACACGCTCAGCGCAGGCCTGTATCCCGCGGTCGCGGCGATCTTCCCGCCGTTCGGCAAGTATGCGCAGCGCTTCGATGACAAGGTCGTGGTCGCCAGCGGCAACAACCGCCCGACCTTCAACATCGGCAACATCGCGTGCAACAACGACGCCAGTGCCACTGCGTGCGTGCTGCGCGATCAGGACGGCAACCCGGTGCCGACCTCGCTCAAGTTCCAGAACACGATTTCCGCTGCCGGCGCGGCGGTAATCGATCCGCTCGTGTACGTGGTCGATCCGCTGTCCAACACCACGCTGCCGGGCAACCTCGCCGCGGACGCGCTCACGCCGACCAATGTCTCGTGCCGCGATCCGAACGGCATTCTTGCCGGCGGCATCAGCGGCAGCAATTTCAGCACGTCGCCGAGCGCGCTCGGTGGCCGCGCGTTGAGCTTCAACTTCATGCCGAGCGGCTCGCCGGATTTCCCGTTCGTCGCCGGCACCGCGAACTGCACCGCGACGTTCTCCGCCTCCGGCTATGCGCCAGGCCTGTCGCGCACCGGCACGTTCAGCGTGACGATGCAGCAGGCGGCCGTCGCCAGCATCGCGCTGACCGCGAATGCGAGCCAGACCGCCGCGCCCGGCGGCAACGTCGGCTATACGCTGCACGTTGCCAACGCCGGCAACGCCGCGCTGAGCAACGTCGGCGTCAGCAATCCGCTCGGCGCGAACGTGGCCAGCCTGAGCTGGACTTGCACGCCCGCCGGTGGCGCCAGCTGCCCGGCAGCTTCCGGCAGCGGCGCGATCAGCCAGACCGTGGGCAGCCTGCCGGTCGGCGGCAGCTTGAACTATGCGATCACGACCACGCTGGTCGGCGCGGCCAGTTTCGTTTCCGCCGCGCAGGTGAGCGATGCGGCGTCGATCACGGTGCCGGGCGGTTCGTGTTCCGGCGGCAGCTGCAATAGCAGCGCCAACGTCGCCACGGTGCCGCTGATCCATCTGACCCTGGCGGAGAACCCGACCAGCTACGCGAATTCCGGCGACACGGTGACGTACACGATCACGGTTGCGAACGAAGGCGGCACCGATGCGAGCGGCCTGACCGTCACCAATCCGGGTGTGGCGGGACTCACGTTCACCGCCTGGACCTGCACGGCGACCGGCACCAACAGCAGTTGCCCGAACCCGGCCGGCGTCGGCGCGATCAACGAAACGGCGATCGCGATCGCGGCCGGCGGCAACGTCGTGTACAGCCTGTCGGGTGCGGTCACGGTGAGCAGCGGCAACATCACCGACACGGTCACCGTCGGACCCGGCGGCACCGTTTGCGTCGGCAACGTGTGCAGCGCGCAGCAGATCCTGACCGGACCGTAAGCCCAAGCAACGCCAATCCATGGCCGCGCGGCATTTCGCCGCGCGGCCATTTCATTTGTCGCCGCCGCAACGGCGTGCCAAAGTAGCTCGCGTGAAGACCGCAGAGCGCCTTGCCTCCTCCGACATTTCCGCCTGGCTGCAACGGCATTTTGCCGCGGCCGACGCGCCGGCATGGGCGCAGCCGCTGCGCGAGCAGGTCACGGCGGCGCAGGCGCATGCCGGCGTGCGCGCACTCGAAGCCGAAATGGCCGAAACGCTGCGCCTGCTCGACGAACTGCGCGCCGACGCGGAAGTCTGCGCTGCGTATATTTTGCACACTTTGCAACAATGCGGCATCGCGCTCGACCTGGGCGCGATCATGCAGGGCGCGCCGCACGTGCGCGACCTGATCGAAGGCCAGCAGGCGGCGGAGAAGGTCGGGACGCTGTATGCGGCGCGGCACGCCCACGGCAGCGCCGAAGGCCTGCGCCGGCTGCTGCTCGCGATCATCCGCGACCTGCGCGTGGTGTTCATCCTGCTCGCGCGCCAGCTCGCGCGCATGCGCCTGTCGGCCGCGGCGGCGCCGGACAAGCAGCGCGCGCTGGCCGAGCTCACCGTCGACATCCACGCGCCGCTGGCGAACCGGCTCGGCATCTGGCAGCTGAAATGGGAGCTGGAGGATCTCGCGTTCCGCTATCTGCACGCCGACACCTACAAGCGCATTGCCAAGCTGCTCGACGAGCGGCGCGAAGACCGCGAGCGCTTCATCGCGCTCGCCAAGGGCACGCTGCGCCGCGCGCTGGCCGACGCCGGCATCGAGGCGGACATCGCCGGGCGCCCGAAGCACATCTATTCGATCTGGAAGAAGATGCAGCGCAAGAGCGGCGACTTCTCCACGTTGTACGACATCCGCGCGCTGCGCGTGCTGGTCAAGGATGTCGCCGCCTGTTACGCCGCGCTCGGCGTGGTGCACACGCTGTGGCCGCCGGTGCCGAGCGAGTTCGACGACTACATCGCGCGGCCGAAAGGCAATCACTACCAGTCGCTGCACACCGCGGTGATCGGGCCGGAAGGCAAGACGCTGGAAGTGCAGATACGCTCGTTCGACATGCACGCGCATGCCGAGCAGGGTGTCGCGGCGCATTGGCGCTACAAGGAGGGTGGAGGTTCCGACCAGGGCTTCGAGCGCAAGGTGGCGTGGATGCGTCAACTGCTCGAGGCCAAGGAGGATCACGAGGACGATGCGGCACTGCTCGCCGGCTTCAAGACCGACATCCTCGAGGACCGCGTGTACCTGCTCACGCCGCAGGGCCAGGTGATGGATTTGCCGCGCGGCGCCACCGTGCTCGACTTCGCCTATCACGTGCACACCGACGTCGGCCACCGCTGCCGCGGCGCCAAGGTCAACGGCCGCATCGTGCCGCTGACGTACCAGCCGGCGAGCGGCGATCGCATCGAGATCATCACCGGCAAGGTGCTCGAGCCGCGCCGCGACTGGCTCGCGCCGCAGCACGGCTTCCTGACCACGCACCGTGCGCAGCAGAAAGTGCGCACCTGGTTCCGCCACGCGGATCTCGCCGCGAACCTGTCGGCGGGCCGCGCAATCCTGGACAAGGAGCTCAAGCGGCTGGCGCTGAGCAATGTGGATTTGGATACTTTGCCGCAAAAGTTCCAGCACAAGACGCTCGAGGATTTTCTCGTCGCGTTGGCGCTCGGCGAAGTCACCACGGGCCAGGTTGCGCGCACGCTGCATGAGACACATGCGCCGGTGGCGGCGCCGGCGCTGCAGGTGCCGCGCGCGCCGAAGCGCGACAAGGATGCGGTCACGATCGAGGGCGTCGGCAACCTGCTGACGACGCTGGCGCGCTGCTGCCAGCCGCTGCCGGGCGACGCGATCGTCGGCTACATCACGCGCGGCAAAGGCGTGTCGATTCATCGCGCCGACTGCGCCGCGTTCGCGCGCCTGCGCGCCCGCGATGCGGCGCGCGCGATCGAAGTGGAATGGGGCGGGGCGCGTGCGCAGGCCTACGAGATCGACCTGCTGGTGCGCGGCTACGACCGCAAGTGGCTGCACAAGGACGTCACCAACGTGATCGCGGCGGCCAACGTGCACCTGCTCGCGGTCAACACGCGCGTCGATGCCGATTCGGGTCTGGCGACGATGAACTTCGCCGTGCGCGTAGCGGACTTCGAGCAACTGTCCACGCTGCTCGCGCGCTTGTCCGGCGTGCCGAACGTGATCGAGGCGCGGCGCCTGGCCTGAAACCGTTGTTCGGAGTGGCCTCGCGGCGGCGTTGAACACCGCAACGAGGAGAAAACCCGATGCGCGCCGAACACCGCCGCCCCCGTCTTTGCTGCCTTGCCGCGTGCCTGAGCGGCGTGTTCGGCGCTCCGCTGGCGACGGTGACGGCCGCGAACACGCTGAACGTGAGCAGTTGCGCGGATGACAATTCCGCCGGAACCCTGCGCAAGGTCGTTGCTGCCGCCGCCAACGGCGACACTGTCGACCTGCATACGCAGTTGCCGTTCGCCTGCAGCACGATCACCCTGCAGCACGGCGAGATTCCGGTCACCGTGGCGAACCTGTCGCTGCAAGGGCCGAGCAATCACGCGCTCACGATCGAAGCCGGTGACAGCAGCCGCGTGCTGAACCATTCCGGCACAGGGCATCTGCAGATCGACCATCTGACGCTGGCGGACGGCAAGTACTTGAGTGCCAGCGGCGACGCCAAGGGCGGTTGCGTATTTTCGAACGGCAGCGTGTATCTCACGGAAGCCAGGCTCACCGGCTGCTTCGCGACCAGCAAGGCCGCTTCCGGCTACGCCGAGGGTGGCGCCGTGTTCGCCGGTTTCGTGAGCCTGGATCACAGCGAGGTCGTCGCCAATTTCGCACGCGCGTACAACAATTCCACGGCGCTCGGTGGCGGCATTGCCGCATTCGGTGGCGTCGTGGTCACATCGAGCACGATCAGCAGCAACGCGGCGATACCGGTCGGCAACGCTGCGGACGCCAAAGGCGGTGGAATCTGGAACCACGGTCCGATCACGCTTGCCGCCTCCACGCTCGACGGCAATCAGGCAAGCGAAGGCGGCGCGATTTTCCATTACGGCCTCGGCTTGTTGAGCGGCGACGTGACGATCAGCAACAGCACGGTGTCGGGGAATCGTGCCGTCTCCGCCGCAGGCATCTACAACGCGACGCCGATCTTCACCACACTGCCGCCGCCGGGCTTCGAGAAATCGACGCTGACGCTGAACAACAGCACGGTCGCGTTCAACACGGCCACGTCGAGCTTCAGCGGCGTGTTCACACGCACCGATTACGTGCAGGTCAATTCCTCGATCCTGGCGAGGAATACGCGCTCGAACGCACCGTTCGACGACCTCGCCATCGACGGCACGGCGAATTCGCTGAGCGGCGCGGCCAACCTGATCCAGACCACCGATCTGCCGTTGCCGGATTCACTCACCGCCGATCCACGGCTCGCGCCGCTGGCCGATCACGGTGGCGGCGTGCGCACGCACGCGCTGCTGGCGACGAGCCCCGCCGTGGATGCCGGCAGCAACACGACGAATCTCATCAGCGATCAGCGCGGCGCGGGCTTCGCGCGCGTGGTCGGCGGCGCGGATATCGGCGCGTATGAGCGCCAGATTGCCGACGACGAGATCTACTACGGGGGATTCGAATAGCGTTGTCGTGCTGCGCCGCTCGGCGGGCGCAGCGACCGTTGGATTGGATGTCCATTCACCGGGATCACTCGCGCGGACGCAAGCAGCCATCGTGCACGCGCGCTTGGGTGCTAGGATGCCTTGCGTCGATTTGCCGATCTTGCAGCGCATCCTCATGTCGATACTTGCCCTCGTGTTCGCGCTCGCCAGCGCCGCATCGCCGGATGCATCGACGCCGCAGTGGGAGACAATCCAGCCGGGCATGCAACAGGCGAGCGTGCCGGTCAGCGCTGCGGATTCCGCCGCGCAAGTCATCGTGCTGCGTTTCGATCCGCATGAATGGCAACTCGAGTTCGCCGGAAGCGACGGCGCCGATGCGAGGACGCGCACGGCGCGCGAATGGGCCAAGCAGGCGGACTTCAGCGCGGTGATCAATGCCGGAATGTTCCGCCGCGACTACAAGACGCACGTGGGATTCGCCCAGTTCCGCGGACAGCTGCGCAACGATCGCGTCAACGACTACCAATCCGTCGCCGCATTCGATCCACGCGATGCAGCATTGCCCGCGTTCCACATCTTCGACCTCGATGCAGGTAGCACGATGGCGGACATCCTCAAGGATTACGGCTCGGCGGTGCAGAACCTGCGGCTGATCCAGCGGCGCGGAGTGAACAAGTGGCAAAAGCAGACACGCCGCTGGAGCGAAGCGGCGCTCGCCGAGGACGATGGCGGACGCGTGCTGTTCATCTTCTGCCGCGCCGCGTATTCGATGCACGATCTGAATCAGCTGCTGCTGAGCGCCGGCATCGGCGTGGTTGCCGCGCAGCACCTGGAAGGCGGACCCGAGGCGCAACTGTATCTGCATGCCGGCGCTGTCGAGCGCGAGTGGTTCGGCAGCTACGAAACCGCGTTCAGCGAAAACGACGCCAACGTGGCGGCGTGGCCGATTCCGAACGTGCTGGGCATGCGACGCAGGACGCCCTGATCGACAAGGCACCGGTGCAGCGCCGACGTTCGCGCTGAAAAGAAGGGCCGCGTTTCATGCGGCCCTTCGACTGTGCAGCAGGATAGCTTGGTGAAGCGAACCTATTTGTTGTACTCGGCGGCGAGCAGCCCGGCGGATACAGCGTATTCCGCGCGCGTCACCGCGCGCGCCGGATCGAACCAGCCGTGGATCACTGGCGCCGGATCGAATGCGCCCTGGGTCAGCGTGAAGCGCACGTTCATCAAGCCCAGGTCGATCGCCAGTTGCGCGTAGCCGCGCTTGTCGAGCGGAATGCTGGCCGAATCGTCCAGCTTGATACGCTGGTTGTCGTACGTCACGTACACATCGCCGGCGTACGGCGCAGCCAGCGCTTCCTCGCCGAGACTCTGCACCAAGCTGTACGCCAGATCGCTGCGCGACACGGTGTCGCCCGGCCGGAACTGGCCATTGGCGAATTGCATCACGCCGTGCGCGACACCTGCGCGATCCTTGAGCGCCCCGCCGGCAGCGACGGCCGCTTCCGCGTATGCAACGTACGGACTGCCGATGCGCAGATCGGTGAAACTCGGCAGCGCCGGCAGCGACTGGCGCACGCCGGCACCCATCACGAGATACTGCGCCAGATCGCCGCGCAACAGATTGTCGTCGGGATGGAAGTTGCCGTCGGCGGCGCCGTCGAACAGGCGGTGCGCGACGCCGTACTCGATTGCGCCTTGCGCCGGTGTACCGGAGATGTCGTTCAGACCGCTGTAGCCGGCCGACTTGGTGAAGGCGATGTCGCCGCTGATCGTGCCCGGCGGCGAATAGCCGTTGGTCAGGTGCGCGGGATCCAGTGCCGTGCCGCTGACCGAGCCGATGCCGCGTGCGGTCAGCGTCCAGGTGCCGGGAATGGCGGGTGCGCCCACGGAAACCGTGTCGCCTTCCACCGGCAGCGCGATCGCCGAGCCATATTTGTTGCCGTTCGGATCGATCAGCACGAGCGCGATCGTGTTCGTGTCGGTCGTGGTCTTGGCGTTGATCCACGCCACGTCGCTGCCGACCGTGAAGGTCTTCGAACCGGTCGTGCCGACCGGCGAGAAGTCGAACGAGAACGGCTGGCTGCCGCCGGGCACCGCGATCGCGTTCGCATTGAACGTGTGCAGCGCGTTGACCGTGCTTCCGTAGCCGCTGCGGTTGCCGGACGCTTCCATCAGCGCTGCGTATGCGTTGACGTAGCCGGTGCCGTCTTCCCACGACGCATAGCCGGGGATGTTGCTCGCACTGCGGCGAAGCAGGTCCTTGACCTGCAGCGGCGTCAGGTTCGGATTGGCTTCCAGCACCAGCGCGGCGATACCGGCAGTGTGCGGCGTGGCCATCGAGGTGCCGCTCATCACCGTGTAGAACGGCAGGTATTGCGGCGGGATCATCGCCGCGTCGGTCTGCGCCGCGAGCGGTGGCAACGCGCCGGTGGCCGTGCGCGTGGAGATCACGTCGACGCCGGGCGCGGTGAGACCCGGCTCGTTGACATAGGTCCACTGCTGGCCGTCCGGCATGGTGAACGTGCCGGATTCGAAGCGCGCGCCGCGCGAGGAGAAATCGGCGAGTTTGCCCTGCTTGTCACCGGCAGCGACCGAGATCACCCACGGCGCCTGCGCGTACGGATTGTGCGTGTCCTCGCCCGGGCCGTCGTTGCCGGCGGCAAACGCGACGACGATGCCGTCCTTGAACGCCGCATAGCTCGCGACGTTGATCGGATCGGTGGGATCGAACTTGCCGGAGCTGCCCCACGAGTTGGAGATCACCCGGATCGGGGAGCGGAAGCGGAACTGGTTCGTGATCGCATAGTCGAAACCGCCGATGCCGTCGAGCACGGCGATCACGGCGCCCGATCCGTAGCCGACCAGATCAGCGCCGGGCGCGACACCCGCGTACAGGCCGTTGGAACGCGCGCCGCTGCCGCCGACGATGCCGGCGCAATGCGTGCCGTGACCGGAACTGATGTCGGTGTTCGGAATGCCTTCAGTCCATGTCACCGGCAATGCGCTGCCGGCAAGTTCCGCCGGCAAGCCGTTGAGATTGGTCAGGCCGGTGACGTTCTGCACGATGTGATTCGGATAGGCCACGTCGGCGTGCGTTCCGTCGAGGCCGGAATCGTTGATCTCCACGGTGACGCCGAATCCCTTGAACGGCAGCGCGCGATTGAAATCGCCGGGATTGGCCTGCGCGCGCGCGACGCTGGTCTGCTCGCGCGATTCCTGGTTGAGATAACTCAGCCGGCGATTTGGAAACAGCGACAGCACGTCGCTGCGCGCGGCGAGCGCGTTGATCTGTGCGGGCGTGGCGAGCGCGCCGGCGATGGGCAGCGAATGGAACGTGAGCGCGCGCGTAATACCGAGCAGCTTGAGTGCGGCGACTTGGGTGGGGCTGAGCGCACCCTGCGCGTTCTTGAACGTGATCACCACTTCGAGCCGGTCGCTCGGAGCGGCGCTGGCGAGCGCGCTCTTGAGGTCGTCGGAGATATGTGCTCCGGCGTGGGCGATGCTGCTGAAGGCGGTAGCGGCGAGTGCGAGCGAAATGAGTTGCGGCAAACGAGATCTGGCGAACATGGCTTTACTCTCCCTGAGTGTGCAATTGCTGTGTCGCTTGGTTTGAGCGCAGCCCCAGACGTCCCGGAACTGCGGGCTGCGAGCCAGTCTGGACGCGCCTGCGCTGCAACAAACATCCGGGAAACCGCTCAGGCCGCTGCGGGGAATACCAACCTGGCGGACGCGGCGGCGCGCGTGCCACGCGCCATCAAAGCGCTGCGCCAAGGTGTTGTTTTGCCGAAACTTATCGCGCCGTCTCGGCTGCAATTCGCAAGCGCCATGGTATGCTTGTGGCGCAGGGGCTAGCCCCAGGGTCGGGAGCGTTTTCCGGTCCGCCACCTGCGGGGAAAACTCAGCGACGTGATTGAAATTCCCGGATACCGCATCCTGCGCCAACTCGGCCGCGGCGGCATGGCGACTGTTTACCTGGCGACCCAGGAATCGGTGCAGCGCGACGTCGCGCTCAAGATCATGTCGCCCACGCTGCTGGCCGATCCGGATTTTGGCGAGCGTTTCCTGCGCGAAGCGCGCATCGCGGCGAAGCTGCATCACCGCCACGTGGTCGGCGTGCACGACGTCGGACGCGTTGGCGATCATCACTACATCGCGATGGAATTCCTCGGTGGCGGCGCGGTGCTGGCCGAGGACGGCACGCCACGTCCGGTGACGTATGCGCTGCGCGTGATGCGCGAGATCGCCAGCGCGCTCAACTACGCGCACTCCAAGGGCTTCGTGCATCGCGACGTCAAGCCCGACAACATCCTGATGCGCGAGGACGGCAGCGCGGCGCTGACCGACTTCGGCATTGCGCGCGCGACCGATTCCTCGACCAGCATGACGCGTACCGGCACCGTGATCGGCACGCCGCACTACATGAGCCCGGAACAGGCGCGCGGGCGCACGCTCGACGGCCGTGCCGATCTGTACAGCCTCGGCATCGTGCTGTACGAGTTGCTGGTCGGCCGTGTGCCGTATCACGCTGACGATTCGCTTGCGGTCGGCATCATGCACATCACGCAGCCGATTCCGTCGCTGCCGGAACAATTCGCCGCGCTGCAACCGTTGCTCGACCGCATGCTCGCCAAGCAGCCGGCCGATCGCTTCCAGAACGGCGCCGAACTCGCCGACGCGATCGAGCAGGTCGAGATCTCGATTGCACGCGGCGAACTGCCCGAGCTGGCGCCGACCAACGACGCATATCGGCGCGAAATCCTCGGTGTCGACACGCCGACGCGCGGCATGATGCACACCGATCCGGAAGGCCCGACGCGCGCGATGCCGTCGCTGACGCCACCCGGTCCGCGCTATCGCGCCGAACCGAGCATTGGCCGTCTCGACGATGTCGCCGCAAGCAGTTCGCGGCGTCCGCTGCAGGCGCCGGCGCGCAACACGGCCGGCGGTTCGAAACGCTGGCTCGTGCTGCTCGCGCTGGTGCTGGTGTTGGGCGGCGCGTTCGCCGCGTGGCGCTACCAGGACCGGTTGCGCGGCCTGTTGCCGAAAACCGAACTCAACGACCTGATCGCGCGTGGCCAGAAGGCGCTCGGCGAAGGCAAGCTGCTCGGCACGCAAGGCGACAGCGCGCGTGAACTGTTTGCCGCGGCGCGCAGCATCGATCCAGACAACGACATGGCGCGGCAAGGGCTGAACAAGGTCGGCCAGCGCCTGGTCGAGCGGGCCAGCGGCGCAATCACGCGCAACGATTTCGCCGCGGCGCGCAGCGACCTGACCGCGGCAACCGACGTGCTCGGCGGCGGTGCGGAGATCGAGGAGCTCAAGGCGCGCCTGCATTCGGCGGAGACGCGCAACACGCAAAGCGAGGAACTGCTCACGCGCGGTGATCAGGCGCTCGCGGCGGGCAAGCTGGTCGGCAGCGCTAGCGCGGCGGAGGCTTATCAACGCGTGCTCGATGCCGACGGCGCCAATGCGCTGGCGATCAGCGGCCTGAAGAAAGTCGGCGAAGCGCTGGCGAAACAGGCGCGCGACGCGATCGCCGCCGGCAATCACGAGCTCGCGAACCAGCGCGTGAACGAGCTCGTGCAGTTGTCGCCGAATCATCCGGCCATTCCGGAACTGCGCGCCGCCTTGGCCTCGCAGCGCGCCGACAACGCGCAGGCGCTGGAGCAGCAGCTCACGCGCGCCGAAGCGCAGCAACATGCCGGCAAGGTGCAGGGCGACGACGGCGCGCTGGCGCTGTTTCTCGCCGTGCTCAAGCACGACGCAAGCAATGCGCGCGCAAAAAGCGGCTTGCGCAAGATCGCGCCGGGGCTGGTCGCGCAGGCCAACGCGGCGCTCGACGAGAACAACACCGCGCAGGCCGAGCGCCTGCTGCAGCAGGCCGAAAGCGCGGCGCCGGAGCTGGCCGATCTGCGCGCGGCGAAATCGCGCCTGCGCGAAGTGCGCGAGCAAGTCGACATCGGCAAGCAACATGCTACGCAGGCCACGTCGAACGATCCGCGCGTGCAGACGCTGCTCGACGAAGCCGACAAGGCGATGGCCGCGGGCAATCTGATCCTGCCGCCCGGCGACAGCGCATGGGACAAATACCGCGCCGTGCTGCGCATCGACGGCAACAACGCCAAGGCGTTCGCCGGCCTGAATCGTCTGCCGGCGCGCGCCAAGGAATTGTTCGACCAGGCACTCAAGGACAACACGCCGAACAAGGCGCGTGCCTATCTCGACGCAGTGACTCAGGCCGATCCCGGCGATGCGGCCGCGCCTGCGATGAAAGAGCGGCTCGCCACCGTGTACCTCGATCAGGCCGAGGCAAAGCTCGGACAAAACCAAAGCAGTGATGCGCAGCGCGCGCTCAAGGCCGCGCGCGAACTGGCGCCGGGCAACCCGCGTCTGGCGCCGCTCGAGGCGAAGCTGCAGGCGGCGCCGGGCGGCTAGTCGTTGCTCCAATGCCGATGCTTGCGCGTCGACAACACATGCACAATCTCGGCAGATGCAGCAGCTTGATTGGCATGCCGTCGCGCCGGTTTTGATACCCCTCTCCCGCTGGCGGAAGAGGGATTGGGTGAGGGTGGCGTGTGAAGTTGTCGCAAGCTCAGACGCCACCCTCACCCGCGCCTTGCGGCGCGACCTCTCCCGCCGGCGGGAGAGGTGGAAAACAACTCGCGACTTGCTGCCGACATCTCACTGCCGGCATTTCACTGGCGCCGCTCGAAGCAACGTTGCAAGCGGCGCCGGGCGGTTGAGTCGTTGCTCCAATGCCGATGCTTGCGCGTCGACAACGTATGCGCAGGCACGGCAAATGCGGCAGCTTGATTGGATGCAGTCGCACCAGTTTTGATACCCCTCTCCCGCTGGCGGGAGAGGGATTGGGTGAGGGTGGCGCGTGAAGTCGCCGCAAGCTCAGACGCCACCCTCACCCGCGCCTTGCGGCGCGACCTCTCCCGCCGGCGGGAGAGGTGGAAAACAACTCGCGACTTGCTGCCGACATCTCACCGCCGGCATTTCGCTGCATCGGATCGCCCAACGCATCTGGCGGCCCTTGGGAGTTTCCCGCGCATCCGGCACACTGCACGCATGTGCCTGATCCTGCTTGCCATCGACGTGATTCCGGAGCGCCCGTGGCTGCTGCTCGGCAACCGTGATGAGTTCCATGCGCGCGCCACCGCTCCCGCCGCTGCCTGGGTCGATCAGCCTGACATCGTCGGCGGCCGCGATCTCGTCGCCGGCGGCTCCTGGCTCGCGCTCAATCGCAACGGGCGTTTCGCGGCGGTGACGAACGTGCGCACCGGCGCGCTGGCGGCCGCGCCGCGTTCGCGCGGCGAACTGGTCGGCGGCTTCGTCGCGGGCGTCGCGGCGGCGGGTGACTACGTCGCCACGGTCGCGGCTCGGCGCGCCGAGTACGGCCCGTTCAATCTGGTCGTCGGCAGCGCGCAGGGCGCTGCGTTCGTCAGCAGCATCGACGGCCAGCCGCGCCGGCTCGCGCCCGGCGTGCACGCGTTCAGCAACGGCTCGCTCGAAGACGAGTGGCCGAAGATGCGCCGCCTGCGCTTAGGGCTCGAGGCGATGCGGCAAAGTGGAAAATGGGAAGATGCGGCATTCCTCGAGTTGCTCGGCGACACGCAGCAGCCGGCGGATCCCGATTTGCCGGACACCGGCGTCGGGCTGGCGCTGGAACGCACGCTCGCACCGATCTTCATCGTCGGCGAAACGTACGGTACGCGCGCCAGCACGCTCGCCTACGCCAGTGCCACGGACGGTCTCGTGTTGCACGAACGCCGCTTCGGTCCGCACGGCGCGGCGCTGGGCGAGACGCGCCTAGTGCTGTGACGCAGCCTCGATCAGGCCCTTGAGCTGCTGCCTGCCGAGGTCGGTGAGGAACGGCTCGACCTTCGCGTAAGGCACTTCGATGTCCTCGTCGCAGGCCTGGATCACGTGCGCGAACGACGTCGTGAATACCAGTCCGGTGCGCGACGGCCGCAGGCCATAGCTGCGGTTTTCGTTGACCGCGTCGGCGCACTCATCGCCGTCCTTGTTGCGCGATGCGAGCTCCAGCAGCAGAGTGTTGAGCGCGTCCGGCGCCGCGCTGCCGCAGTCGCTGCTGTAGTCGCACTTGCGCTTGCTGTCGCGGATCCAGCTCCACAGGTCGGCCGGTTTGCCGTCTTCGAGATTCCATGTCTCGTAGCCGACGCCGCCGTTCGGATACGCGCCGCCGCAATACAGCTCGAAGGATTCGCGCACTACCACCCAGGCGCCGGCGCGCAGTTCGAACTCGCGCTGCTGGTTGAAATCGACCTTGTCGCCTGCGCGCGTCGCGCTGGCGCAATCGAAGTACGCCACGATCTGCTCGCGCAACCAGTTGCGCATGGCCGCGTTGAACGCGCCGGCATGCGGCGCGCTGTCGGGCAATTCGACCACCGACAACTGGTTGCCGCGCGCGCGCACGGTGCGGCTGCCGTCGGCGGCCGTCGTCGTGCTCAACGGTTCGGCATCCACGCGTGGCGCGTTGTAGGCATCCTGCTGCGGGTCGGATTCGAACTGGCCGCAGGCCGCCCCGGGGTCGCCCTTGACCGGCACGCGGCTCAGGCGGATCGGCAGGGTGCGTGTGGCGTCCGCATCGGACCAAGTGCCGGACATCGTGTCGCCATGCGCGGCGGCGAGCTCCCAGCTGCCGGTGCTGTTGTCCTCGGCCATGCGTTCTTGCCATTTCGCACCGCCGAAGTCGGCGCTGCGCAGCGCAATCGTGCTGCGATGGCGCAGGTAGTAGTAACTCGAATCGTCGGCTGGCGCGCGTCGCAGGCACAGCATGATCGGCTGGGTGCCGATCGTGCCGCGCCACACACCGAGGCGCGCCTCGCGGTCGGATACGCCGAACGCAAGGTCTGACGTGGTGAAGCCCGGCGGATCCGCGCGGCACGGCGAACCGTCGCGCGCATCCAGACAGCGCCGCGTGCACTGCAGCGCGCCGTCCACCAGCGCGCAGGCGCGCGTGGCGCTCAGCGCGACTTCGCCGACGCTGCGAGCGAACACCGTTTGCGGTGTGTCGACCTGTTCGCCACTCAGCCCCAACTGCCCGAGCGCATTCGCGCCCCAGCACTGCAACGCACCCTCGACCAGCGCGCAGCTGGCGTCGCCCTTGGCGAACACGCGTGTCACACCATGCTCGATGACCTTCACCGGTCGGCTCACCCAGCATGCATCGACGCGGCCACCCGGCGCGCTGCAGCGCTGCACGCCATCGTCGAACAAGTTGCTGCGCGGCGACTGCGTTGAATGCTTTGCCTTGTGAACCTTCGTGGGCGGCACTGCCACGTCGGGCAGTGCGGCTGCGCTGATGTCGGCGCGGCCGATGCCGATTTGTCCATGCGTGTTGTCGCCCCAGCACCACAGTGCGCCGTCGGCAATCGCGCAATCGTGATGCTCACCGGCTGCCACTGCGCTCACGCCGTGTTCGATCACCCGCACCGGCAGTGCACTGCGTGTGACGCGGCCGCGCTGGTCGCTCGCATCGAACGGCACGTCGCCCCAGCACAGCAGCGCGTCGCCGGCCACCGCGCACGCGTGCATGTGCCCAACCGCAATCGCGCGCACGCCGTGTTCGATCTCGGTGTACGGCACCGGGTGCAGCTGCGAATATTCGTTCGAACCGGATTGCCCGCCCACGCCGACGCATTGCGCCGCGTCGCCGACGATCGCGCAGACGCGGTCGTCGCCGGCGGCGGCGTCCGTGACGCCGCTCGATATCAGGGCGCGCGGCTTGCCCGGATCCTTGCCGCCGATGTCGCCCCAGCAGCGCAACGCGCCGCCGACGATCGCGCAACTGTAGAAGCTGCCGGTGACGACTTTGCTCGCGCCGTGCCCGATCACCGTGACCGGGCGTGCGGCGCCCTGCTCGCCGGGCGTGCCGCTGCCGATCTGGCCGAACACGTTGCTCTCGCCCAGGCACTGCACCGCGCCGTCGCCACCGAGCGCGCAGCGGTGGAACGCGCCGAAGTCGAACTGGCGAATCGTGCTGTCGGCCGCGGCGGCGCCCGATCCCAGTGTTGTCGTGCCCGCGAGCAGGCATAGCGCTGCGAATCTCATTCGATGTCCCCGTTGTAGTCCGCAGCATGCCGTGCGAAAGAGGCTAAACGCTGGCGCGGCGGCGGCACGCTACGGACGGCGCGGCGCGCTTTTAAGCGTTGCGCCGGAACAAGTGCTGTACGACGCCGCGCGCCGCGTCGAACGAAAAATGCGCGCGCACGTTGGCCAGGCCGTTGTCGGACAACTTTTTCCACAATGCCGCATCGTTGTAGGCGCGCACGATCGAGGCGGCGAAATCGGCCGGCAGGTCCGCTACCAGCACGTCCTCGCCGCTGCGCACGTGCATGCCTTCGACCGCGGCGGCGGTGGCCACTACCGGCAAGCCGTAGCTCATCGCCATGTTGACCTTGCCCTTGACGCCGGCGCCGTAGCGCAGCGGCGCGAGCGACACGCGGCAGCCGTCCATGAACGGCGCCAGATCCTCGACGAAGCCGTGCACCACGACGCCGTCGTGCGCCAGCGCGAGGATCTCCGGCGTCGCCTTGCTGCCGATCACGTGGAACACCACGTCCGGCAGCGCCGCGCGCACCGCCGGAAACACCTCGCGCACGAACCACAGCACGGCGTCGATGTTCGGCGGATGCTGGAAGCCGCCGACGAACACCAGGTCGCGGCGCGCGCCGAAGTCGCGCCGGCGGCCGTATACCTCGTGCACGTTCGACAGCACCTCGACGCGCACCTGCGGTACTTCGCGCGCGAGCAGCTCCTTCTCCACGTCACTGACCACCAGGGTCAGGTCGCATTCGCGCATCAGCTTCAGTTCCTGCGTGCGCGAGCGCGCGGCCTGCCGCGCCAGCTCCGCGTTGCCGTCGAGTTGCGCGGCGCGCTGCTCGCGCAGGTAGTGCAGGTCGACCGTGTCGAAGATCAGCTTGGCCTGCGGCGCATACAGCCGCGCCAGGCCGATGTAGTTCGCCGCGACGTAGTGTCGCGATAGCACGATCGCATCGAGCGCGCGGCCGCGTGTGCGCAGCCAAGCGACCGGACTCGTGTACGGGTGATACAGCGCTTCCACGCCGAGCGCCTGCAGCGCCTGCGTGTAACGCCCGTCGTGCATGCGGTTGTCCGGCAGGAAGCTCACGCCGAAGCCTTCCTCGCGCAGCAGGCGCATCAGGTTGACCATGCGCAACGAGCCCGAATCGTGATCCGGCATCGGCGTGCAGGCGTCGACGATTAGCACGTGACCGCGAGTGCGCCAGTTCGCGGCGGCGTCCGCACCGGCGGCGTCGTGCACCGGCGCGGGCTGCGCGGCGAGTTGCGTTTTCCACTTTTCCAGGAACTTGGCGCGGTTGATCGGTTGGAAGCGCTTCATCCCGCTGCTCGTATCGGTGCCGGCGGTGATGCCCTCGAAATGCACCACCGTCGCCTGCGGTTCGACGTACACGCGCTTGCCCGCGGCGCGCACGGCGAACGCAAGGTCGGTGTCTTCGTAGTACGCCGGCGCGTAGCGCGCGTCGAAGCCGCCGAGCTGGCGCAACAGCGCGCGCCGCAGCAGGATTGCCGCGCCCGAGCAGTAGTCGGCCTCGCGGCGGAAGTTGAAGCGCGGGTCGGCGGGGTCTTCGAAGCGGCCGTAATTCCAGCCGGAACCGTCGTTGAACACGATCCCGCCGGATTCCTGCAGACGGCCGTCCGGATACACCAGCTTGGCGCCGGCCAGGCCGCAGTCGGGCAACTCGTCGAAACAGCGCACGAGCGCATCGAGCCAGCCCGCGGTGACCACGGTGTCGTTGTTGAGGAAGCAGACGAATTCGCCACGCGCGCGTTGCGCGCCGGCGTTGCACGAACCGACGAAGCCCAGGTTTTGCGCGTTGCGCACGACTTGGATTCCGCTAACTTCGGCCAAGCGCTTCGGCGTGGCGTCGACCGAACCGTCGTCGACGACGATCACTTCGAACGCGATGTCGCCGGCATGCTCGGCGAGCGAACGCAGGCACGCCGCGGTGTAGGCGAACTTGTTGTACACCGGCATCACGATCGATACGCGTGGCGTGGCGCCGGTCGGCACGCTGAATGGCGCGAACGCCTCGCTCGGCTCGGCGACGATCCAGCTCGCCGTTGCCGGCGACTTGCGCCGGAACTCGTCGCCGATGCGTTTGAGCGTGCCGCGCAGGCCGCGCTGCGCAAGGCTGCCACGTGCGCGATGCACCGTCATGCGCACGCGCCCGAACGCAAATGCGACGCGCGTGCGCAGCGCGCGCAGCGTGCGCATGGCGAAGCGCAGGGGTTTGGTCAGGCGCCACGACAGGCTGCGCAGGATTAGCGCGCGCTCGTGGCGCAACTCGTCGCGCTCGCGGCGCGTGTCGCCCAGCTCGGCATCGATCTTGAGCGCCCATTCGGAGCGCTCGTCGAATTCGGCGCGCAACTGGCGCAGCGCCTCGCCTTTGCGCTTGAGCTGCGTGTCCAGGCCGCTCGCCCAGTCGGCGCGCTTGTCCAGCTCGCGCTGCTGCGCGGCGATCTCGTCGCGCAGCGCGGCGACGCGGCGGCGGCTGGCCCCGAGTTCGTCGCTCAACGTCGACGCGGCGAGGCGATCGCTGTCCGGTTGATGCAGCGCGTAGCGTGCGCGCGTGTGGCGCGTGTCCGGCAACAGCGCGCCGTAGTCGCGAACCATCTGCGCAAGACTGCGCGTCGGATTCTGGCGCCACGTCGCGCGCACGCGCTCGAGTTCGGCGCGGTCGCGCTGCAGGCGCGCGATCGCGGCCAGGATCGCGTCCGGCGCCGGCGCGACCAGCCAGCCGTCGACGCCGTCGCGGATACGCTCGGCCAGCGCACCCAGACGCGTGGCGATCACGGGTATGCCGAGGCTGCCCAGTTCCGACAGCGTGTAGCTGAACGTCTCGGCGAAATTCGGCACGATCAGCGCCGCGTCGGCGCCGATCCGTGCCAGCAGCGCCGGCAGTTCGTCGCGGCGGTAGTCGAGCAGGATGTGCACGTCGCGCTGGCCGAAGAATTCGCGCGCTTCGGCACCGGCGCCGAGCAGGAACAGCTCGGCATGCTGTCCCAGGCGCGGCAGGATTTCGCGCAGCAGCGCCGCCGCCTTGCCGCGGCGCACGCGACCGAGCACGACCAGGCGCAGGCGCGGCCGCGGTGGCGGCACCGGCAACGGCAGCGCCGGTGACCGCGGCCAAGCGCCGAGTCCGTGCGCGATTACACTTTGCGACAATGTGGACAAACGCGGTTGCAGGCGCAGGAAGCTGTTGAGCGCCGCGCGGCTCGGCGCGATCAGGCGCGCGCCGGCAGCCAGCGCCGCATCGGCGAACGCTTCGCGCAACGCCAGCCAGTAGTCCGGGTCGCGTTCGGCGAATTCGTAGTCGGAATCGGCGCCGGCCAGGTCCGTGCGCAGCAGTGCCGCATCGAAGCGCAGCGCCGCATCGTCCAGATTGCGGTGCAGCAGCGGCCACAGCGGATAGACATCGTGCACCACGAGCGCGGTCGGCAGGCCGGTGCGCAGCGCGTCGAGGCTATGGCCGATCAACGACGAGACCAGCAGCGCGTCGACGCCGAAATCGCGCAGCACGGCTTCGAGCCAGCGCCGGTACACGGCATCGCTCAGACGCGTGCTGGCGATCGGATCCGGCAGCGCCAGGCGGCGCAGCGGCGCTTGCATCCGCGCCGCATCGTACAGCTCGAGCGCCTCGCCGTGGCGGCGCCGGCCGAAATTGCCGCGCGCGATCAGCACCAGGTGATGACGCGTGGCATCGGCATCGGCGAGATCGCGTACGAAGCGCTCCGCACCGCCGCCCCAGCCGTGCAGCACGTGCAGCACGACCGGCTTGGCGTCCAGCGCCGGATGGAAGTCCGCCGCCGGCGGCTGCGCCAGCGCGCTCAACACGTTTTCGCGCAACGCGCCCAGCGCCGAGGGCGGCATCGGATCGGCGCCCGGCGCCGGCGGCGCGGGACCGCGCAGCGGTCGTGTCGGATCGGCCACGTACAGGTGATCGAGCAGCACGCAGCGCCACGGCGCGAACAGCGCGGGAAAAGTATAGTTGTGGATTTTGTCGAGTCCGACGCCGGCCTCGCGCAGGCCACGCAATGCGTCGCCGCGCCAGGCGCTCAGCAGCGGTGAGAACGTCGGCCAATCGATCGCATCGAAGCGCCCGCGCGCGTAGCACGCCGCGTCGACCTGCGCCGGCGGCACATCGCTCGCCATGCCGGGCGGCAACGGCGCGCGCTCGGGCAACGCATTGTCGAGCGGCGCTGCGACCAGAATGTTCGGCAGCGCGAGCGCGCGCAGCAGCCGCTCCAGCCAATGTGCCGGCAGCGCGGTGCCGGCGCGCAGCAGGATCAGGTTGTCGCCGGGGAACTTGTCCGCCGCGCTGCGCAGCGCAGCGTGCGCGTCGCCGGCGCTGTCCGGCGCGGCCAACTGCACCGGCGCCGGAAGATCACGTTTGAGCGCGCTCAGCCATCCCGCATCGGACGTGCTGCCGAATACACAGACGCGCACCGGCGCGGAACGCGAGTTGTCCACGTGGTGCGGGCCTCAAGCGTCAGTGCGGGCGTCCGGGCGGGCCGTGCATTTCGATCTGCTTCTCGGCGTAGCCGGACGGGATCTCGAAATCCGATCCGCTCACGCTGCCGCTCAAGCCCTTGAGCGTGACGACCTGCGTCTTGCCGCTCTCGTCGTAGTGCGTGATGCGCACCGGGAACTTGCCTTCCGGCAACTGGCTGATCGGCGGCTTGACCATGCCGGCGCTCATCTTCTCGGTCATCGCGCGCATGTGATCGAACGCGCGATGGACCGTGGCGCGATCCGCCGCGGAGATGCCGGTGTCGTCCGAATCGGCCAGGCACATGTCGTCGACGTGGCGGTCGCCGACGTCGGTACGATAGACCTGGCACGGCCAGTTGCCGACGCGATCGGATGCGCCGGTCGGCGTGATGCGCACCACCAGCTGCTGCTGTTGGCCCATGCCCATCGCACCCTGCATGCGCTGTTCGATCATCGCGCGTTGCTCCGGCGGCAGGTTAGCCATCGCCGCCTTGGCCTGCGCCATCGCCGCACCTGCGGTCTCGGCCATCTTGGCCATGTCCATGTATTCGCGCTTGTCGTGCATCAGCATGATCATGCGGTCGTTCGACAGGTCGAAGATCATGCTGATCTTGCCGGCGTCGGTGCGCATGCGGTTGCCGGCCACCTCGAAGCGCGACAACACCGGCACATTGCCCTGGCCGGCGCCTTCGAAGTCGGCGCGGAAGTCCGCCCAGGCAGCGGGTGCAAGGCAGGCGAGAGCGAGAGCGAGGGCAAGTCGACGCGGCATGGTGGGCTCCGAAATAGGGAAGACTGGCAATACAGCGCCGAATTATCGCGGAAGCCGGCGGCGCTGTCACCGCAACGGGGCACGCCAGCGGGGGTTGACGCGGGGCACGGGCGCCAAGATCTGAAACGCCAATTTCCGAAAATCGCCCTTATCTGGCCACCTGCCTAAGTTAGACTGCGCAAAGTCCGCATCTGCCGCGAATCGAAGTCCTTGTCCGTCCTCAGCGGGTTCTCAGCGTTTTGCCGTGTCGCCTGGCGTTTCCTGCGCGCGCCGTTCTGGCTCGGCAGCGGCCTTGTGATCGGCTTTCTCGCGCCGTACCTGATCTACCTCGACAGCCAGGTGCGCGCGCGCTTCGACGACCTGGCCTGGGATCTGCCCAGCCGCGTGTATGCGCGTCCACTGCTGCTGCAAGCCGGCATGCCGCTGTCGGCCGAGTCGCTGGCGCTGGAACTGGCGGCCGCGCGCTACAGTGCCGCCGGCGCCGCCAAGGTGCCCGGCAGCTACTTGCGTAACGGTGCCCAGTTCACGATCGCCTCGCGTGCGTTTGCCGACGCGCAGGGGCGCGAGCCGGCGCGGCTGATCAATGTCGTGCTGTCGTCCAACAGCGTGCTGTCGCTGAGCAACGCGCAGACCGGCGCGGCATTCGCGCAGGTGCGCCTGGATCCGGCGCGCATCGCCACGCTGTACGGCGCCGAGCAGGAAGAACGTCGCGTGGTCAAGCTCGAACAGTTGCCGCCGCTGCTGGTGGCGGGACTGCAGGCGGTGGAGGATCGCGAGTTCAAGCATCACCACGGCATCGCGTTCGCGGCGATTCTGCGCGCGGTGCTGGCCGATATCGCGGCCGGACACGTCGTGCAGGGCGGCAGCACGCTGACCCAGCAGCTGGTGAAGAACCTGTTCCTGGATCGCGGTCAGCGCTTCACGCGCAAGTTCAACGAAGCGCTGATCGCGCTGCTGATCGAGGCGCGCTACGACAAGCACCGCATCCTCGAGGCATACATGAACGAGGTGTTCCTCGGCCAGCAGGGCAGCCAGGCGGTACATGGCTTCGCGGCGGCGGCGGAATTTTATTTCGGGCGCGAGCCGCGCGAACTGGGTGTGCCGGAAATCGCGCTGCTGGTCGGCCTGGTGCAGGGCCCGAGCCTGTACGATCCGCGCCGCCATCCGGATCTCGCGCTGACCCGACGCGCGCGCGTGCTCAACGAGTTCTACGAAACCGGCCTGCTCGACGAGGCGACGTGGAAATCCGCGCAGGCCGCGCCGCTCGGCGTGCCGGAAACGCCTGGCCTGCCGCACAATACCGCGCCGGCGTTCATGGACCTGCTGCGCCTGCAGCTGCAACGCGACTATCCGCCGGGCGAAGTGCAGCGCGCGGGACTTTCGATCTTCACCACGCTCGCGCCGTCGACGCAAGCGCTGGCTGAGCGCGCTCTGGCGCAGACGTTGGAGAATCTCGGCAAGCGTCAGCCGGAGCTGCAGGGCGCGATGGTCGTGACCGGCGCGCACGACGGCGAAGTGCAGGCGTTGATCGGCGGACGCGACAGCGACGATGCCGGCTTCGACCGCGCGCTCGACGCGCGCCGCCCGATCGGTTCGCTGATCAAGCCGTTCGTCTACCTGATCGCGCTGGCGCAGCCGCAGAAGTATTCGCTGGCGAGCCAGCTCGACGACACGACGGTCGACATGGCGTTGCCGAACGGTACGCACTGGACGCCGCAGAACGACGATCACGAAACGCACGGCCGCGTCGCGCTGATCGATGCGCTCGCC
>Ga0157378_10000507_pt1 | contig 37013 bp, 33 predicted proteins | sample M65metaG_FD_115309 | JGI IMG/M metagenome (GOLD analysis project Ga0157378, IMG submission 115309) | Miscanthus rhizosphere microbial communities from Kellogg Biological Station, Michigan, USA - M6-5 metaG | ecosystem: Host-associated > Plants > Roots > Rhizosphere > Soil | place: USA: Michigan... | reverse complement strand
TTCCCTGATCGACGACACCGCGTCTTACATCCCTCGTTTCCACACCATCAAGATGGATCTGGACCATAACCATGGCGCGGGCCTTCCATTTACCCTGAAAGCAAAACTCAAAGACACGACTCTTCTATACAGCTCGGATCGATTGGTTTACGGCAGTGGAACCGCCCTTGCCGTTGGTCCCGGCGCTCCGGAGCAGAACACACACTCCAAGCATTATTTCTCCGGCCGCTCTGACAACTTTGATCCTAACCGCAACTCGGGCGATCCGCATAACGCCCGTCTCGACACAGAAAGTATTCGTCTGTCGAATGATGGGGACAGCGTTTTCATCTCTGACGAGTACGGCCCTTACGTTTATGAGTTCAACCGGCACAGCGGGCGGCGCATTCGCGCGTTCAAGCTTCCAGACAACCTGTTCGTGACAAATCTGCAACCGGTCGGTAACGATGAAATTTCCGGCAATACCAGTGGACGTACCGCGAACAAGGGAATGGAAGGGCTGGCCATCACTCCCGACGGAAAGACCCTTGTCGGCATCATGCAAGCCTCTCTCATCCAGGACGCGCTTGAAGGCGGCGACGCAGCCAAACTGCTGCGCATCGTCACCATCAACATCCACAGTGGGAAGACCCACGAATACGCATACCTGCTCAGCACCGGCTCCGGAGTGAGTGACATCGTTGCCCTCAACCAGCACGAATTTCTGGTCGATGAGCGCGACGGGAAAGGCCTCGGCGATGGCAGCAACGCCAAGATCAAGCAGGTCTTCAAGATTGATCTTAAGAACGCGGTTGACGTCACCGACCTGGACGGAACCACTGCCGCGACCTACGCGGTCGGCAAGACCCTTTTCCTGGACATCGTTCAAGTGCTCACTGCCAACGGATTCACGCCGGACCAAATTCCTGCCAAGATCGAAGGCATGGCGCTTGCCGCCGATGTAAAGAACGGGAATACTCGTTTGCACACGCTTTGGATCGCCAACGATAACGACTTCTTGCAGGATCTTAATGGGCCCAACACCAACCCGAACCGGTTCTTTGTCTTCGGCTTCACTGAAGCAGATCTGGCCGGCTCGAAGTACGTACCGCAGCACCGCTAGACGTAGGGCGGACAAAAGTGTCCGCCCCACATCTTGCTCAATCGAACGAGATTTTTTCGAAACCTAAGCCTTGCAGCAGGCTAGTGATTGTGCTTCCGGCATTTACCTGCGCGTTACGCAAAATGCCGTCGGCCATTGCCGATTCCTGCAACTGGCGCTCCGCCTCTTGCCGCACCTGCGTCTCCAGATTCGGGTCGGTCGGAACCAGCAGACCGGTCTGCCGCGAGTACACACGCGTGCGCGCACTATCCAGCCGGGTGCTGAAAATCTGCGGAGGGGGGAGATGTAGGTGAACTACTTTTCCATCCACCCGCACATCGCCTGGCTTCAGATGTGAAAAATCAATTCCCGCTACGACCTCGCCATGCACCATCAACAGCAGTTTGTCTCCCGCTAAAAAATCGGGAAATATAGGATTTTCTTTCGCACCGGTTACAAGTTTGTCCATGGTGTAGACGACGGTTTCGATTCGTTGCAATCGTTGAATGCGGTCGACGACCGTGGGCTGGCTGACGTCGATGCTGAGCGAGCGGCCGGTAACCGCGGACCAGAAATGACTCAACAGGGTCAGGCCGGAGGTGCGAGAAAGCGTCAACCAGCCGAGAGTGCCCACCAAAAGGACGCCAACCACCAATCCGAAGAAAAAGACACCGGCGGACAGACGTCCCGTTCTACCCGAGCGCGATTGCACAACCGGTTCGTCAACCATTCAGCAAGCCTACACCAGACGATTCCCGAAATCAGTGCTGGATGAGACGGCCAGCCCAAGTCAATTTTGTGCGGCATGGGGCGGTGCCGCTTTCGAGCTGTTCTTTACTTCTTCGCTCAGCACGATGGCCTCGGCGACTTCTTTCATCGAACGCCGTTTTTGCCGGCTCTGGCGTTGCAAGGTTAGATAAGCCTGTTCTTCAGTGAGTCCGAGATCACGCTGCAGAATTCCTTTGGCTCGCTCGACGAGCTTTCGAGCTTCCAATTGGCGGGCCAGACTGGTGTTTTCGGACTCCAGACGGGCCATCTCAATTTCCGCGCCTACCAGAAATCCAATCGTTGAGATAAGCCGGATCTGCCTCTTGTTGTAAACGTGCGGCTGGCGATGTTGAAGGTTGATGACTCCTACCAGCCCGCCACGCGACATGATCGGAACCGATAGAAACGCCTCATAACGATCTTCCGGAAGCTCATTGAAGAACTGGAAGCGCGAATCCTGGGATGCATTCTGATGCACCGCGACCGGCTCGCGATGTTCCGCCACCCATCCCGTGATCCCTTGTCCGAGCCTCAATTTGAGACGTCCGACAATTTCTTCATGAGGATTCTTGGAGGCCCGCAGTATCAACTCATTGCCCTCCAGGACATAGATGAAACAGGAGTCGCATTTTACGAGGGCGATGGCGAAATCCACGACGCGGGCGAGAACCGCCTGGAATGAATCCGCGGCTGCCATGCGGCTGCCGATTTCGTGCAGAATATCGACCGGAGAGTCGTCTATTGCAGAGTAACAGTCCATGCTAGAACGCTAATCAGCGTCAGAGGGACTGTCCAATTGCAATTCTTTATGGCGGGGATAAACGATTAGCGAAACGGCGCGCACAACAAGGGTTTTAAGGAAACGGAAAAAGAAACATCAGGGTGCCCCGTTCTAGTCCCGCCGCTTTTTGGCGAGACTAGGGCGGGGTTTTCTCTCCCTAAACCTAAACGCCCGCTCTAGTCCCGCGAAAGCCACATGAAAGTACAACGGGGCGCCATCCAGACCATAATTAACGAATCTTCTCCCCAACTGCCTTCCCCTGGGTGAAGAGATAGAGATAATCCGGACCGCCTGATTTCGAATCCGTTCCCGACATGTTGAATCCGCCGAAGGGATGCGAGGCCACGGTCGCACCGGTGCATTTGCGATTGATATAGAGATTTCCGACGTGGAAGTCCCGGATGGCACGATCGATCTTGTCCTGTGACCCGGTATAGACGGCACCGGTAAGTCCGAAGTCGGTGTCGTTGGCGATTTCCAGGGCTTGCTCGAAGTTTCGCGCTTTGATCACCGCCAGCACCGGTCCGAAGATTTCTTCCTGCTCTAGCTTTGATTTGGGCTGCAGGTCAGCGATCACGGTTGGCTGAATGAAATAGCCTTCCCCCGCGTCAGTTGCCCGCTCCCCGCCGGTGATCAACCGGCCTTCCTTCTTTCCATGTTCGATATAGCCGAGAATCGTCTTCATCGAGCCTTCATTAATGACGGCACCCATGTTCGCATTTTCGGCGGGATCGCCGATCTTTATCTTTTCCACACGGTTCTTCAGTTTTTCGAGGAAAGTATTGTAGATGCGCTCATCGATAATGGCGCGCGAGCAGGCCGAGCATTTCTGTCCCTGGAATCCGAATGCCGCAGCTGCCACGCCTTCGACGGCGGAATCGATGTCGGCGTCGCCATCGACTATGATCGCGTCCTTCCCGCCCATTTCAAGGATGGTGCGTTTGATCCACTTCTGCCCGGGACCTTGCTCCGCAGCGCGCTTGTTGATGTCGAGTCCGACTTCCCGGGATCCAGTGAAAGCGATGTAGCGGGTTTTAGGATGGGTCACAATCGCATTGCCAAAGGTCGCACCTGAGCCGGGGCAAAGATTGACCACGCCCTCGGGCATGCCAGCTTCTTCCAGCAGTTCAAAGAATTTTGCGGCGATCGTTGGCGAATCGCTCGACGGCTTCAACACCACGGTGTTACCGCTGACGATCGAAGCCAGTGTCATGCCGGCCATGATGGCGCAGGGGAAGTTCCACGGCGGAATTACCGCGCCGACTCCCAGTGGAATATATCGCAGTGAATCGCGCTCGCCCGGCATCTGCACCGGCAATTCCACCTGCGAGAGCCGCAAAGCCTCCCGCCCGTAATATTCACAGAAGTCGATGGTCTCGGCGATATCGGCGTCGGCCTCGGCCCAGTTTTTGCTGACTTCAAATACCAGCCATGCACAATATTCAAATTTGCGCTCGCGCAACAGATCGCCCACGCGGAATAGCAACCCCGCTCGGTCTTCCACGGAAGTACGACTCCAGCTTTCAAAAGCTTTGAGCGCGGCCGTCATCGCTGGTTCCACATGATCCATTCCAGCCTTCTGGTGCACTCCTACTACTTGCGAAGGTCTTGCCGGATTTACCGACTTGATCTTGTCGGCAGTTCTGACCCGCTTGCCCCCAATCACCAGGTCATACTCATGTCCCAATTGGCCGCGAACTTTCTCAATGGCGATACGCATCTTCCGCGCCGTATCGTCTTTGGTGAAGTCGGTTAAGGGTTCGTTAACGAACGGCCCCTGGTGAAGATTGTTAAGTGAACGGACGGGAGCTTCCAGAACTGCCATTGGGATCACCTCGGAAAACGCTGTAGAACACCTATTTTAACATTTCGCTGCGGGAGAGAAGGACCCCGCGGATGGCGATGGAACAAGGTACGCGGAGCACCAATTCCTACTGCCCCGCTCCTGTCTTCAAGTCCTGCGCGCGGGCCACCAGTTTCTTCAGCTTGCCCTCGATCGAGGCATCGCCGATGTGTTCATCCTGCAAAACTTCGTCGGCGTCGATGGTGAAAGTGGGGAGGATGCCTGTACTCCGAACAGCATCGCGATGCCTGCGAAGCCCTGGTCGCGATATTGCGGCCAGGTCATTTCATTTTTCTCGACAAAATCTTTCCATTTCTGTTCATCCGTATCCACGCTCACGCTGAGCACAACCAGGGGTTGCCCTTGACAATTCCTGGCGAGTTTTTGCACACGAGGCAGGCTTCGCGGCATGGCGCGCACCACGTTGCCCAGAAATCAATCAACACCACTTTGCCTTGCAGCTCGTCCATAGAGATTCTTTTCCCGTCTCTGGTGGTGACAGCGAACGGCGGAGGCATTCTCGCGCGTGCCAACTCAGGATCGCCTATAAAGCGCAGCGCCCGCCTGGCGTTGCGGATCAGTCGCAGGGCCTAGACCCCAAATCTCTGCCGGTAAGCACTCGGGGAGACGCCCGTATGTCGCTGAAACAGCGACCGGAAGAACGCGATGTCCTGATAGCCAACCGCATCGCTGATCTCTTGCATAGTCCGGTGGTCGCCTTCCAGGAGCCGTTTGGCTGCAGCGATCCGCAACTTCTGCAAGTAGTTCAACGGACTGTCTCCGGTGGCTTCCTTGAAGCGGCGAACGAAATTCCGGAGGCTCATGCCCACACGTTGTGCCGGTGCCTCGAGGGCAAAAGTCCGGTGAAAATTCTGATGCAGCCACTCTTGTGCAGCCGAAATACTCTCGTCAGAGTGGTCGGTTTTTAAGGGCACGATTCCGAAGCCAGCCTGCCACGCTCGAGGAGTCTCAATCAGCAGAGCCTTCGCGATTTGCATAGCAACTTCGTGGCCGCAGTATTTTTCCACGAGATAAAGACTCAGGTCCAATGAGGCATTCACGCCGCCGCCGCAGAACAAATTGTGATCTTCGGTCACCATAAGTTCCGGCATCCATTTCACCTCGGGATACTTCTTGCGGAACCAGTTGACCAGCCCCCAGTGAGTGGTGGCGCGCTTGCCGTCGAGCAAGCCGGCGGCTGCGACCATTCCCACCCCGGAGCAAACGCTGGCAATGGCCGCTCCCCGCTTATGCCAGCGCCGCAGCCACGGCACAACCGTCGGGTTGCGCTCCACCATGTCGTCCACGTGTGGCCCTGTCGATGGAATGAAAATCAGTTCAGTCTTGCGAATGGCAGTGAGCGCTGCCATGGGCCGAATATAGAGTGGCCCGTCACAGCAGACCGGACCTCCACCGACCGATGCCGTGGTCACACGGAACCGCGAAACCCCCCGGCTCCCCGTGAGATCGTTCCACAGCGAGCCGGCATGGCGGAAGACCTCCAGCGGTCCGATAGCAGTAGAGGCGAAAGTTCCGTCCAGCACCAGCACGGTGACTTCTACCGGGCGGGCTTCTTGGTTATTTGGCTTATTCACCTATGTATAATGGCAAATCTGCCATCTTGTGGCAAGGCCATTCCGCGGCTACTCTCGAAGAATCGGAAGCAATCGATTTCGAAGACAGTCACAAGGAGGAAGCTATGAAAAAATACATGATCGAGCGCGAGATTCCCAAGGTAGGCAGCCTGCAGCAGGATCAACTACGCGCGGCGGCGGCCAAGTCCAACGAGGCCTTGCGGGAAATTGGTCCGGACGTTCAATGGCTGGAATCGTTCGTTACCGCGGACAAGACGTTCTGCGTGTACCTGGCCAAAGATGATTCTTTCATCAAACGTCATGCGGAGCTGAGCGGATTTCCCGCCAACAAGATCACTGAAATCGGCGGGAAGATCGATCCGTCGACCGGCGCATAAAACACCCCACCCAAGCGAACCTAGGACGGGGCACGCTTTTGAGCGTTGCTGGTACCATGGGGATCCATCGCTTCACCCTGGAAACCCATGAAATATTTAGCGTCGCTGTTGTTGTTCTCTCTGTCGGGCATGCTGCTGGCTCAGGAAGCGCGCGTCCCGGAAATCCCCTTCACCTCGGTTGCGGACTTCTTGAAGCTGCCGCCCGACTTGTACCTTGGCGAGACAGCCGGTGTAGCCGTCAATTCCAAGGGACACGTTTTCGTTTTCTCTCGCGGCAACACCACCGGCCCAGCCTACGGAGCCACTGGCGCCCAGCTGCTTGAGTTCGACGGGACTGGCAAATTCCTGCGCGAAATCGGCCACAATCTTTATGCCTGGTCGTATGCCCATTCCGTGAAGATCGACAAGGAAGACAACATCTGGGTGGCCGACAAGGGCTCCGACATGGTCATCAAGTTCACTCCCGAAGGCCGCGTTGCAATGGTATTCGGCCGCAAGCTGGAAGCTTCTGACGAAGGTACCGGGCCGCTACCGCACCCCAAGCCTCCGCTGCCGCCGGTCGATGGAATGTTCCGCCAGGTAACCGATCTGGCCTGGGATGCGGCCGGCAACACCTACATCAGCGACGGCTACATAAATTCACGGGTGGCGAAAGTCGACAAGAACGGCAACTGGGTCAAATCTTGGGGCGAGCCCGGAGACCAGCCGGGACAGTTCAACACTCCCCACAGCATCGCCGTCGACGCCGAGGGACACGTATACGTTGCCGACCGAGGCAACCGCCGGATCCAGGTGTTCGATGGCGAAGGCAAGTTTCTGCGCCAGATCGTAATCGACGTCCCCTATGATCCCAACGCTCGCACCGCCATCGGCAATAAACCCAAGCTTCCGATGACCGGCAATCAGGCAATGGCCCCGGGCGCGCCCTGGGCGATCTGTATCACTCCTCCGCCCAACCAGGTTCTGTTTAGTTCCGATGGGTATCCCGGCCGGATTTACCAACTTACTCTGGACGGAAAGGTCCTGGGAGTGTTGGGAGAGTCCGGGAAGCAGTTGAAACAGTTTGGCTGGATCCACGAGATCGCGTGTCCCTCGCAGCGCGAACTTTTTGTGGGAGAGCTGTTGAACTGGCGGGTACAGAAATTGATTCTGGAACCAGTGCGATAGATTTCGGCTCATGAACGAAGCCCGAAGCAGCAAGAAGACGGTGCCCCATCTTTGCGCGCTCCCTGCGCAAAGGTGGGATACCACACAGCCAGCACCATCGTCTTTTGTCAGGGCATCGGCTTCAGCCATGCCATAGGGACACGAATCTTGATCACGCGCCCATCGGGCGCAACTATCCGAACCGCAGGCGCAAAGCGCGCACTCTGTCCGACTCGCAAAACGGCGCAGCCAAAGGCCACGTCTTGACACGGATCGCTGATAGAAACCCAGTCTAAATAAATTGGGGCGGCTCAAGCCGCCCCAATAGCCAATCGCCTCTCGAAAAACCAACGACCAGGGACGGTCCTACGTCCCCTCGTTCCACCCCGCCAGATACTCTTCCTGCTCCGGAGTGAGTTTGTCGATCTTGATTCCGGTTGACTCCAGCTTCAGCCGGGCCACGCGCTTATCCAGATCTTCGGGCACTTTGTAGACTCTCTTCTCCAGCGTCTTGTAGTTCTTCACCATGTACTCCACCGAAAGCGCCTGGTCGGCAAAACTCATGTCCATCACCGACGGCGGATGTCCCTCTGCCGAGGCCAGGTTAATGAGGCGGCCTTCACCCAACAGGTTGATCTTGCGGCCGTCGCGCAACGAGTATTCTTCGACGAAAGTGCGCGTGGTGCGCTTCGATGACGACAGCTTTTCCAGCGCCGGGATATCGATTTCGACATTGAAGTGTCCGGAGTTGGAGATGATCGCACCGTCTTTCATGACCTCGAAGTGCTCTCGTGCCAGCACGTTCTTGTTTCCGGTCACGGTGCAGAACACATCGCCCAGCTTTGCAGCTTCGATCATCGACATGACGCGGAAACCGTCCATCACGGCTTCGAGCGCTTTCGTCGGATCGATTTCAGTAACGATAACTTCAGCGCCAGCGCCGCGCGCCCGGCTGGCGAGGCCGCGTCCGCACCATCCGTACCCGGCCACGACGAACTTGGAGCCCGCCAGCAGGAAGTTGGTGGCGCGAATGATGCCATCGATGGTGGACTGTCCGGTGCCGTAGCGGTTGTCGAACAGATGCTTGGTGTCGGCGTCGTTGACCGCGATGATGGGGAACTTCAATACCTTGTCTTTGGCCATAGCGCGAAGCCGGATCACGCCGGTCGTGGTCTCTTCGGTGCCACCGATCACGCTCTCCAGGCCATCCTGACGCTTGGTGTGCAACAGCCCAACTAGATCAGCGCCATCGTCCATGGTGATGTGCGGCTTGTGGTCGATCGCCGCCAGAATGTGGTTGTAGTAAGTGTCGTTGTCTTCGCCCTTGATGGCGTAGACGGGAATATTGTTATCGCGCACCAGGCTGGCGGCGACGTCGTCCTGCGTCGACAACGGATTGGACGCGCACAGCACGACATCGGCTCCGCCGTCGCGCAGGCAGATGGCGAGGTTGGCGGTTTCTGCGGTCACGTGCAGGCAGGCGGAGATGCGGATTCCCTTCAGTGGCTGGTTCTTGATGAATTCCTTGCGGATAATCTGAAGCACCTTCATCGACTGGTTGGCCCAATCAATGCGCTTCTTGCCCATATCGGCCAGTTCGATGTCTTTGATATCGAAGTTCGTTTGCACGGGTGCAGTCGACATATTTCTCCTTGGTGCTGAATTCGAATGTAAGAAAATCTCTAACACGAAGGACACTAGGGTTCACAAAGGAATTCCTTAGTGCACCTTAGTGTCCTTCGTGGTTCAAAGCATTTATTTGCGGGCCGCCACCGTCTCCCGCGAGCCGGCATTGCTCGCCAATGCGGCGGCTTTGTCGGTCGCTTCCCAGGTAAAGTCAGGATCGGTTCTTCCAAAGTGCCCGTAAGCTGCAGTCTTGGCATAAATCGGACGCCGCAACTTCAGCGAATCGATAATCCCCTTCGGGGTCAGCTTAAAGTTAGCCCGGATCAGATCGGACAAAGTATCTTCATCGACATTGGAGGTGCCAAACGTATCCACGCGCACGCTGACCGGATCGGCGACACCGATGGCATAGGCCAGTTGCACTTCACAGCGGTCCGCCAATTTAGCGGCAACTATATTCTTGGCGATGTAACGGGCCATATAAGCCGCCGAGCGGTCCACCTTGGTCGGATCTTTGCCACTGAAAGCGCCGCCGCCGTGCCGTCCCATACCACCATAGGTGTCGACAATAATCTTGCGCCCGGTCAGGCCTGTATCGCCCATAGGACCGCCGATGACGAAGCGTCCGGTGGGATTGATGTGGTACTTGGTGTCTTGATCGAGGAGTTCGGCAGGAATCGTGGACTGAATTACGTGCTTGAGAATATCGCTGCGGAGTTCGTCATTGCCTATCGTCTCTGCGTGCTGGGTAGAAATCACCACCGCGTCAACTCTTTGCGGCTTGCCTTTGGCGTCATATTCAACCGTGACCTGCGACTTGCCATCGGGCCGCAGATAAAGCATCTTGCCATTCTTGCGCATCTCCGAAAGCTTTCGCGTCAGCTTGTGCGCTAACGAAATCGGCATCGGCATCAGCTCAGCATTTTCATTACAAGCATACCCAAACATCATTCCCTGGTCGCCGGCGCCGCCGGTGTCCACGCCCATGGCGATGTCGCCGGATTGCTTGTTGATGGTGGAGATTACCGCACAGGTGTTGGAATCAAAGCCGTAGAGTGCATTGTTGTATCCGATGGAGTGGATGGTGCCCCGGACCAGGGATTGGAAGTCGACGTAGGCCTTGGTAGTGATCTCGCCGGCGATGACCACCAGTCCGGTCGCGGTGAGAGTTTCGCAGGCGACGCGGCTCATGGGGTCTTCCGCCAGGCAGGCATCGAGGATGGAGTCCGAGATCTGGTCCGCGATCTTGTCGGGATGTCCTTCAGTGACGGATTCAGACGTAAACAAGTACGGATTCTTAATTGACACGCGGCTTATCCTCCACAATTGAAAGCGATCTGGACGTCAGTCTGGCGGGAGCAGGTCCGAACACAACGGCCGTGCAAAAGGCTTTTTTGGGTCTATAGAAAGCTATCAAACATAGTTAGGGGGGCGCAATGCCTTTAGACCGGGTGGAACCTTTGGGCAGCGAATGGAAGCCCATTTACGGCGGACGGCGCTGAAGGGGGCCAAATGGAGACTTTGCACAACGGACATCCAAGGTGTGCGAAGGAAACCCTGGTCTATAGTCCGGCGGCTTTTACCGGTTGCGCCTGCAAGCCATTGCCATCAAAGGTCAAGACCTTGACCTCATCGTAATCTCCCTGGACGGGCAGTCTCTTGCCGTTGAAACTGAAGTCTAAAGCGCCTACGTTGCCAGCTTTGATAACCACTTCTTTGTGAGCTTCGAACGATTTTTGGGCGGAAGGGTTCATCACGTCCTGCATGATTTCTGTTCCATCAACCGTAATGGAAACCCAGGCGGCTTCGTGCGCTTCCACGACTACCACAAATGATCCGGAAGTTAGGGGTTCCGGCGAACGCAAGGCGGCTTGAGATGTTAGGGGAGCGGTCTCAGGCTTAGGTAGTGCAAGTGCGGGCATATCCGAGCTTACGTTTTGCAAAGCCGTCGGTTCCGGCGTACCGATACTTTGGTTGATGGACGGCTTTGGTTCGGGCTGGCTGGTGTGCTCTTCCGAAGGAGTATGGAACGATCCCCACATGGCGAAGCCGAATGCGATCAGCAACAGCACAAAAGCTAACTTTCCCCAGGGAAACCAATCGCCACGGCCGGTCTCCACTTCCGGCACCGGTTGAGGCGCGGGTTTTGGTTCCTTCTTCTTTTCCGTGTGCTGCTTCTGCCGGGCAGCGTGCTTCACCTTAATTTGGGCAGGCTTGGTCTCAATGACTGGAGGCTTGGGTTCAATCACGAGAGGCTTGGCCGCGACCGGTAGCTTTGCTTCCGGCTTCTTGGCTTCGGGAGCTTTTACCTCCGGCTTGCTGACCTCGACCGGCTTGGACGGAACGGGCTTGGGATCGACTGCCTTGGTTTCCGGGACGTTGGCCTCTGCGGCAGTTGCGGGCCCTTCTACTACCGGCGGTGTCACTAGTCCAGCGGCCAGCAGGTAATCGTCAACGGCTTCCTGTTCGTTGATTCCCAAATGCTGCGCGTAAGAACGGACGAATCCCTTATTGAATATGCCACCGGGTAACTGTTCGAAGCGCTCTTCCTCAATCGCGCGCAAAAAACGTACCGCGACTTTGGTAGACGCGCACACCTCGTCGAGAGTTACACCCTGTTTTTCGCGCTCTTTTTGTAAGCGCTGACCAAACGATTGCACTCGAAGCCCCCTCCGGGCCTGATCCCTGACTGCTAATGGGTGGTTCACAACATTATGGCAAGTGCAAGCAGGAGAATCAGCAAAAATCGCCATCTGGCGGGTGATTTACGTAACTTGGGCTTTGTTCGATAAGTTGCCGTGGCTTGCCGGATTCCGGTTACCAAGGTTGATTGCCCATGCTGTACCCCCCGCTTATAATTTCTACAATTTCCGTACATCCGGGGACGCAAGTCTTCATGAGCAAAGGCACCGGTACCGCCCGAACCCGGGAGCTGCAGGAACTCGAGATTTTCCACGGCGTGGCCAAGGCCCTTACCTCCTCGCTTGATCTCGATTCCATCCTGCAAACCATCATGGAAAAGATGGCGGAATACTTCCGTCCGGACAACTGGTCCCTGCTGATGGTGGACGAAGAAAAAGAGGAACTGTATTTCGCAATCGCCATCGGAAATGCCGCAGAAACCCTTAAGAATGTGAGACTTAAGGTTGGCGAAGGCATTGCCGGATGGGTCGCCAAACATGGCGAACGACTGGTGGTTCCCGACGTGATGAGCGACCCGCGTTTCGCCAAGCGGATCGATGAGATGACGGAGTGGGAAACACGGTCCATTATCTGCATCCCGTTGCGCTCTAAACACCGGGTCTTGGGCGTTATCCAACTGGTCAACGTCGATATGAAGGGCTTTGGCGAAGCCGAGTTGTTCTTCCTGCAGTCACTTTGCGATTACGCCGCCATCGCCATCGAGAATGCCAAGTCGGTGGAGCGCATCCAGGAACTGACCATCACCGATGACTGCACCGGGCTGTTCAATGCCCGTCATCTATACAAGACGCTGGACGCCGAGGTCTACCGCTCGTCGCGCTTCGGATACGAGTTCAGTGTCATATTCATCGATCTCGACCACTTCAAGCAGGTGAACGATACCCACGGTCACCTGGTTGGGAGTAAGCTGCTGGCGGAAATTGGATATCTGATCAAAGCGCAATTGCGTTTGATCGATTTCGCATTTCGCTATGGCGGAGACGAATTCGTTGTGCTGCTGCCGCAGACCGGCAAAGACGCCGCACTAGTGGTAGCACGCCGTATGCGCGACCTGTTGCGTGCCAGCGTTTTCTGCAAAGAAGAGAAATTAAACCTTACGGTACGCGCGTCGATGGGAATGGCCACATACCCGCACGATGCTCAGAGTCCGCACGACATCATCCGCCAGGCCGACGAGATGATGTACCTGGTGAAGAACACCACGCGGGACAATATTGGGATCGCTCAGCGCGGGCTGATGAAGCCGTAAAAAGAGCACTTCAAAGCACGCCGAGGTCGAACCCAATTGAGCTGATGCATTAATCCACTCAGGTTTTAACAGATGGGATGAGTTCTACATGCCTTCGTTCGGCACAACGGCACATGAAAACCTTTGTTTAACGAAGCCAAACAAGAATCGGCTTGACTCCGACCGGCCTTCTCATGGAGGGCAATTAAATCAACGCCAGGTCCGCAAGTTTGGCGGCTTCGACGCACGCCCGAACATCGTGGGTGCGAATGATATGCGTTCCCTTTAGGATAGCGGCGGTTTCAGCAGCAATTGTGCCGTGCAGACGTTCCGCCAACGGAGCATCGGCGCCGTTGCGAGCTATGGCGCGGCCGATGAATGACTTGCGCGAAACTCCCACCATCAACGGATAACGAAGTTGATGAAACTCATCGAACCGCTTGAGTAGTGGATAGTTTTCTTCCAGCCGTTTGCCGAAACCGAAGCCTGGATCGAGCATAATGTGGTCACGCTTCATCCCCGATATCTGCGCCGCGTCCGCCCACTCTCGTAATTCCCGCTTGACCAGAGTCACAACATCGGGCACCGGTTTGAGTTTTGCCCACTCGTCCGGACGGCCGCGGCTATGCATCAGCACCGCGCCGCACTTCAACTCTGCCAGGGTCTTTTTCATGTGAGCGTCCCAGCGAAAACCGCTCACGTCATTCACAATTTCTGCGCCCGCCTCGGAGGCAGCGCGCGCAACCGCAGCCTTGTAGGTGTCGACAGAAATAATGCAGTCGGGCTTCTTCTTTTTCAGCGCCCTGATGACCGGGACCACCCGGCCCAGTTCCTCTTTCTCAGAGACCGCAGGCTTAGCGGCAGCCGAATCCCCGGTCTTCGCTCCCGGGCGGGTCGATTCCCCGCCAATATCAATGATGTCGGCCCCCTCTTCTAACATCCTCAGGGCGTGTTGCAGGGCGGCCTCAGGATCCAAATGCTGGCCGCCATCGGAAAATGAATCGGGAGTCACATTGAGCACACCCATGACATAGGTCCGCTTGCCAAGCTGGAGGGTCCGCGCACCGGTATTCCATTCAAAGACAGGACGCATCTATGAATTCTAAACCCAGGGCTGTACCAGGCGAATTAAGGGTTATTGTTTTCAATGAATTAGAGCCTTGATGCTACAATCATGAGGCGAATGCGCCACGTGCGTCTGCTCTCGCTCTTCCTCTGTCTGCTGCTGGTAACACAACTCCAGGCGGCATCACGAAAACACATCAAGCCTTTGGCCTCGCGAATCGAGGAGGCTCTTTCCAGTCCGGAATTGCGCCGCGGATTCTGGGGGGTGGAAGTTGTTTCCCAGAAGACTGGCAAGGTGCTTTACGCGCAGAATTCCGAAAGATTATTCACCCCCGCTTCGAACACCAAGTTGTTCACCACAGCAGCCGTGCTGGCGCTGATCGGCCCCGACTATAAGTTCCACACCACCATCGAAACCAACGGCAACCTCGACAAGCATGGACGTTTGACCGGCGACCTGGTGCTCGTGGGACGCGGCGATCCCAACCTCTCCGGCCGCGAACTTCCCTATGCGCTACACACGCAACGCAACGAACACCCTATTCAAGTACTCGAACAGTTGGCTGACGAGCTGGTGCAAAAAGGCGTGAAGTTTATTGACGGTGACATCGTCGCCGATGACTCATACTTCGCTTTTGAGCGCTACGGTGAAGGGTGGAGCCAGGACGATCTGGTCTGGGCCGACGGCGCCCCGGTTTCCGCGCTCACCATCAACGACAACGTAATCTTTGTGAACATCCTACCCGCGGACCGGGTGGGCGAGCGGGTCTTTGTCAGCATCGCTCCCTTTGCCGACTACTACCGCATCGACAACAAGATTCTGACCACGCCAGTCGGCACCGGACGCAAGATTTTCATCAATCGTGAGCCGGGATCGACGGTGCTCACCTTGTGGGGAAATGTTCCGCTCGATGACGCCGGCGCCAACGAAGCCCTAGCAATTGAAGACCCCGCCGATTTCGCCGCCAGCTTATTCCGCCATCTGCTGGAGAATCGCGGCGTCGTAGTGTACGGCAAGCAGCGGACCCGGCACACGGAGCTGGCCACGCTCTCCACGTTCAGCATCACCACCACGGCACGGGGAGGCAGCGATGAGGCGTTGCACTCCCTGCAGAACCAAGCGCTGGTGCTGGCGCACTACGACTCCAAGCCGCTGGTCGAAGATCTTCGCGTGATCAACAAAGTCAGTCAGAACCTGCACGCGGAAATCCTGTTGCGGTTGTTAGGAAGGGAACGAGGCACGGCGGGAACCGTCGAAGGCGGATTGGAAGTGCTCCGCGGATTTCTGAACCGCGCCGGAGTGCTGCCCGATCAATATGTCTTCTATGACGGCTCGGGACTCTCGCGGCAAAACCTGGCAACCCCTCATGCGGTGGTGCAGTTGCTGCGCTATGCCGCGACTCAACCGTGGGGTAACACGTTTCGCGATACGCTTCCGGTTGCCGGAGTCGACGGATCGCTCTCCGACCGTTTTAAAAACCTTAGTCTTCAAGGTACGATTCACGCCAAGACCGGCTCCCTGGGCGGCGTGAAAACTCTCTCCGGCTACGCCACCACCGAATCCGGAGAAGAGGTCTGCTTCTCAATTCTCACCAACAACTTCAATCTGCCTACCAAGCGTGTAACCGACGCGATCGACGACGTAGTCGGGGCCATCATGAGCGACCGGTAGCCTCAAGATGCCATGTGGAGACGGGCGACCTCGCCGTTCGGTTCGCGCCGCATTCATCTTTACAAAATGTTCCCGCCCGAACGTTTTGTAAAGTCACGCCAGTTGCGACATTAGTGCGACGATATTTCTGGCAGGATTCGCGAATCGGGACTTGATCCATAGGTTGGAACGCTTTCCCTGCATCTTCTCCGTCGAAAGCCATCCGCCTGCACACTTACGCGAACGCTCACGGCCGAGGCATACGCTTGGCTTCGCGGCCTTGGCTTACCCGCGCTCCACCTGGGCCGGTACCGGTAGGCGGCTTTCTCATGCCATCGAGCAGGTCACGTAGAACGACGGCATTGTTATGGGTTTCATTTTTGGAGGCGAAGAGCAGGGTCAGATTCTTACGCTTGTTTGCCAGCCGATAGAGGGCATCGAGATCTTCGGCCGACGATGCAGCGGCAAGTTCTTTCAAATATCGCTTGCGGAACCCGATCCATGCCTGGGGATGGGCATGGAACCATTTGCGGAGTCCGTCGGAAGGCGCCAGATCCTTGAGCCAGGAATGGACATCTGCCGCTTCCTTCTTCAGCCCCCGCGGCCATAGCCGGTCGACCAATACTCGAGCGCCATCTCCGCGGTGCGGTTTCTCGTAGACGCGCTTGACCGTGACGGCCATGACTTGTCCTATTATTGTACGTTCGCCACAGAGGATCAACGCGAGGCCAAGTTTTTGACGATCACGGAATTTATCGATCGAATATCGACCACGAAAGTATTTTGTCTGGGCATGGCGGCCATGGCGATCGTGCTCGCCTCCTGCACCGCGGAGCTCCGCAAGAGTGATACCGAGCTTGGGCTGAACCCGAAACAGGCTGCTGGGCGCGGGGTCTATGACAACTACTGCGCACGCTGCCATGAACCCTATTCCTCCCGGGACAAAAAAGGGCCGAGCCTGCAAGGAGTCTTCAAGCACCAATATCTTGCGGTAAGCGGACTGCCTGCCAACGATGAACGAGTGGCAGAAATTATTCGCGATGGGCGCGGCAAGATGCAGGGGTTTTCGCAAGCCCTTACCCAGCAGCAGGCAGACGACCTATTGGCTTATTTGAAGACGCTTTAGGTTAATCGCAGGGAAACCAGGCTTCCAAAAACGTGCCTGGGTCGGCTTTGCGAATGGAAAGTTCGCCGCCAAGTTGGCTGGCGCGTTCCCGCATGCCACCAATGCCGACGCCCGTGATGCGGCCCAGATTATTTTCCGTATCCGAACTAATCCCTTTGCCGTGATCGCGTATCTGGAGAGAAACCCGACCGGGAAGCTTCTCCACCTTCAGGTCGGCCCGTTTGCTGCCAGAGTGATGGTAGACATTGGCCAACGCCTCCTGCGAAATACGGAAGATGGCGGTTTCAATTTCCAAGGGGAGCCGGGGAAACTCGGAGGGGAAGAACTGCAAAGAGATTTCGATCCCTGTGCTTTTGGACAAAGTCTCTGTCATCCAGGGAAGGGCGGAGAGCAATCCGGCTTCATCGAGCAGAGGCGGGTGGAGGAGATGGGAGAGATTGCGAAGACCTTTGGAAACACGCTCCGCCAGTTCCAGCCCTTCGGCCACGGCCCGCGTGGTCTCCTCATCAAATTTTTGCTGACCGAGAGCACCCTGAAGAATGATCTTCATGGCGGTGAGTTCCTGGCTCAGGCCTTCGTGCAGTTCCCGGGCGACGCGGCGGCGCTCTTCGTCCTGAATGTTCATCAGGCGCGCGGAAAGGTTTCGTAGAGCAACTGTGCGCTCTTCCACAATTCGGTTGGATTCAGTAAGTTGCTCGAGCCTTCGCGTGAGGCTTGCGTTGAGGCCGTGTATCTCCTGCTCCAGGAGACGGCGTTCGGTGAGATCGCGCGTAACCTTGGCGAAACCGGTTAGCGTGCCGGTGGAATCTCTAACCGCGGTGATAACGACATTGGCCCAGAATTGAGAGCCATCCTTGCGGAGGCGCCAGCCTTCGTCCTCGAACCGTCCTTCCGCGGTCGCAACGCTTAGTTCATGGGCAGGCCATTGTTTGGCAATCGCATCTTCCGGATAAAATTTGGAAAAGTGTTGACCTATGATCTCCGATGCCTGATATCCCTTCAGCGCTTCGGCACCGGCGTTCCAGGTCAGGACAAAGCCTTGCGGGTCGAGCATGAAGATGGCGTAGTCACGGATGCTCTCCACCAGCAGATGGAGCGTCTCGTCATTTGCTCTTGGCGGATGATCGCCAGTATCTACGTTCTCGAGGACCGATTTTTCGGATTCCAAGGTCATGCCAAGGCATATCGCGGGGAAGTGGGTTGATTAGGGCCTAATGGCGAAGATAGACCATACGGCATGTGGAGATAAACGTCCATACCGTGAGGCCCGTAGATCGTCACCAAAAAGCGCCGGGCAGCCCACATTGACCCTGACATAGCGCTCCTTTAAACTCGAAAATTCAGCACATTACAGGCTTACCCTATGCCAGAAAGCATTCATGTGACGCTTCCTGACGGAAGCGTGAAAGAGGTTCCCAACGGCACCACTCCGCTTCAAATTGCCAAAGACATCAGCCCCAGGCTGGCGGATGCCGCGCTGGTGGCCAAGGCGGACGATAATTTGGTGGACCTGACCAAGCCGCTGGAGAAGGATACCCAGCTTAGGCTTCTGACCGAGAAAGATCCTGAGTCGCTGGAGGTGTTCCGGCATTCGTCGGCTCATCTTCTGGCGGCGGCGGTGCTAGAGCTATTTCCCGAAACCAAGTTGGGGCATGGTCCGCCGACCGAGATGGGGTTCTTTTACGACTTCTATCGCCCTACTCCGTTTACGCCTGACGATCTGGAAAAGCTGGAAAAGAAGATGCAGGAACTGGTGCAGCAGAACATCCCTTATGCGCGGGAATTTCTACCTCGGGATCAGGGCCTGGAGGAGTTCAAAAAAGAAGGCGATTTCATGAAGTGCCATTTCATCGAGCAGTTTACTAAGCCCGATGAAAAAATTTCAATTTACCGCACCGGAAAATTTACTGACTTCTGCCGCGGCCCGCACATCCCATCTACCGGGAAAATCAAAGCGTTCAAGCTGTTCAACATCGCCGGGGCCTATTGGCTGGGCAATGAAAAGAATCCGCAGTTGCAGCGGATTTACGGGACGTCATTTTATTCCAAGAAAGAGTTGGACGACTTCCTCAAACAGCAGGAAGAGACCAAGAAACGCGACCATCGGGTGCTGGGTCAGCAACTGGATTTGTTTTCCATCCAGGAACTTGCCGGACCAGGACTGATCTTCTGGCACCCCAAGGGCGGCATCATCCGCAAGGAGATGGAAGACTGGATGCGGGCGGAATACCTCAAGCGCGGTTACTCGCTGGTGTACACGCCGCACGTGGCACGGCGGCAGTTGTGGCAGACCTCGGGGCACGACGGTTACTACGCGGAAAATATGTTCGACGTCATGGAATTGGATGACGCCGAATACCGCCTGAAGCCGATGAATTGTCCGTTCCACATCCTGATCTATAAAGACTCGCTAAAATCCTATCGGGACCTGCCGGTGCGTCTGGGCGAGATGGGCACGGTATATCGCTACGAGCGTTCGGGAGTGATGCATGGGCTGCTACGCGTCCGCGGGTTCACGCAGGACGATGCGCACATCTTCTGCACTCCCGAGCAGATTGAGGACGAGATCGAGGGTTGCTTAGAGTTCGCCTTTGATGTGTTGAAGGATTTTGGTTTCGATAAGTACGAGATCGAGCTTTCCACCTGGAACCCGGGAGACACCAAGAATTTCGTGGGAACGGCCGAGCAGTGGGACCGCGGGACGGCTGCGCTCGAAAATGTCCTCAAGGCGCGGGGACTGAGGTACAAGACGATACCCGGAGAGGCGGCTTTTTATGGCCCAAAGATCGATGTCAAACTGGTCGATGCCATTGGTCGACTGTGGCAGCTATCGACGGTTCAGTTCGATTTCACTTTGCCACAGCGCTTCGGGCTGGAATACGTCTCCGAAGATGGCTCACGCAAGCAGCCGATCATGGTGCACCGGGCGCTTTACGGATCCATCGAGCGTTTCTTCGGGGTGCTGATCGAACACTATGCCGGTGCATTTCCGGTATGGCTGTCGCCGGTGCAGGCGGTGATGATTCCCATTGCCGAGCGCCATGCCGAGTATGCCAACAAAGTTGCAGCGCAGTTAAGAGAAGCTGGTGTTCGGGTTGAAGTCGATGCCCGCAACGAAAAGATGAACGCGAAGATCCGCGAGCATGCAATGCAGAAGGTGCCCTTCCAGCTAGTGGTAGGGGATAAAGAAGCCGAGGCCGGAAAGGTGAACATTCGCACTCGAGGCAAGGAAAAGACCGAGGACATGCCTACGGCAGAGTTCGTGGAGAAGATCAAGCAGCTGATTCAGGACAAGAGCCAAGTCACCTAGCCTCGCGGCGCTTACAACTTGCGATACATGACATAGGCCGCCACCAATCCCTGCGCGGGATGGTGGAATGCTTCTGGGATTTCGCCGACGATTTCGAAGCCGAGACTCTTCCACAGCGTGATGGCGCGTTGGTTACTGCTCACTACAAGATTGAACTGCATGGCGCGGAAGCCTTGGGCCTTCGCCCGTTCCAGCGAGTGGGTGCACATGGCGCGCGCTATACCTCGACCTGCCGCCCAGGGTGCGGTGATGTATCCGCAGTTCGCAATGTGCGAGCCTCCGCCTGGTTGGTTGGGCCGGAGATAATAAGTTCCGACAATCTCTCCGCTGTCTTCTGCTACGTACGCCTGGTGATTTGCAGCCAGCCAGTAGGCCAAAGCTTCCGTTTCCGCCATGTCTACCGGGAGGGTATAGGTTTCGGCAGCGCGGATGGTTGGCTCAAGGATTTTCCAGATCGCAGGATAGTCGGATAGATTCGCTCTCCGGATGGTGAGGGCCATTGCGCTTTCAGAATAGCTCAATGAGCAATGACGGCAATCGTCTCGCCTGGCATTTCGCGGACAAGAGGGTCTGCGCCACAAATACAAAAGCCCCTCACTTTTGTGAGGGGCTTTTGGGGGGAGGCGCCGGACTTGGCCCGGCGTCTGGAACTTACTTCTGCTCGGTGGCCGGGGCAGGAGTGGTAGTGGTGTTGGAGGTCGAAGCCAGTTGTTCCAGGTCATTCTTCAGCAGGCTGACTTCAACTCGTCCACCGCTCATGTGCTTGGTCTTGGCATCAGCCTGATCGGCGCTCTGCACCGGGGCATTGCCCATGCCAACCACGTAAATGCGGTAAACCGGGATGTCATGGTTCAACACCAGGTAGCGAACTACGGCATCTGCCATCTTCTGGGAGGTGGCGATCGCGGTGGTGCCGTGACCGGATGAGAAGCCCTGAACTTCCACGATGTAGCCCCGTTGATCCTTCAGCGGAGTGGCCAGGTCATCGAGAGCCTGCTTGGCGTTGGTGCTCAACATGGTCTGACCGGTGCGGAAGCGAATCTCGGTCTGGGTGGCTGCTTTGTACTGATCGATATTGCCCACCACCTGCTCCACAGTGGTCAGACGAGTGGTGGCCTGAGTCGCAGTCTGCTGCGCCATCTGGGCCTTGTTGCCGGCGTCGATTGCGTGCTGATCCGCCTCGGTGGCCTTCGCAGAAGCCAGGCGGATGCCTTCCTGAGCGCGGGAGTCAGTGTCCTTGATGGCCTTGCCGTTGGCCGAGGTCAACTCATCGAGTTCGTTGACACGGTCGCGGATCGGGGCGGTCTGGCGTTGGACATACTTTTTGCGAGCGAAGGGGTTCATTTTTCCCCAAAAGCCCTCATGGGTATCGGGTTGCAGAGCGGGCTTCCCACTGGCGCCGGTCGAGGAAGCGGTGCTCTGGTCGGCGGCGGTGGTGGAGGGAGCGGCCGGTTGATCGGTTGTAGAACTAGTCTGCGCAAAGGCCGGTACGGCAAGCGCGACGGCCAGAAGCAGTCCTACTTGTATGCGATTCTTCATTGCGAATTTCCTCCGAATGGGGGAGCATTGGGGCTCCACTCCAACACGCCTAAACGGGCGTGAAGCGTGATTTTTAATCGCGTCCCCTGACGGTACGAACTGGCAAGCCTTTTGATGCATTGCCGGCCTACGCTGACGCTACGTGCGGCCAAAAAACTCTCGTGGCTGCCATGTTTTGCAAGCCACCGTTTCTATAACAGTTGAAATGCCAAACGGTTGCGGCCTTAAGTTCTTTGCTTCCAACTACATTGTAGCGCTTCGCCGCGCCCGTACAGGTAATTTTGGCGAGCGCCGATATAAAAACTGCGTGTGCAAACAAGGTACGTTGGTCATGGCAGCGGGCAACCGAGGGCCGGATTTTGCTAACTGTATGGCACTTTATCTGCTATTCTAAGAGTACGTTTGATCCGAATCGGTACTGAGCACTTCACGCCTTTAACAGCTTGAGCTTGCCCTTCGTAATTCCGACTCCTGTCACAGCGTAAATCGATTGAAAAGGAACACCAATAACACAATGGAACAAGGAACAGTAAAGTGGTTTAACGACGCTAAGGGCTACGGCTTTATCAGCCGACAGTCTGGAGAAGATGTATTCGTGCATTTCTCAGCCATCCAGGCTGGCGGTTTTCGCAGCCTGCAAGAAGGCCAGAGCGTGCAATTTGACGTGACCAAGGGACCCAAAGGCTGGCAAGCCGAGAACGTTCGGCCTCTGTAATCGAGGCATGCGTGCCCGAGACGTGAAGAACGCCGGGCACGCACGTTCAAAGAATCTTCTGAGGAGATAAACCTTCTGCCTATGCCGGACAATGCCAAAGCACCTCACGCGGTAATCCGTTACAACGTGCGTACTTATCAATCCGGCGGAGTGGTCGCCGTTATGGCGGGCCGCGTCAGCGCAGACCTCACCATCAGCGAGCTCGAAAAGAGCCAAACCTCTGACGACCGTCAGACCGGGTGGCGATATTTCGCGGAAAAGACCGACCTCAAGGTAGGCATGGACCCGCGGGAAGCTACCCAACTACGCCAAGCCCGGCTGGAAGTTCGCGAGTCGGAAGCTCCGGCTACCAGATTCGATCAGCCTGCCCCTACGCGGGGCGGCCAGTTGGGCGTCCGACCCTAGTTTTAAAGATAGGCCTAGTGACGGCGGGATGTTTCCCGCAAAACTGTGGCAAAATTGCGACCACCGAAGCTGAATCCCTGCTCGATGTAACCTGCTACCGCTAACCTGGCATCACGTCCGGGAACGCCGTACCGCTGGCTGAAAACCCACATTCTTCCCGTCCCATCATCGACCTCAAATACACCTGTGCCCAAAGCACCGTAGGAGCTGACTACCCGGCCAGCGATGGCAACTTCTTTGTTCCGGTATCTTCCAGGATCGCGATTGATGTGTTCGATGGTAAGACGCTGCGGACAACCAGCCAGGCATAGAACTCCTGCAACCAGAAGAACGGCGGAAAGAATTCGGGTGCGTGCAGTGGACACTAGTCTCCTCCGGAAGTAGTTTCGGGGCGTTCGTGCCCTCTCACCTGTAAACCCTAATCCGTGAGGTTTGATGCGCGAATTGGCGCAAATCTTTGGCTGTGTCCCGGCGGATAGGCCAGATTCAGCCATGCTATCTTAGAAATTCATGTCTCCCGCCCGACAGGAATTGCTTCGCCTCCTAGCCACCAAGTCCTTTCGTCTGGGGGAGTTCAAGCTTTCCTCCGGTGGAACGAGCGACTATTACATCGACTGCCGGACCACGACCCTGGACGCGCGAGGAGCGCAACTGACTGGACAGGTTTTTCTAGAAGAGATCGTCAGGCGTGGCTGGAATCCGCAGGCGATTGGCGGCCTGACCATGGGAGCCGATCCGATCGTTGTCGCGGTGGCTGTGACCAGCGGTCAGTTGCATGGCTTCTTAGTGCGCAAAGCAGAGAAGCAGCATGGAACCGGACAGAGAATTGAGGGTTTTCGCGAAAAAGGTGCACGCGTTGTGATTGTCGATGACGTGTGTACGACCGGAGCTTCCACCGTGCAGGCGATCGAGGCCGCCCGTGAGTTCGGTTTCGATGTCGCGGGAGTGATGTGCCTGGTGGAGAGGGAAGAAGCGGCGGGGCGTCCTAACGTTGAGAAGGCCGCTTTGCCGGCGCCGTTCATCTCGATGTTTACCGCGGCGGATGTTCGGAAAGAGCATGTTGGAATCAACAGCAATTAGCATTCAGCTGTAAGCGTTCAGCCGCAATATCAAATCATGATTGAAACTCTTGAATGGACCGACACTGGCGTTTTGTTCATCGACCAGACAAAGCTGCCGACCGAGGAAACTTACGTCAATTGCACGACGCATGAGCAGGTGGCGGATGTAATTCGCACCATGGTGGTGCGGGGAGCGCCTGCCATCGGCGTTTCGGCGGCGATGGGAATTGCGCTAGGGGTTAAGAACTCCAAGGCGGCAACGGTTGCGGAACTTAAGCCGGAGTTCAAGCGAATTTGCGATCTGATGGGGAAGACGCGTCCCACCGCAGTTAATTTGTTTTGGGCGATCCGGCGCATGAGCGACAAGTTCGAATCACTGCAAACGTGGTCAGTCGACACCATCAAGCAGGAGCTGATCAAGGAATCGCAGCGTATGCATGCCGAAGATATCGCCGCCTGCCAGGCGATGGGCAAACATGGGGCTACGTTGATGCCGTCCAGTGGCGGCGTGCTAACACACTGCAACGCCGGGGCCCTGGCCACCTGCGGTTATGGCACTGCGCTGGGCGTCATCCGGGCGGCGGTGGAGGCGGGAAAGAAAATCCACGTTTATGCCGACGAGACACGACCTTTCTTGCAGGGCTCTCGACTTACGGCGTGGGAGTTGATGAAGGATAGTATCCCGACCACCATCATCTCCGACAACATGGCTGGCGCCATGATGAAGCAGGGAAAAATTGGCGCAATTGTGGTGGGAGCGGACCGCATCGCTGCCAACGGCGACGTTGCCAATAAGATTGGAACCTACACGGTGGCGGTGTTGGCGAAAGAGCACGGCATTCCTTTTTACGTGGCCGCACCGATTTCGACAGTTGATCTGGAGACCTCCGACGGGGGGAAAATCCCTATCGAGCAGCGGCACCGCAACGAAGTCACCCACATTGCGGGGAAGTCGATTGCTCCGGAAGGTGTCGGAGTAGAAAACCCTGCATTTGATGTAACACCCGCGAAGTATGTGACCGCAATCATTACCGAGCGTGGGATTGCGCGGGCACCGTACGAAAAATCATTGAGGGACTTGTCGACAAAGAAAGCCTGACCAAGCCTGACCCAGCACGACAAAAGAGGCCCTCAAATGTTCTCTGCGGTCCGCTCCTTGGAGCAGCGAAATCATCCAATTTAAACGATAATCCATTTAAACACAGCAACTTAGACGTCTGTGACTAAGGTGGTATGCGCTAGCACCGGAGGGCCATTTTTTGTCATGGCTATCGGGTCTAGTATCACTTTCACACGGGAGAGATGGTTTATGAGCGCAGACCTGATCCGGCAGACAATTCTTGCGACCTTGATTCAAGCCTACGAAGCAGATGCGACTGCGTTCGTCACTTTGCCCAAGCAAACTCTGGATTCTTCCTGGGCGCGCATCGTGATCAGCGAGTTGCGCAACTCGGGTGATGTCGAGGAGCAGGTTCGCGGCGTGATCCGGCTTACCGCCCGGGGATACCAGTCTTGCAGGCATCCTGAAGTTATGCGATTGCAGGAGTTGCAGCTCCGTACCGCTGTCTAGTTAACCCACCAAAGATTGGTTTCGCAGCCGTCCTACTGCTTCCGGCATCCAATGCTGGTCATGACATTTATTCAGGCAGGGTGGATTGCCTCCTCGTAAGACCGATTCTTCTGATATCCAGCCACAAGGTGAACCTAGCGCGTGGCGATTTGCCCTGCGCGCGCTTGCCTACCGCAACTACCGGCTGTTCTTCGGCGGACAAAGCATTTCTCTCATCGGTACCTGGATGACGAAGATTGCCACCAGTTGGCTGGTTTACCGGCTGACGGGGTCAGCGTTTCTTCTGGGCATTGTCGGTTTCGCCGGGCAAATTCCTGCCTTCGTGCTTGCCCCATTTGCGGGCGTGTGGATCGACCGCTGGGACCTCCATCGCACGCTGGTTGTGACCCAGGTTCTTTCCATGATTCAGTCCTTTGCCCTGGCGGGGCTGGCTTTGTCCGGAATCATCACCGTTCAGGAAATTATCTGGCTAAGCGTCGCCCAGGGTTTGATCAATGCATTCGATGTCCCGGCGCGCCAGGCCTTCGTGGTGGAGATGATTGAAGGCCGCGAAGATTTGAGCAATGCGATCGCGCTGAATTCTTCCATGGTAAATGCGGCCCGTCTGATAGGGCCGTCGGTGGCGGGAATTCTAATCGCGGGCGTCGGCGAAGGGTATTGCTTTCTGATCGACGGCATCAGCTATATCGCAGTGATTATTTCTCTGCTGGCCATGGAGATTACGAGACATGCGTCCTCGCAAGTTGCACCTAAGGCAATGTGGCACGACCTGCACGAAGGTTGGTCGTACGTGGTACATTCCGCGCCGATTCGGTCGGTCCTGTTGCTACTCGCATTGGTGAGTCTGGTAGGAATGCCCTACACCGTGCTGATGCCGATCTTTGCAGGAGGGGTTTTGCACGGTGGACCGCACACCCTGGGGTTCTTGATGGGAGCTACCGGGGTGGGTGCGCTGGCTGCTGCAATATTTCTGGCCACCCGGAAGACAGTGCTAGGACTGGGGCGCATCATACCGATATCGACGGTGATGTTCGGTGCGGGGCTGATTGGCTTTTCATTTTCCCGCAGCTTACCGCTCTCGTTGATGCTAATTCTTCTGGCTGGAGCGGGGATGATGGAGCAGATGGCGGCCAGCAATACGATTTTGCAAACCATCGTGGATGATGACAAGCGTGGGCGGGTGATGAGTTTTTATTCCATGGCGTTCATGGGAATGGCGCCCTTTGGAAGCCTGCTCGCCGGGACGGCCGCAACTCGTATCGGAGCGCCCAACACCTTGCTCACGGGTGGAATTCTCTGCCTGGGGGGCGCCGCCTGGTTTGCGTCTTATCTGCCGGTCATCCGCGAGGCAGTGCGGCCTATTTACCGGAGGCTGGGGATTCTTCCTGAGATCGCGCAGGCGATCGAGACAGTAAGTTTGTTACAGGTTCCACCGGAAGATTGAAATCTTGCAGTTCAATTCATAGGAGTGGGGATGGAGCAGGCAATTGTCCGCGAAAGAGTGGAATTGAAGGTAGCCGACGGAACCAAGATGGCGGCTTATGTGGCGCGCCCTCAGGAGGAAGGGCCGCACTCGGGCGTGATTGTTTTGCAGGAAGCCTTCGGGGTGAACTCCCACATTCGAGATGTGACCGAACGCTTCGCGCGAGAAGGATACGTGGCCATTGCTCCGGAGTTATTTCATCGCACCGCGCCGGGGTTTGAAGGGCGCTATGACAACTTCGCTTCCGTCGCACCCCATATGAAAGCAGTCACGATGGAGGCCGCTGAACAGGACTTGCAGGCCAGCTATGCATGGCTAACGGCGCGGCTAGACGTGAATACGGACGACATGTTTTGTGTGGGCTTCTGCCTGGGGGGAAAGATTTCTTTTCTGGCGAACACCGTGTTGCCCCTGCACGCGACCGCGTCGTTCTACGGAGGTGGAATCGCGCAGGAATTATTGTCCCGGGCGCCGAATGTCAAAGCGCCCATGCTGTTGGCGTGGGGCGGATTGGATAAGCACATCAAGCCGGAACACCGGGCGGCGGTGACTGAGGCCCTGACCGCCAGCGGCAAAGAATATGTCAACGTCGAATTTTCCAACGCCGACCACGCATTTTTTTGCGATGAACGGCCGTCCTACGATGCTCGCGCCGCGGAGCAGGCCTGGGTTCTGTTGTTGGAGTTCTTTCGCTCTGAATAGATCTATTCTTCAAACGTGACAGTCATGACTATGTCGCGGTCCCGTGGGCCATCAAATTCCACCAGCACGACCCGTTGCCATGTTCCCAGAAGCAGTTTGCCTTTTTCGAAGGGCAATGCGACTGACGTTCCCACTAACGCCGACAGAATGTGGTCTCCGACGTGGGCGGGATTGTGGGGATGACGGTACTTGAGTTTAGGGACCATGGCCTCAAAGGCGTCGAGAAGATCGAGGTCGGTTCCGGGGTCGAGATCGGCTGTGGTCAGTGCTGCGGTGGTATGAAGGACGAGGAGATTGCAGATGCCGGTTGCTTTCGAATCGGCTAGCAAAGCTTCAATCTTATCGGTAATGTCGAGGACTTCCCGTTTCTTGCGCGTCGTGAATGTCAGCTTGTTCACGCTGGCCTAGATGACGGGAGTCAGGATAGGGTGAAGTGCTTCGTAAGCGGCAATCTCCGCTTCGTGCTTCATGGTCAGGCCGATATCGTCGAGACCTTCGAGCAGACGGTGGCGAATAGTTTCGTCCAAAGAGAAGCTGGCGGAAAAGCCGCGATCATCGGTCACTTTACGCTTTTCGAGATCGACGGTGAGTTCGTAGCCGGGAATGGTTTCACTGCGCTTCACCAGTTCCGCCACTTCGTCTTCGGTGAGGGTCACGGTCAGAACTCCGTTCTGCACGCAGTTGTTGGCGAAAATGTCGCCGAATGTGGGAGCGATTACCGCGCGGAACCCGAAGTCAGCCAGTGCCCACACCGCATGCTCACGGGAAGATCCACAGCCGAAATTCTTGGCTGCGAGAAGAATGCTGGAGCCCGCGTAGCGGGGCTGGTTGAGCGTGAATTCGGGATCGAGTTGACTATCTTTGCCGCGGCGCCAGTCATAAAAAACAAACTCACCAAAGCCGGTCTTCTCGATGCGCTTCAAGAATTGCTTGGGAATGATCTGATCGGTATCAATGTTCGGCCGGTAGAGCGGGACCGTTCGGCCTTTGTGTACACGAAAGGGTTGCATAGGTTCTCCTTCGGCAACAGCCGAGGCTTAGTTAAAGCGCCAGTTACGGATATCGGTGAAATGGCCAGCGATGGCCGCGGCTGCCGCCATCATCGGGCTAACTAAGTGAGTGCGACCTCCGCGTCCTTGGCGGCCTTCAAAGTTGCGGTTGCTGGTGGAGGCGCAACGTTCGCCAGGATTCAAGATGTCGGGATTCATCCCCAGACACATGGAGCAGCCTGACTCGCGCCACTCAAATCCAGCTTCCCGGAAAACTTTGTCCAGACCTTCCTGCTCCGCGGCGTGTTTTACGGTCTGGGATCCGGGCACTACCATGGCGCGAACATTTGCGTTCACGTGGTGGCCTTTGACGACGCGGGCGGCGGCGCGCAAATCTTCAATCCGCGAGTTAGTACACGATCCGATAAACACGCGGTCGATTCCAATTTGCTCGACAGGGGTTCCGGCTTTGAGGCCCATGTATTCGAGCATGCGTTCGGCAGCACTGCGGTCAGCCGTGACACCGCTCTGATCGGGCTGAGGAATCTGGCCGGTAATCGGAACCACCATGCCGGGGTTCGTGCCCCAGGTGACAAAGGGGACAAGCTTAGTTGCGTCGATCTCGACGACCTTATCGAACCTTGCTCCCGGGTCTGTAGGCAGGGTGCGCCAATGGGCAACGGCTTTGTCCCAGTCAGCGCCTTTGGGAGCGTAGCGCCGGCCCTTGATGTAGGCGAATGTTGTTTCGTCGGGAGCGACCATCCCGGCGCGGGCGCCGGCTTCGATGCTCATGTTGCAGAGGGTCATGCGGCCTTCGACTGATAGGCCGCGCACGGCTTCGCCTGCGTACTCGACCACGTGTCCGGTAGCGCCGTCAGTACCGATCTGGCCGATGATGCCTAGTATCAAGTCCTTCGCGCCGACGCCTTCGGGAAGCTTGCCGTTGACCTGAATCTGCATGGTCCTGGGTTTGCGCTGTGGCAGGCACTGGGTCGCCAACACCTGTTCCACTTCCGAAGTTCCGATGCCAAAAGCCAGCGCGCCGAATGCGCCGTGGGTGCTGGTGTGGCTGTCGCCGCAAACGATGGTGGCTCCGGGCTGGGTGAGACCGAGTTCCGGCCCGATCACGTGCACGATCCCTTGCTCGGGGGAATTGATGTCGAACAGCGGGACGCCGAACTCCTTGCAGTTTTTCTGCAAGGCTTCAATCTGGCGAGCCGCAATGGGATCGGTAATTGGCGTGCCCCGGGGCGTGGTCGGGATATTGTGGTCGACGGTGGCCACCGTCCGCTGCGGTTGCCGTACCTTTCGCCCGGCGGCGCGCAGACCGTCGAAGGCTTGTGGAGAAGTCACTTCATGCACCAGGTGCAGGTCGATGTACAACAACGGGGCAGCGCCGGCGGGCGCGGCAACCAGATGTTCATCCCAGACTTTTTCAAACAGAGTTCGTGGCGGTGCCATATTTTCGGGCACTGATAGTTTATCAACAAAATTCAGGCGCGGTTGCCGGTTCAGGCTTGGCGAAGACTTGAGGCAGGCAAGCGTCGCTGGGCAGAATAGAAAGCTACCAAACTAACAGCTCCCAGGAGAGGGACAACGAACCCGGCCCGCAAATCGGAAAAGCGAGTCGAGAGGGCTCCGACCAGCCAAGGAATGGCACCTCCTCCCAGGTTTCCGATGGCGAACATGAACCCGCCTACTTGCGTCACCCGATCACCGAACCACCGGGGAAGCAATGACACCTTGATTGGATAAATCGCGGACAGGCCGAACCCGGAAAGGCTGGTGCCCAGGATGATCATCGCCATGGTGTGGCTGCCCATTAGAACAATGACTCCGATCACGGCGAGGCCGGCTCCGGCAGCAGCCAGTCGAGTCTCGCGGGTAGTGCGCAACGCCGCAGGGGCCAACATTCTACCCAGCAGTACGGTGCCGTAAAAGAATGTTGGCATCATTGCCCACATCGAAACTGATCCGGGGCTGATGCGCTGGGCGTAAGTGGCAACCCATCCTCCTACCGCGGTTTCGGTGCCCACATAAATAAAGAAAGCGAGTCCCACGAACACGGTTAAGGTTGTGTTCCAAGTCCGCGCAGAAGTCTTACGAGACAGTTCCGTATGACGCTTTTCGTCAGCCGCAAATCGGAACAGGCAGAGCGTCAAGGCAAGCACCGCCATACATGCAGCCAATGCGTAAAAAAATGCCGTCGTCTGATGAACTCGCTGCACCGCCGCGATAATCAACGGACAGCTCATCGCTCCTACTCCCCAGGAAGAATTCAACAAGCTGAGCGCCGACGCACGCTTTTCCGGCATGGCGTCGGAGACGAAAAGATTGCACGCAGGAGTAGTGACGCCGAATCCAGCCCCGTAGATGCATATGGAGGCGATGCCCAGATAGCGGCCCGCCCCCACCAGTAGGGCTGTCCCGACCGCCATCAAGGTTGCGCCGATGATGAGCGTGAGGCGATATCCGAGCCGGCGGACGAATGTCCCCGAACACAACATTCCTCCAATCGAAGAAATGTACTGCGCTAAAAAGAGGTCGCCGGACTGGGTGTCATTGAGGGCCCAGCGCGCCGAGAGGACTGGCAGCATGGGACCGAGAAACGTCATCACCACGCCGGTGACGACGAAATCGATATGGGCGAATATCGTCCCGCGGATGAGTCTTTTGGCGGAAACAGTCGGGCTGGTTGCGATCATGCGATGTGATTAGATTATAGGTGCGGGAAAGGCGGAAGCTGTGCACAAACACGTTATGATGGGGATCAAGAATTCTGATGATTAATGGGAAAAGAATCGCGGTCGTACTGCCGGCATACAACGCGGAGAAGACCCTGGAGGCAACCGTCCGCGAACTGCCCGAGATTGTCGATGTGTGCATTCTGGTGGACGACCACAGTTCCGACGGCACAGTGCAGATTGCGCATCGTCTGGGATTGCAACACTTCGTGCACGATAAGAATTACGGCTATGGACGCAACCAGCAGACCTGCTATCGGGAGGCGCTGGCGGCCGGCGCGGAGGTTGTGATCATGGTGCATCCGGATTACCAGTACACTCCGCTGCTTGCGACCGCTATGGCCAGCATGGTCGCCTACGGCGTGTATGACGTAGTGTTGGGCTCACGAATTCTCGGCGGCGGTGCGCTGCGCGGTGGGATGCCATTTTACAAATATGTGTTCAACCGTCTTCTTACCGCGTTTGAAAATCTGTTTCTCGGGGTGAAAGTTTCCGAGTACCACTCCGGCTACCGCGCGTTCAGCAACGCAGTGTTGACTCAATTGCCACTGCTGGAAAATTCAGATGACTTCCTGTTCGACAACCAGATGCTGGCGCAGTCGGTTCACTTCGGGTTTCGGATCGGGGAAGTCTCCTGCCCGACCAAGTATTTCGCCGAAGCCTCCTCCATCAACTTCCGCCGTAGCGTGACTTACGGTCTAGGCGTGCTGGCTACAACCATGCAATTCGCTTTGCAGCGCTGGGGGCTGGCACATTTTCGGATTTTCAGCGACCGTGGCCGGCGGCTCGAGCCGGGCCCGACCAGCTACTACGCACGCGGCACTGCGGCTCCGCAGTCATGAGCTCGGCCACTACCGCTGCACGGACTTCTCCAAGCACTAATGAATTCATCCTGCTAATCCTTATCACTGCGGCCAGCTTCTTGGTGCATGGATATCATCCCTATGTTGAAGACGCGGAAATCTATATTCCGGGAGTCAAGAAAGCCCTAAATCCCGGGCTGTACCCGCACAACACTGGATTTTTTGCCTCCCACGCTCACCTCACTTTGTTCCCCAAGCTGATCGCTGCGTCGGTGCGGGTCACGCACCTGTCATTCGATTGGGCACTACTGTTCTGGCAGTTCGGGGCGGTTTTTCTTTTGCTCTTAGCGTGCTGGCATTTGGGGCGACTGTGTTTCGACAATCCATGCGCAAAGTGGGGCGGGGTCGCGCTGGTGGCCTCGTTATTAACTATCCCGGTTGCCGGCACAGCGCTTTACATCATGGACCAATACTTGACCTCGCGCGCACTCTCCACGCCGGCAGTGTTGTTCATCGTAGTCAACACGGTCGAAAGGAAGTTCTGGCGCGCCGGACTGTGGGCGGCGTTCACGGCCAGCATCCATCCACTGATGGTCGGGTTCGGACTTTCTTACGCCGCCCTGGTGGTTGCGTTGCCGGGTCTCCGCCGAGAGCCAAGATTGCCGCGCGCGGGGATACCGTTTTTTCCGCCCATGACCGAGACCTACCGGCAGGTGCTGCACACCCGATCCTATTTTTTTCTTCTGCAATGGGAGTGGTACGAGTGGGTCGGGATATTTGCTCCCTGGCTGATTTTTTGGTGGTTCGGACGAACTGCCCGCCGCCGAGGTTTGGCCGTCCTTGAAAGCTTGTGCAAGGCGTCGATAGTTTTTGGAGTTGTCTTCTTTCTTGCCGGGGTGGTGATCACAATCCCGACGACGATGGCGCGGTTCGCGGAGTTACAGCCCCTGCGAAGCCTGCATCTGCTTTACATTCTGCTGTTCATATTTGCGGGAGGAATGCTAGCCGAATTCATGCTCAAGAATCACGTGTGGCGATGGCTGATTTTATTCGTGCCTCTCGCAACTGGGATGGCTTATGCGCAACGCGAACTATTTCCGGCCACGCCTCAGCTGGAACTTCCCGGGCTTGCTCCCCGAAATGACTGGGTGGCGGCTTTCCGCTGGATCAGAGACAACACTCCAAACGACGCTTACTTCGCGCTCGACCCGGAACATATGGAGATCGCCGGCGAGGACCAACACGGCTTCCGCGCCATCGCCGAACGCTCGATGCTGGCGGACAAAATCAAAGACAGCGGCGCAGTAACCATGTTCCCGGCACTGGCGGAAACATGGCAGGAGCAAGTGCAAGCTCAGCAGGGATGGAAGAGTTTCACCGTCACCGACTTTCGACGGTTGCACGAGCGATTCGGGGTCACCTGGGTTGTGCTGAATAGTCCCGTGATCGGGGGACTTGCATGTCCCTATCAAAATCGATCCGTCCTGGTCTGTCGCGCCCCTTAGCAGCGCAATCACAGATTTCGCGGATTACACAGATAAGAAAGAGTGCAGATCATTTGTGAAAGCCCGGGTGATCCCTGGCCTGACGACCCTTTCTCCTGGCAATTGCGGCGTCCAGCGCCAACGCGTAGCATCTAATTCAGAATGGCAACCAGTGCCCAGCCGCGGATCACTGCTAGACCCGCCTTAGGCGAAATTCTCAGCTTCGCTTACGACACCTTTTGTAGTAACAAGGTGCGATTTGCGCTTACGGCACTGGGCATGGTTATCGGTACCGCATCCCTCATCCTGGTAACCACGATCAGCCTGACCGGCAAGCAATATCTGCTCAATCAGATTCAAGCCATAGGATCCAATTGGATTTACGCCGAATACGAAGGCGGCGCACAGCGTATCTCCAACGTGAGCGCGGACCCGTTGACCCTTGGAGATATGCAATCTGCGCTTGAGCAGGTGCCGGGAATCGTGGCGGCATCGCCCGTAGTGCCTCTCGATGAGCGCATCCCGGTGGGCAACGGAAAAGAGCGAGACATTCGCATTCTCGGGGTGTATCCGCAATATGAAACGGTGCGGAACCTGGTGGTCGTCTCCGGCCGCTTCTTCGATCAGCAGGATGAACAGAGCCACAACAAGGTCGGGGTGATTACCCAAAAGATGGCGGAAGAAATTTATGGCTCCACGGATGCCGCCGTCGGCAAAGTTATCAAGCTGAGCGGGCTGCCATTCACTGTCATCGGAACCTTCAAAGAGCGAGTCGACACCTTCGGCCAGTCCGAAGTCACCAACAACACCATGACGATTCCCTATACCGTGGCCCGATATTTTGACGAGTCGACCACCGTGAAACAGATTTTTTTCTCAGTCAGCGATCCGACACTAGTCGTGCCGGCAACGGCACAGATCCGGAAAGTAATTCAGGCCCGCCACCGTCCGGAATCCGTCTACAACGTGGAAAACCTGACCCAGTTGGTTTCGCTGGCGGAAAAAGTTGCGAATATGCTGACCCTTATGTTGCTGCTGATTTCTCTGGTCGTTCTGCTGGTCAGCGGCATCGGCATCATGAACATCATGCTGGCGACGGTGAGCGCCCGCATCCGCGAGATTGGTATTCGCAAGGCAATTGGCGCTACTAATCGCGAGATTCGTTATCAGTTCTTGTCGGAAGCTATTCTCATTTCCCTGGTAGGCGGGGTCCTCGGTGTAATTATTGGATTGGCCATCCCTTATTCCGTCCGATTTTTTACCGAATACCGCTTGCCGATTTCCGGCCTATCAGCGATTGTGGCGATTCTGGTCTCTTCGCTGGTCGGAATTCTGTTTGGAACAGTCCCTGCAGCCCGCGCGGCCAAGCTAGATCCGGTCGAAAGCCTGCGTTATGAGTAGGTGACTACGCAACCTTGCGATCGCGCAGCATAGAGAAGAATTCTTCCACTAATTCCGTGTCCCACAGTCCAAGACGCGCGCCTTGCTTCATGCTGAAAATTGCTTTGTCGTGGCTCAACGCCGGCTTGTAGGGGCGGGCCGTGCGAATTGCGTCATAGATGTCTACGATTTGCAAAATTCTTGCCAGCAGCGGAATTTCAGATCCTCTTAGTCCATCCGGATAACCGCTACCATCGGCATGCTCGTGATGGCTGCGAATAATCGGCAATACCGGGCGCAACGACTTCAGAGGTTTACAAATATTTTCGCCGGTAACCGGATGAAGTTTCATGATCTCCCATTCTTCGGGAGTAAGGTCTGCGCCCTTTTTCAAGATTTCATCGGGGACGGCAATCTTTCCCAGATCATGAAGAAATCCACCACGCCGCAGAGCCACGATAGATTCGGCGTCCAGCCCCAGATATACCCCCATGGCGGCGGCGTTTTGTGCCAGACGTTCGCAATGGCCCTCGGTATAAGGATCGCGGCTCTCGACGCTTAGCCCGAGGGTGCAGAGCACCGAGTCCGCGGTTTCAAGCTCGTCGGTAAATTCTTTCAGCTTGAGTAGAGACTTGACCCGGGCAAAAAGCTCTTCGGCGAAGATCGGCTTGTTCAGAAAATCGTCGGCACCACATTCGATGCCCTGTATTCTGTCCTCACGATTGGTCAACCCGGTAATCAAAACCAGTGGAATCAGGCGGGTTTCGGAATTCTCCTTCAGTTCGCGGCAAAGCTCAAAGCCGGACTTTCCAGGCATGATCACATCAGAGAGAATCAAATCTGGCGTGTTGCGATCGATCTCCGCAGTCGCTTGCTCCGCGCTGGTCACCGTCACTACCTCGTAGCCACGCGAAATCAGCAACTCGCGCATCACCATGACGATGTCGGGGTTGTCGTCGACCACCAGAATACGCGCCGGGCGGCGGATGATATCGGTCATCTCCTGATAAGAACCAGAACGGCGGAAAGAAGTTGCTCGATTTGGGCGGGAGGAAGACATGCCCAGAGACTCTCACCATTGTAAGAGATTTGCCGACCGACAACATTCCCATTTCGGAACGAAAGTACAATGCAATGTGACATCTGACCTTGTGGCGGTCAATTACCCGTGAGTAGCCTTGACCGCATGCGACCTTTCATCGTTTTTATACTTCTCACCTTGACGACTCTAGCTCTCGCTGCTCCAAAACCCCACGGTGTGAGCCTGGGAAAATGGATCACGGTCAAATGGTTCATTGGATCGGATGAGAGTCAGGCGCTTGATCTCAAGGTCCGGCCGCTAATTGTGGACGGTCATGCTAAGGAACTCGTAACCGGCCCGTCGCATGACATCACGGAACATCTGGTTGTAGTGCGGCGAGCATTTCGCGTGAACGATAGCCTGCCCGACGACAAAACTCCTGCTGCGCAGTGGGAATGGCAGCGTGGGGGATGGCTGCTGGTCGACCGCACGAACGGACACGCAACTCGCGTCAGTCTGCCTGATCATGATTTTTATTACTCGGCGATTGCCTGGTATCGCGACTATGCATCCTATTGCGGGCTTGCGGAAGACGGCAAAAAAGTTTTGGCAATCGTCGCCCAACTGGGGAGGCGTCAACCTGTGCTGAAGAAGCCCTTGGGAGAGCCTTCCCGCGAAGACATGCCTGATTCCGCTTGTTCAGCGCCGGTTTGGCAACGGCAGCCGGCGGGTGTACTTTTGCGCCCGCAGAGAGCACCCAAAATTCAGCTCTGCGAAGCGTGGGCATGCGGCGACTGCGGTGGCGGAAGAGGAGAAT